>Ga0187779_10000222_pt1 | contig 42246 bp, 49 predicted proteins | sample 1015_Q2_SP10_10__FD_132435 | JGI IMG/M metagenome (GOLD analysis project Ga0187779, IMG submission 132435) | Tropical peat soil microbial communities from peatlands in Department of Meta, Colombia - 1015_Q2_SP10_10_MG | ecosystem: Environmental > Terrestrial > Soil > Wetlands > Peat | place... | reverse complement strand
GACGTGAAGATGAAGAATGCGGCCCGTGATTGAATTTTTCCCTTGGTGGCACCGGCGATGTTAGGGAGCGCATGCGCGGCCTACTATGAATAGGATGTCGGCGACCGAGGTAAGGATACACGAGGCCAAGCCAGCGTTACAGGGACGCAAGAAGCGATATCCCAAGAGCCCGCATGCAAAGGCGGCCTGCTAGGGCACAAGAAGAAAACCCAAGAGCACAGGCTGAAGCCTATGTTACAGGGCGCGAATCAACGTAAAGGCGAAACGTCAACCAGACCACCACGGCGAACATGCCGAGCCAGCCGATTTGGCGAGTGAAATGGCCGATCTTCTGGTCGTACACAAGAACACTCCATTGATCGAAGAGAATGGTCCAATCACTCTCATCGGAGTTGACGAGCGGGAGGACGAGTGTACGGGCGTCGGCCATGTAAGTGCCAATATAGAGAAAGTTTTCGAAGAACCAGAAGAGAGAGAAGGCGAGGCCGTAGGTTTGCCGGTGGTAGAAGAAAAAGGCCGCACAAAGAAAAGGGACGATGAGCTCACCGAGGGTACCACCAAGAATCATGATAGTGTGGCCGAACCAAGTGAAGAAGTAATGGCCGGCTTCATGGATGGGCAGATTCACGAAATCGAGAAAGAGGAAGCCGGAATCATCGCGCCAGGCATAGAGAAGGAAAAGGAGATAGAGAGCAAGCACGATCCCACCACCCAGACGGGAAACGCGCGTCCAACGATCGGGGCGGTCGAAGGTGAGCTCCATGAGAAAAGCGTAGCAGCGGGAGCATAGGACAAGAGTAGGATTCGCGAGAATGTTGCTCAAGAGAAACGCAGGCTAGAGACGTTCGGCGGATGCTACGGCTCGGGACGGACGGTTGCCACACAAGGTGGAGAGCTGTGCTACTAGGATCGAGGGGTTGCAGCGCTGGCGCGCGGATTCTCATCGGTATGCATCGTGGGGGATAGCTTTAGGCTGTCGTCAACTGCGGCTCCAGTGATCAGGCGTGCGCCACGGCTGAAGGTGAGGTATTCGAAGCCCCATTGGATGAAGACCAGGACGCGACTCTGGAATTGGACAATGTACATAAGATGGATGAAAAGCCAAGTCATCCACGCGAATAGTCCTGAGACGTGCACGCCGAAAATATCGGCGACAGCCGCAGCGCGCCCGATGACAGCCATATCGCCTTTGTTGAAGTAGCGAAAGGGCGCCGGCGCGGGCTTGCCGGCCAAACGCGACAGAATGACTTTGGCAACGTAACCGCCTTCCTGGATGGCGGGCTGCGCCACGCCCGGAAGCGGTTTGCCTTCCTCGTTCAGCACATAAGCAAGATCGCCAGCAACAAAGATTTCGGGGAATTTGGGGATGGTGAGATCGGGAAGAACTTTAATTTTGCCAGTGCGGTCGGTTTCGGCCGAAGTGCGTTCGGCTAGCTTCTGACCAAATGGTGTGGCGGTGACGCCACCGGTCCAGAGAATTGTCTTGGCATCGAGGCGGCCCACTTCGTCGCCCTTCTTGTAGTTCAGCCCCTGAGCGTCGATATCGGTCACGAACGAGTTCTTATGGATTTCAACCCCAAGACGGTTGACGAGTTCTTCGGCCTTTGCGGAGAGATCTTCCGGATATCCACCTAGAACCCTGGGGCCTCCCTCCAAGAGGATGATGCGCGCCTCTTCGGGGCGAATACGGCGGAAATCGTGCTTGAGGGTTTCGCTGGCGATCTCGCCGATGGCGCCCGCAAGCTCAAGGCCTGTGGCGCCGGCGCCGACAATCACGAAGGTAAGCCATGCCCGGGCTTCTTCCTCCGTGCCGGCGCGCTCGGCGCGCTCGAACGCATAGAGCAGCTTGTGGCGAATGGCGGTGGCTTCTTCAATGGTCTTGAGGCTTGGGGCAACGTCGCGCCACTGATCCTTCCCGTAGTAGGAAGTTTCCGAGCCCGTGGCGATGATGAGCGAGTCGTAAGGGAAGACAGCGCCATCGCGGAGGAGGACCTGCCTCGCAACGGGATCGATATCGACGGCCTCGCCGAGGAGAACCTCGGCGTTCTTCTGGCGGCTCAGGACAGCGCGAAGTGGAGCCGCAATCTCTCCTGGAGAAAGCGAGCCGGTCGCGACCTGGTAGAGAAGCGGCTGGAACAGATGGAAGTTGCGCTTGTCGATGAGGGTCAAGTGAGCATCGGCGCGCTTCAGGGTCTGCGCGGCAACCAGACCGCCGAAACCTCCGCCGATGATAAGTACGCGATGCTTCCCAGCCATGTTTTCCCTTCCGATAGTGAGGTTGAGGCCGATATTGTGCCCAGAGCCTGGCTGGCCCATCATTTAGATGATGTAGACGATGGCCATGATACAGAGTCAAAAGGCCACACGCGAGCAGTTCGAACGGGACGCTATGCGATTGCTGTGCTCGGAGTTAATCCAGCCGGAGACCCGGATGCGACTGGCGGGCCTCCTTCAGAATTACGCGTTTGCGGACGGATTGAATCAAGCCGTTTACGGGGCGATTCTGGATGTGGGCGGCGTCTCTACGCGACGCTTACGAGAATTGCTGCCCGGCCGAGTAACCAATCTGGGATTTCCGGATTTTGAATTGAGGGACTACTTGGGACAGAGTGGGGCAACGGACGACATCGACAAGCTTTTTGAAAGCTTACTGGCGCTTACGGAGGCGCCCCCGGAGGAAAATCGAAGGGCCATGGGACAGTCGGCGTGAGATGGAGCATCTACAGGTGGTCCTGCCTTGTGGAAGCCGTGAGTTTCGCCGGATTCGTAGGGGCGTACATCTGGAAATTGCAGGCGCAAGCACCATGGACCTGGCGGGTGATCCTGGCGTGGTTGGTGGTGAGCTTCGCAGCACGACGGGACACACCCAAGACGATGGGTTGGCGTGGGGACAATTTGTGGCGGGCCACCAGGCGAGCTGTCCCCTTCTTCGGCATCAGTTCCCTGCTGATCTGCTTTGCGGGGCTATTTCTCGGGATGCTGCACCGCTTGCCAACGCACTTGATTGAACCGAAACACTTCGGAAGCTATCTAGCGTTTTGCCTGTTGCAGCAGGTGGGTTTGAATTCGTTTTTGATGAATCGGTTGTTGGCTGCTTTTGAAACGCCTCTACCGGCTGCACTTGTGGCGGGGGTGTTGTTTGGTGCTTTGCATTGGCCGAATCCTGTGCTGGTGCCGTTGACTTTTGCCGGTGGTGTGGCAATGACCTGGCTGTTTGCGAAGGAGAGAAACATCCTGGCGTTAGCGCTAGGTCAGGCGATCCTTGGAGCGTTGGTGTGGTGGGCGTTTCCCCTGGTGTGGCACCATTCGATGCGAGTGGGGCCCGGATTTGGGGAGTTTCGGATGAAATAGCTGTTGGCTGGTGGATGAGAGTCGGGAGTCAGAAGTTGGAAGTTTGAAGCTAGCCGACAGCGAACAGCGACCGGCGATCAGATTTGAGACTTTTCGGGGCTCGGTAGGCTGCAGAGATCTCCAAATGACCATTTCGCCAGACGCCGGTTGCGGACTGCTTACGCGCTTCGGGGATAGGGGTAACGGCGGAGTAGGAGGGTGTCCAAGGCGATCAGGCCGGGACCGAAAATCAGAATGATGAGAGTGGCGAAAAGGATTGTGTAGGGAGCAGCGGCAGTGAATTTGTCGGGATCGGAAATGATGGAGAAGAGGGCTCCGCGGTCGGCCATGATGTACGCCATCAACATGTCGAAGGAAAGCACAAGCCCGACGAAACGGGAGAAAAGTCCGACAGCAAGGAGCAAGCCACCGAGAAACTCGACTGTGGAAACGAAGGCTGCGGTGGGTCCGGGAGCTGGCAGACCAAGGCTGGCAAAATAGCCAGTGACGTTGCCAAGGTTGTGCAGCTTGCCCCAGCCGTTTTGCGCGAGCTGGAGTCCCCAATAAACGCGAACGAAGAGAAGAAACGGCGACTGGAGAATGCTCGCCGCGCGGACAGCCCAGGCGTACATGCGGCGGATCTGGGCGAGAAAAGAGTTCATGGATCGGTACTCCTTCAGGAAATCGAAACCGGAAAATGGAACCAACAGCCAGTGACTACGCCTTTGGACAGAAATAGCGCGCCAGGGATTCAACCGTAAACGCGGCCGAACTTCGTCAGGCTCAGGCAAGTGAGCTGGCCACCAGAGTCAGAACAAGCCGCACATCAAATGAGAGCCGAAAAGCCGTCGCGGGTTACACGACGAACCAACTCAGGGATGACCAATTCTGGAACCAGGCAGCAACGTCCGCGGCGCGAGCCTCCATTTGGCGGTGGCCGCCAGGCTTACCTTTTCGCGGGGTACGGAAAGCAGCGACGACGGCGCGCTCGAGGGTACGGCCTTCCTGGAGAGACTTAAGAATCGTGAACTCCTCCCTATCGAGACGCCGAAAATAGACTGTGTTATCGAGCCGGTGAATCGCGAGATAAACGGGAACTGGCTTTAACCGTGCAACCGCAGAAACTTTCTTCCGCTTCTGCCGTTCTTCCATGGCGTTGCTGGCGACATCGGCGGGCGCATTGTGCTTGATTGCGAGGAGCAGGTCATCCACGGGGTAGTGCAAATCCAGAAGACGTATATAGGACTGCAGACGAAGATGGAGTTTCGAAGGGTCGGCGCCCTTGAGCATTTCCGCCGTGATAGGGGGAAGGAAGGCGCCGTCGAACGTTTCGATTTCCGCCCATTCCAAGCGGACCATGTCCAGAGCAAGTTGATGACGGCCAGGGGCGTAAGCCGGATGCTTGCGAAGCCAAGACTCAAGGCGTGAGCCGAGATCGCGCATGGTGAAGGAACGCGAAGGGCAGTCGGTCAGGTAGTGCTTTGCGAGCTTGTCGAAGCGGCGATCGCCGAGAACGGCACGAAGGCCGGGAAAATCGTCGGAGAATGCATCGAGAACGCGGAACCAATATTGCCGATTGTAAATCTCCAGGCGCTCGAAGGAGGTCAAGCGATCGTTTGGCTTGATGATCCTGGTTGCCACCGCAGCGAGTGACCGTCCATTCGGAGCAACACGCCGCATACGCTCGGAAGGCGTGAGCGGCGTCATGACCGCGCGGGCAACTTCCCGCTGGATAGTGGCGAGATTCATACCGCAGCCGCCAAGGACGCGCTGGCCAGGTACTTGTTGGCCTTCAGCGCCTCGTCATGGACTTCATCGAAAGAGGGGATGCGGTCGTCCCACTCCAGGAGAGTGGCGGTATGGCCGGCGCGCTGGATCGCACGATCGTAAAGCTTCCAGACGGGATCGATGACCGGGTGATCGTGCGTATCGAGAATGTACTTGCGGTATTTCGAATGGCCGGCGATGTGAATCTGGGCTACGCGATCGGGCGGGACACTGTTGACGTAAACCGCGGGGTCAAAACTGTGGTTCTGCGAGGAAACGTAAATATTGTTGACGTCGAGAAGGATTCCACAGTCGGCGCGCTCAACCACTTCGTTCAGGAACTCCCACTCGGTCATTTCCGAAACATGAAATTCGGCGTAGCTGCTGACGTTTTCAACGACGACGGGGACTTCCAGAAAATCGCGGACCTCGCGAATCTTCTGCGCGGTAATGCGGGCCGCTTCGAACGTGTACGGCATCGGCAAAAGATCATGGGTGTAGCGGCCGTCGACGCTACCCCAGCAGAGGTGATCGGAGAGCCAAGGGGTCTTTGTGCGTCGAACGAGGTTCTTCAGGCGGCGCAGGTGCTCGCGATTGAGTTTTTCCGCCGAACCGAAATACATGGAGACGCCGTGCTGGACGACTTTGTAGCGTTCGAGGATTTGATCGAGGATCTGAAGGGGACGGCCGCCATCGACCATAAAGTTTTCAGAGATGATTTCGAACCAGTCGCAGGTGGGTTTGCGCGTGAGGATGTGGTCGTAATGCGGGATGCGGAGGCCGATCCCGACTCCGTAGGTGGTGAAGCTGTTAAAGCGATTGGCAGGCATTCGTTCCGCTCCGGATTCGTTAGGGCACAACTGAGAACGATAGGCAGTTCGGGAGACTCTATCGGACTTCAGGCTGACTGTGCGGTATTGCCAAAGGCTGGCAAAGGCTAGGCGCTGAGGCCGCAAAAGCGGTGGAAAGCCACCGAACTCCAAGGGTCGGAGGGCATACTGTGACGCTGCCCCCCGCCGATGGAGAAGGTAGGTGAAGGATCAGGAATGTGGCTTGGAGCCGTCGGTAGCGCAGCCGCCCTTGCCCTTGCAGCTGTTCTTGCCTTTGCAGCCGTTGTCACCGCTCTTGCAGCCGCCGTTGCCCTTACAGGAGTTTTGGCCCTTACAGGCGTGCTTTTCGGGCTTCTTCGAAGAGTCTTTCTTGTCCTGCGTATCTTGCGCAGAAAAGAAAGAGGACTTCGCGTTGACCAACACGGTCGAGGCATGGACTGCCGCGCCGGTACCTGCAAGCAGGCCGGCGACCGCCGCGCTGGTGATGAGAGCCTTGGTGGTCTTTGTCATGGGTATTTCTTCCCTCCAGTTTGAAGTATTCGATTCGCCGTCCGGACAGGGACCAGCCTCGGAAGGCCGGGGTGGTATCCAGGCCGGGAGGGTACGCGAAGTTCCGGGTGACCGGAGCCCGTCAAGGCTCGCAAACCCACGTGGCCGGAAAGCGACTGCCCCCGTGAGAGTATGGGGGTTTGGCAAGGTTACACCCGGAGAGGAGAAAAGAGGAAGAAAATTGTGTGCTGTGGAAAAGGAAGGGCATAGATTTTACAAATTATTGTTACCTTCGTTGGGCCCAGGACTCGTATAGAGCTGGCTATAAGTACGCTTCGAAGGCATGTTTTGGATGTCCGAGTTCGCCGAAATCCAAAATCAAGGTTGGGATGAACACAGCCGCAACGAGAAGTGAAAGGGATTTGATAGCCCGAGTGCTGGCCGGAGAGACCGAGCTCTTCCATGAGCTGATCCGGCCGTATGAACGGCTGGTGTATGTGACGATTTTCGCGATCTTGAAGAATGAGACGGAAGCGGAGGATGCAGCGCAAGAAGTGATGATTAGCGCGTTCCGGAACCTGAAAAGCTTTCGAGGGGAGGCGAAGTTCAGCACCTGGCTGGTGACGATCGCCATGAATGAGGCTCGAAAACGGCTGAGGAAGGCAAAGGTCGCGGCGGAAGATTCGTTGGATGAGCCCGGGGTCGAAGAAGAAGGCGATTTCACGCCTGCCGTGCTGACGGATTGGCGGGAGATTCCGCTGGCGGCTCTGGAGCGCAAGGAGCTGAGAGCCAAGCTGCAAGAAGCTGTGGCCTTGCTGCCGGAAAAATACCGAGAAGTGTTTGTACTGAGGGATATTGAGGAATTGAATCAGGAAGAGACCGCGGCGGCGCTGGGAATCAACGTGACGCTGGTGAAGGTCAGGCTGCATCGAGCACGGATGATGCTGCAAAAAATGCTCGCGCCATACCTGAACAGCCAACTACCACTCCCTGTTCAAGGCAAGCCGGCGCGGGGAGGATTCTTCCGAAGGTGGTTCCAATGAACCTGGAATGCAAACACGTCTGGGAGCACATCTCGGGCTACCTGGACAAACAACTCGATGCGGAACTGCTCGCGGCGATCGAGAAGCACCTGGAGAGCTGCGAAGTGTGCTCGGCCATACTGGACTCGACGCGGAACATTTTGGTGCTCACGGCGGATGACAGGACGTATGAACTACCCGTGGGGTATAGCGACAGATTGCATGCGCGCCTGAAAGAGGTGATGAGGAGAAGTTGAGCGAGGGCGGCGGAAAGCACGCTGCTACAGGAATGTGAGGGCCCACATGCCGAATCGGCATATGGGGCCCAAAGAAAAAGCAAGAGCACAGGCTGAAGCCTATGCTATAGAAGCCGAGGGCTGGCAGGAAGCCGCCGCTACATTCTGCCCTTCAAGTGGAAGTGCGCCATCTCTTCAGCCAATAGCAAGACAAGCGTAAGCAGGGAAAGGCCAAGCTGTAGAGCTTCGGAGCGGCGTTTGGCAGGCGTGAGAGGTTGTTGCCTCCAGGCAGAAGCAGAACGGGCGCGGAGTCTACGAACCTGCCAAAGCGCCAGTAGATTCAAGAGAGCACCCAAAAAGGCAACCAGCATCATGGGGATGCGGACGGCGTCGGCGTGGAGCCTCTCGGCAAGGCTCCATGCCGACGAGGCAAGGATGACCGCGCCAATACCCACTAGAAGACGGATACCGTGAAGCGCGATGAATACGCTGCAGACGCTTTGGAGAAACGCCAAGACGAAGCCTGACCAATTGAGCCATTGAAAACGCAGTGCGCCGGACGGGATAGATGGATCAATCGAGTCTGACATGGGGTCGTTGATTCCGCGTGTGGGTAGTTTGCCGGGAGAGGTGGAGGAAGGCAAGAGGTCACGACCAGTGGCCGGGGATGGCGAGGCTGCACTTGGGACAGTTCCCTGCTTTGAGGTGATTCTCGAGGACGTTGTGCCAGGAACGGCGAAGGAGAAGCTTGTTGCATCCGGGGCAGTAGGTATTTGCCGCGTCGGAATAGATGTTGCCCTCGTAGAGGTAATGGAGGCCGGCTTCACGCGCGATCTGACGGGCTCGGTGGAGCGTTTGCGGCGGAGTAGGAGGCTTATCCTGTAGCTTGAAGTCCGGATGGAATGCCGTGAAGTGCAGCGGCACATCGGGGCCAAGATTCGCGAGGATCCAGTCCGCGAGTTTGCGGGTTTCGGCGGGATCGTCATTGAGAGTAGGAATTATGAGATTGGTGATTTCGAACCAGACGGAGGTTTCGTTCTTCAGCCACTTCAGTGTGTCGAGGACGGGCTGGAGGTGGGTGAGGGTGATTTTGCCGTAGAAGTTCTCGGTGAAGGCCTTCAGGTCGACGTTCGCGGCGTCGATGTGGTCGTAGATGTCGTGGAAGGCTTCGCGGGTGATGTAGCCGTTGGTGACCATGACGGTCTTGATGCCGAGGGGCTTCGCGGCTTTGCAGATGTCGATGATGTATTCGCCCCAGATGGTGGGCTCGTTGTACGTGAAGGCGATGGAGGGGCAGCCGTATTTTCGCGCGAGGAGAGGAACATCTTCCGGCGGGATGTGACGGGAATTGACGTGGTCGCTGTGGGATTTGGAGATGTCCCAGTTCTGGCAGAAGAAGCAGCCCATGTTGCAGCCGGCGGTGCCCATGCTGAAGATGCGCGTGCCGGGCAAGAAATGGTTCAGCGGCTTCTTTTCGATGGGGTCGACCTGGATCGCCGCAGGGGAAGCATAGCCGAGGCTGTAGAGCTTGCCATTCTGATTGGCACGAATGAAACAGAAGCCGGATTGACCGTGGCCGATATGGCAATGCCGCGGGCAGAGGTAGCAGTGGACGCGGTTGTTGGGCTCCGGCTCCCACCAGAGGGCCTCATGGAGTGCGGAAGAAGACTGGAGGATCTGGAGGGTCGACATGGCCGCGGACCTCTGCGGTCATTATACGCCCGGGGAATGCGGGAGAGTTGGAAGTCGGAAGTGAAAACCTAAGAGTGTTGGGCACGACGACGGACGGCGGCCCAGTCGGCGAAGGTTTTCAGGTTGTGACGGTAGCGCCAGGAGAGGCGGAAAAATTTTGCAGCGTTGAGATTTGCAGCTTCCTTGCCAAGGAAGGTTTCAAAGCGCCATTGAATGTAGGGACTTTTCCAAGGCTGAAGCCGGTATCCCGGAGTGGCGAGCCAGTAGAACTTGAGGAGGTTGAACACAGGCAGTTGTCAGTCTTAAGTTATAAGTTCTAAGTTTGAAGAGAAGAACGGATCACATGCTAAATTGCGGCTCTGAACTTCATACTTAGAACTGAGAACTTATAACTTCCTAGTCGGCCAGGGGAGCGGAAAGGTGCTCGTGTACCAGGAGCCAATTCTTTCCAGATTTTTCCCAGATGCCGGTGTAGCGAATCGGCGAATCGATGGCTTTTCCGTCCTTCAGTTTGGCAGTGACGTGCATGGGGACAGTGGTCCAGGCGATGTTGCCGTGCCGCGTAACCTTCAATTCCTTGCTGGCGGTAAGTGACAGGGAGACGACGTTGTCGAGAAGGTTCTGGCGAACTCCGACTTCGTACTCTTTCCATCCCGTATAGGAGAACGGGGCCACATCGTAGAACACCAGACCTGCGTCCTTTGCATAGAACCTGGCGGCATTGTCGGGATTGCCGGAACTCCAAGCCACGCAGTAATCGTCAATCAATTTGCGAAATGTGGTGTCGTCGGAAGCCTTCTGCTGGGCGCGAGCGCCTGCAAAAGTGACAAGCGCACCGAGAAAAGCGAAGAGGACATAGACAATCCAGTGGGGTCCGGGCGCGGTGGTGCGTTGGGCGACTAACTGCTGGGGCATGTGCACCTCTTTGAAGATTGGCCCGCCGCTGTCCAAGGGCCAGGGCGGTGATCGACCGTGTAGAAATACCATAAACGGGTTCCAGAGAGTTTTCAAGGGCAGCAGGACGGGAGACACCAACCGACAGGTTGGCGGCGTTGACCGATTGGGCGGGTCCATTCACCGATTTGACGGTGCGGGCTTATGCGGGGGGTTCTAAGCTGGCCATGGTCAGAGAAGAGACGAGGTTGGAGGCGACCATGGCAGCGACCAAGAGCAACAGGCGGACAGAGCCCAGGTGGATGATGTGGACATTCTGGGCAGCAGGAGTGGGGTTGCTCCTTGTGGAATTAAGTGCTGGGGTGGAATATTTGGAGGCAGGTTTACAGCAAAATATGGCAAACATCTTGGGGTGGGCTCCCGCAATCGGGATGATCACGTTGAAAGCCGCGGAGCAGGCGGCGTGGCATTGGGGAACACTGTCGATTGTCCTGAGAGCCGTACCCCTTGGAGTGCTTGGTTTGTTGCTGGTGGCCCTCGGCTTGGCTTTCCATGGACCCGTGATGAATGCGCAAGAGCAAGACGCCAACAAATAGGGCGTGGGTGAAGTTGCCGGAGGCACGACGGGAGAGTTGAGTGAGTAGCAAAGACAAATTCGATCCAAAGAGGTTCAGCGAGGACCTGCACGACCGGATTCACCAAAGGATCCAGGACCGGATTCATGCTCCCAGGACCGTGCGCGCCATGGGTCCCGGGTTGTGGCCGGGGCTGATCCTGGTGGCCATCGGGACCGCGGTCCTGCTGGACCACATGGGGATCATCACCGTGGACCGGCTATGGAGGTTCTGGCCCGTGCTTTTGATTGCCGTGGGGGCGGTGCGATTCGTGGACTCCTGCAACCGCACATTCAGCGTGCTGCTGATGGCGGTGGGAGCTCTTTTTCTGCTGGGCAACCTGGGCTACATCCGGCTGACGATGGCGGACTTTTGGCCAATCATATTGATTGCTATAGGTATTGCGCTGATCTGGAGCCGGTTCGAAATCCCGAGGCTGTCACCAACATCTTCAGGAGGTCCCAATTCTGTGAACGCAACCACGATGTTTGGGGGTGTCGAACGCCGCATCACGACGAGCAACTTTACAGGTGGCACGGTAACGGCGACTTTTGGCGGCGTGGAGTTAGACTTCCGCGCTGCCGATATGGAAGGCGAAGAAGCGATCCTGTATGTGGAAGCAGTCTTTGGTGGAATCGAAATTGTGATTCCGGAACGATGGACAGCGATCTACGAAGGGCAAAGCATTTTCGGCGGCTATAACGACGAAACGCGGCCGCCGCTGCCGGATGTGCCGGGTGCGGCACCCAAAAAACGGTTGGTCCTTCGCGGTCAAGCGGTGTTTGGCGGGATCACTGTGAAGAACTGAATCTCCCATGGACAGATCAGACATAGGAAAATCCGCCTTGGCGGCGATAGGGATTTCAGGGGTGCTGTTCGCCGCCATTATGGGGATCTTGCTGGTCACCAGTTGGGGCATGAACTGGCTGGCGGCGGCGACGCTGGCGATTCCCATGTCGGCCCTAGCGCAGGGCATGGCCTGGTCCGCGAAATTCACTTGCCGCAGCCATCCCCTGGTGCGGAGGGATGCGTGGAGAACGGTTCTGAAGCACCTGCTCGCGGCGGTTGTGTCGGGGTACTTGTGGGTGGCAATCGGAAGAATGGAAGCCGCGTGGATTGATTCCGGGCTTGGGATAACGGGAACATACAACAAGTTTCTGGCGCTGCAGACGCATCTTTACGGTGTGGGCATTTCCTACTATTTGCTCGGCGTGGCGTTCCACTACATGATTTTTGCACAAAAGGCCAGCCAGGAAGCTCAGGAGCGCGCGCTGGAGTCCAGCGTAAGGGCGCGGGAAGCCGAACTGAGCGCGTTGAAGGCGCAAATCAATCCGCACTTTCTCTATAACAGCCTGAATTCGATCAGCGCGTTGACGAGCATCGATCCCGCCCGGGCAAGGGAGATGTGCGTCAGCCTGGCGGACTTCCTTCGGTTGACACTCGGAATGGGAGAAAAGGCCGTAATTCCGTTGAGGGAAGAAGTCAGCCTGCTGGAGAAATACTGTGCGATTGAAAAGGTGCGCTTCGGCGAGCGGCTGAACGTGCAAGAGGAGATTCAGGAGGAAGCAAAGGACTGCCTTCTTCCCCCGCTGCTGCTGCAGCCGCTATTTGAAAATGCGGTGGTGCACGGAATTGCGCAAATGCCGGAAGGTGGATGGATCAAGTTGCGAGCAGCCAGGAATGGCGGGCGAATGTCACTCACGGTGGAGAATTCGTGGGACCCGGAAGCGGGGAGTTCGCGGAAGAATGGCGTGGGACTAAGGAACGTGCAGCGACGACTGGAAGCGCGGTACGGAAATGAAGGGCAGTTGCACGCGAGCGCGGAAGACGAGGTGTTCCGGGTGAGCCTGTCGTTTCCAGCAGAGACGGAGAAGACAACGTGAACGGAGGAAAGCGGAAGTGGAAAGCGCTTATCGTCGACGATGAGGAACTTGCGCGGAAACTGCTTCGGGAAATGCTGGGCAGCCATCCGGAGATCGAGATTGCCGCGGAATGCGGGAACGGGATGGAGGCCGTGAAGGCCGCAGGAGAACACAAGCCGGACCTGTTGTTCCTGGATGTACAAATGCCAAAGCTGACAGGATTCGACGTTCTGGAACTGATCGACCGCTCGGGTGTAGCCATCATTTTTGTCACGGCTTTCGATCAATATGCGATGAAGGCGTTCGACGTTCATGCGGTGGATTACCTGCTCAAGCCGTTCAGCCGGGAACGATTCGAGGCGGCGCTGGAACGGGCGAAAGACCAGGAAGGCAAGAAGCAGGTGGATGCGGCGGAACTGGCGGCGGCGTCGCGGCCAGCGGGGCAATATGCGGAGAGAATTGTGGTGAAGGACGGCACGAAGGTGAGCCTGATCCCCGTGAACAAGCTGGATTATGCCGAGGCGCTAGATGACTACGTGTCCCTGGTGAGCGAAGGCAAGAAGCATTTGAAGCAGCAGACGATCTCCGGCCTGGAGTTAGCGCTCGATCCCGCGCAGTTTGTGCGCATTCACCGGTCGTACATCGTGAATCTGGAGCGTGTGGCGCGGATTGAGCCTTATGGGAAAGACAGCAAGGTGGCGATCCTGGCGAGCGGAGCGCGGTTGCCGGTAAGCCGGGCGGGATACGCACGGTTGAAGATGCTGCTGGAAGAGAAGCAGTAGTATCAGCGCGGGCCGCGCGCACAGGCTGAAGCCTATGCTACAAAGGACCAGCCACTGCACAGGCTAAGGCCCACACGCTCCCCTGACTAAAGTCAGGGGCTTCCACAAGAAAACTTCTATGAATTTGGCACGGAGTCATCCGTGGCACGGGGAACCAGGCGCGGGGTTTCCAAGTCCATCAGATTGCGGCGGAGCCGGCATTTCGCACGGTAGATGATGGTTTTGACGGCGGGCAGACGGCGGTTCAAAGTCTTGGCAATTTCCGAATAGCTCATGCGCTTGTAGTAGCGGAGCATGAGGGGGACCTTGTAGTAATCGGGTAACTGGTTCAGCTGTTCCCTCACCTGCCTCTTCGCTTCTTTCCGGAGGATTTGGGAAAGCGGAGAAGGGGTCGAGGCATCGGGGACGACGCAGAGGTCATTTCCGTCGACAGCAGAGTACTTTTCGCGTTTGCGACGGCGCAGCTTGTCGATACAGTGCCGGCCGGCAATCTGACACACCCAAGGGCGAAACGGATGAGTCTCATCTTTCTTGTCGAGAACGGTGTGGAGTTTCAGGAAGACCTCGGCGGCGGCATCCTCCGCGTCTTCGGGCTGGCGAAAGAAGCGGCGACAGACTTGCAGGACATGGTGATAATGCGCGGTATAGACGGAACTCAGGACTTCCGAGGCTGGCAGGGCCTGACTCCAAACTGCGCCGAGCCCACCATCTTCCAGGAGGATTGCGGGCGATTGCGTTGCCATGACGACTGCTCCTTTGCGTATAAGCTGGGCACACCACCAGCGCCGGATTCGAGAGAGCCACTTCCCAGACCCGGGGTGTGCAACCACTCAGCTATTTGGGACTTTGTCCTCCCCGGTCGCCATCCTTGGTTCGCGGTGCCGCGGTTGGCCGCCGTTGAGGAGCAGACAAATCCTTTGTGCGCGAACGCGGTTGCTCGTTCTTGATGGTATCGCGGCGACGAACGACTAAAAGAGTCAAATCGTCTCCCGGCGAGCAGGAGTCCGCAAAATCAAGAACGGTTCCCAGCAACGAGAAGAGGGCTTTGGTCGCGCTTGTGCCGACCACGGTGCGCGCTGCAGCCACCAGCCGTTCCATTTCAAATTCCAGGTCGGCCTTGTTGCGGCATTCGGTTACGCCGTCGGAATAAGCAACCAACATGTCTCCGGGTTGGAGGGAGACGCTTGCGCTGCGGAAGGGCGCGTTATTCAAAGCGCCAAGAAGTGGTCCTCCCTCCGTCAGATGTTCTGTGTTCTTGTTACGCAGGAGCAAAGGGGCGGGAAGGCCCGCGTTGCAATATCTGAGCTCGTTCGTTTGCGAATCGATTCGGGCATAGAAAAGAGCGGTCAGCGGCGGCTGACTTTCGTCCTGGCAAAGCTCGTTGTTCACTTCGGCGACAGCGTCCGCCGGGTCCCGATGCATGCGGGCAGAGCGTTGAATCAGGCCCATCAGGTGCGCTTGCCAAATTCCCGCGGACAGTCCCTTGCCAGCGATATCGCCCAGGACCACTCCCAGGTCGGGGCCGAGCTCCAACACCTTGAAGAAATCTCCCGAGAGATGGCGGACGGGGAAGATTTCACCAGCAATTTCAAATTCGCCCCAGACACGCTCCCGAGGCGCACAGAGGCGGCGCTGGATTTGGGCCGCCTCAAAGATGGCTTGCTGTAGCTTTAGTTGATCGCGGCGCAGAGCGTGGAGTTCGTCGGCCAGGAGTTGAGCGTGCTCCGCCAAAGCGCTGTGCCCGGCCGCACTGCCGGCTTGCCCTTTTTCGGGCGCAGTACGGTTGAGAGTTGCCGTTCGCTTGCTATCCGGAGTTCTCTCGCTTATGGCCATCATGATCATCTCATCCTACGAATTTGTAACCGACTCCATGCACGGTCAGGAAATAACGGGGCTGCTCGGGAACGGGTTCGAGCTTTTGGCGAATGCGAACAATATGGGCATCCACGGTGCGAGTCGTGGGGAAATTCTCGTAGCCCCAGACCTCGTCGAGTAGCCTGTCGCGGCTCAGGGTCTCGCCCGAATGACAGAGAAAATGCTTCAGAAGCTCAAACTCTTTATTGGAGAATTCGACGCGTTCCCCGCCTCGAGTCACCTGGTAATTCCGCAGATTGACCTCGACATCGCCGAAGGTATAGCTCTCCTGGTCTTTTGGAAGCGTTTGCGTACGGCGAAGAACGGCCTTCACGCGAGCAAGCAGTTCGCGGATCGAAAAAGGCTTGGTGACGTAATCGTCGGCGCCGAGTTCCAGGCCGACCACTTTGTCGACTTCCTGTCCGCGCGCGGTGAGCATGATGATCGGGACGGAGGGCCGCTTGGCCTTTAAATGCTTGCAAACGTCCAGGCCGCTCATGCGCGGCATCATCACGTCAAGCACGACCAGATCCGGAGATTCCTTGAGGGCGAGTTCGAGCCCATCGACGCCGTCGAGCGCGGTGATCACTTGAAAGCCCTCATATTCGAAATTGTCGCGCAGGCCGGAGACCATGTTCGGCTCGTCCTCCACGATTAAAATCTTACTTGCACCCATGAGCTCTCCCTTTTTGCTCTTTCGGGACATAGCACCACCCACACATAGTCACTCTCACGCGATTGCCAGCCCGGCCCGCGTGGAAGGATCCAGGGGCAGTTCAATCGTGAACTTACTTCCCTGCTCCGGCGCGCTTTCCACCTGCACATCGCCCCCGTGAGCGCGAGCGATGTGGCGGACAAGAGACAGACCCAAGCCTGATCCTTTGATGTTGTGAACCAGAGGATCGCCGCAACGGTAGAACTTTTCGAAGATCTTCTCTTGTTCGGCGGGGGAGATACCGATGCCATGATCGCAAACTTCCAGTTTGACGCTGCCGTTGGCGCGGTAGAGATTGACGCCGATGTACTTCTTGTCTTTCGAATACTTCAATGCGTTGTTGACCAAGTTGAGAAGCGAACGCGCGATGGCCTCGCGGTCCACGTTCACGGGAGGAATGTCTCGCGAAATGTTTTCCTCGAAAGCGAAGCCGTTCTGCTCGATCTGGAAACGATAGGAATCCAAGGTGGAGCAGACCAAGTCAGAGAGGTTCGTCTCTTTGAACTCGTACTCCTTGCGGCCGGCCTCGATGCGGGAGAAGTCCAGGATATTGTTGATGAGTGCGGTCAGGCGCTCGCTCTCCTCGCGAATGATACGGTAATACTCATGGTATTTTTCTTTTGAATTCAGGCGGCCGAGTTCCAATGTTTCCGCATAGAGACGAATCAGGGCGAGCGGGGTTCGCAATTCATGGGAAACATTGGCGACAAAATCCGATTTCAGGCGGGCTAGGTTCATCTCCTTGGAGATGTTACGGAAAGTGAGGAAGATTCCACCAATCATCAAGAGAGAGAGTGCGCCGAGAATCGTGTAGTCATAGTGAAGGAACCGGGCGCTAATGTCGGCGACGGTGGTGCCTGGATATTTGATAGACCAGACCATGCCCTGAAAAACGGAGGAGAAGTTGTAGTCCACTTCAGGCTTACCGCCATCCCAATTCGCCGAGGCCGCGATGGGAGTAAGGTCTTTGGGAGGATGGACCATAATGGCGGGGGGACTTGCGTCGTTTCGCACGCCAGGATTCTTGCTATTCACGACGTCTTTGATGATCCCTGGAAAGACGTTCGCCTCGAGATAATCCACGTTGAAAGATACGACGCCCAGGACTACTCGATCCTTGGGGACATCTGGAGGGATGAAATACGCGCCGCTCATGTACTCGTGCTGATTTCGCCTGCTCATCCACTCCCCATAAAATGCCAGAGGATCCTCTCCGTGCTCCGCCATCATCCGCAGATGTTCTGCCATTTCGGGGGCATCAATCGGCAGCCATGCATTCAGGCTATCGATCGCTTCCTGGGTGCGCATACAAAAGTCTTCATCCCGCCCGCTGCCGGATTGCATGCGGCTTACCAACATGTTGCTTTTTTTGTCATACAGAACCGCGTAATCGAACTCCGGATTGTCCTTGAGAATGCGATCGAGCTGGTCTTTGATTTTCGCCGCACTGTCGTCGGGTTTGGGGTATTGCTTGCGGACAGGGTCAGTCAGTTCAGCTGCCTTTTTCCAACTCTTCTTTTCCGCAATTTTGAGGACATATTGAAAATCCCGCTGGATGGCGGCTTCGATGTATTTGTCGCGCTGAATGCCCTTGAGGTTCCAGATGCTGAAGGCCATCAAGGCGGCTGCGGGGAGAACGATAGCAAGCTCAATAGTGAGAAGCGTTTTTGTGCGCTCTGTCAATCGCCACTTCTTGAACATTGCGTTGTCTCTCCGACCGGATCCACTGAGCCCGCTATCTGTTCAGACTATAAAGACCTGGCCGGGTAGAGGTGTCAAGCCGAGGCAAAGGATTGTAAAAAGTTGTAAAGGTGGAGTGGATAGGCAACTCTGCGGAGAGCCAGTAACTCTTTTGTTGTCTTCTGGATAACAGAAGCAGGGCGATGCTCGAGGGTTAACTGCCGGACTTGCGGACCCAGATGCGGGTGGTAGCGGTCTTACCAAGATGGTGGATTTTGCCGGTGACACGGAGGGTCAGCGTCTCGTCATAGCCCCGCTCCTGGACTTCGATTTTGCTGGAAGGAAGCAAGCCCAGGTTCTGGAGAAAATCGAGAAAGCCTTCGTCCTTTTCGTAGACGGAGAGAATGACGGCGGAATCTCCGGGACGAAGCTCGGAAAGAAGAACACCTCCCTGTTTGCGAAGTTCGGAAACGCCGCCACGTATGGGAACACCATGCGGGCAAGTCTTGTGAGAAGAAAAGCGCTTCAGGAGCAGGGCTTCGACTTCCGGAGAGATGGCGTGTTCCATACGCTCGGCTTCTGCGTGAGACTTCGACCAGGGCAAGCCGATAACTTCCGTGAGAAGCATCTCCGCGAGATGATGACGGAGCATGAGATGCTCGGCCACTTTGCGGCCCTTTGGGGTGAGCAGGATGTGGCCGCCGCGCTGCACTTTGACGTGGCCGTCGCGCGCCATGCGCTTGACGGCAGCAGTCACCGCAGGAGGAGTGACGTCAAGTTCTTCGGCCAGACGCGCGCTGATAGGAACCTGGTCTTCCTCGAGCATTTCCCAAATGGCTTTGAGGTAATCTTCCTGCGAAACGCTGGTTTTCTCGCGGCGCAAAGAGTCTCCAATGGAACTAAGAGCCGGCTACTCGCTGGCCGGCACGAAGCCGGTTGGCGAGCGACAGAACTCGAGATTCCAGGTCTTCTAAAATTCTCTGATAAGTGGCGGGGTCTCCGCCATAGGGATCTTCGACTTCCCAGTTTTCGACCTTCTGCGCAAGAAGAGGAACGCGCGACGAGTAGCCGCTGTCGAACAGTTCGTCGAGCGAGTGTCCAGACATGTTGATGACGAGATCGGCGTCCTCAAGCGCATTCCGGCGAAGCGGTTTGGAGGAGAGCCCTTCGACCAAATAGCCTCGAGACAGGAGAGTTTGTTCGGTGGCTCCAACAAGGCTGCCGAAGGGGTAGATGCCGGCGCTGGAGGGTTCGATGACGTCCGACGCAATTTGGCGAGCAACGGCTTCGGCCATAGGACTCCGACAAGCGTTGCCGATGCAAACAAACAGCACGTGGCACTTCTCCGATTGGATCATAGGAAGATTGTAACGCCGCGATCGGCGAAATTACGGAAAGAGGAGTGGAAAAAAAGGGGGGGAACTGCTGTCCGGATTGTTGTTTTTGCTATCGCTGCGTGCTTCAACGCCTGAGACGTTTCGGAGCAGAACCGTTCGAAGCCAGCTTCAAGAAATATGCGTGGACGGTTGTGTCGCCCGTAAGCTCGGGGTGGAAAGTTGCGGCGAGGATGTGGCCTTTCTGGACAAGCGTGGGCTTGCCTTCGAATTTGGCAAGGACCTTGATCTCGGGGGCCACTTTTTCGATGATCGGTCCCCGAATGAAGACCATTTCGAGCGGCTCTTTCTTGAGCGTGGTGGGGCCAAAGAAAACGTCACTGGCAAGCTGGCGGCCGTAGCCGTTGCGGAGGATGGTCATGTCCAGAAGCTTCAGCGAGTCTTGCTCGGGATTTTTCACCTTATTTGCGAGAAGAATGGCGCCGGCGCAAGTCCCGAAGATCGCTCCGCCCTTCTCGGAGAATTTGAGAATGGCATCGTAGAGCCCTTCTTCTTCGAGAAATTGGAGCTGCGTGGTGCTTTCGCCGCCAGGAAGAATGAGGCCACTGCAACCATCGAGGTCAGCAACATTGCGGACTTCGACCGTCTCCGCGCCGAGCTTACTGAGAATTGCGGCGTGGGCTTCGAAGTCGCCTTGGACCGCTAAAATGCCGATTTTCATTGGTCGAGAACCTTGATCGTTAGTGCGTTGAGTTTGGGTTGAGATCCTTCGCTACGCTCAGGATAACAACGAAATCATGAGTTCGATGACTGGCGCCGCGTGAACCAGTCTAAAGACTGGCCACTACATGGTCGAGAAAACGGACCACAATTCAGCGCAGCCTTGAAGATCAACAGAACAGAGGCTGAAGCCTATGCTACTTAAGGGGCTACCAGCCGCGAGTGGCGAGGAGGTCCTTTTCCTCGAGTTGGCGAACATCGATGCCGGGCATGGCCTCACCGAGCTGTTCGTGCGCTTCCAGGATGATCTTAGGATCTTCGAAGTGCGTGGTGGCCTTTACGATGGCCTTTGCACGGGCTTCGGGATCGCTGCTCTTGAAAATACCCGAACCGACAAACACAGCTTCGGCCCCGAGTTTACGGACCAACGCAGCGTCCGCCGGAGTGGCGATGCCACCGGCTGAGAAATTCGGCACGGGCAATTTGCCGAGGCGAGCCACTTCCCGGATCAAATCGAGCGGAGCGCCATATTCCTTGGCTTTGCGCATGAGTTCATCGTCGCGAAGGGTCGTGAGCGCGCGCATCTCGCTCATAATCGTGCGCATGTGGCGGACGGCTTCCACAACGTTGCCGGATCCAGCTTCACCCTTGGTGCGAATCATGGCCGCGCCTTCGGCGATGCGACGAAGCGCTTCGCCCAGGTTGCGCGCCCCGCAAACGAAGGGCACGCGGAAGTCGTGCTTCCAGACGTGGTTCTCTTCATCAGCGGGAGTGAGAACTTCGCTTTCGTCGATGAAGTCCACCTCGAGGGCCTGAAGGACTTCGGCTTCCACGAAGTGGCCGATACGCACTTTGGCCATCACCGGGATAGTGACGGTCTTCATGATCTCGCGAATCACCTTGATGGAGGCCATGCGGGCCACGCCGCCTTCCTTACGAATATCGGAAGGAACGCGCTCCAAGGCCATAACGGCGCAGGCGCCGGCCTTTTCGGCAATGCGCGCCTGGTCAGCATTGGTGACGTCCATGATGACGCCGCCCTTGAGCATTTCGGCCAGGCCTACCTTCACACGCCATTCATTGGAGCCCTTGGCACCGTTGTCGTGAGCGCTGCCGTTTGGTTTCTTTGTTGCCATTTCCCCTCTCCTCTCAAAATCGAAATTCAGGATCTCGTTTCACTTTGCCGGAGCGCTTCCACAAAATGCTCCGGATCGACCACCACAAAACGCGCCTTGCCTCGCGCGAGCAAGTTGCCGTGGAGGTCTCGAATCTCCGCGACGCGGAAGCGGTTTCTTCCCTTCTCTGCCTCCTGCCAGCCCTCCGTGACAATCGGCTTGTCGACCGGCACAGGCCTTCGGTATTCGATGTCCATTTCCGCAGTGACGGCCTTCTCGTCATTTAGACGCGACAGCTTGCCCATGGCCTCGTCCAGGACTACGGCGATGATGCCGCCGTGCGCAAAACCACCTCCGCCGGCGTAATTCTCCCCGAGCGTGAACGAGCCGCGCGTGCGGCGCGCATCCATGTCCAGGTCGAAGGTCAGCTTCATCCCCGCGGGGTTCGCCGCACCGCAGCCGAAACAACGGTTTGTGGCCTTCGGTTCGAGTTTGAGCACGTTGGTCATTTTGCGCGAAATTAAACCAGAGCCACGTGGGCTCGCTCTGCGCGACGCGAACCGCGCTGGCGCTTGCGCATTTCCACCCGAAGAAGTTCCGCGAGTATCGAAACCCCGCGGGCAATCTGCTTTTCGTTCAGGCTGGCGAAGCCAAGCCGCAGCGTGTTGGGCAACGGCGACTGCACGTAGAAATAGCGGCCGGGTGCAAAGAGCACGCCACGCTCCCGTGCGTGCATCATCAGTTCGCTGGCGTCGAAGCCGGGGGGGAGTTCGAGCCAGAAGCACATGCCGCCTTCGGGCCGAGTCCAGCGCACGCCTTCCGGCATGAACTTGCGCACGCATTCGTCCAAAACGTTCAGGCGTTCGGTATAAATCTTGCGCATGCGTGTGAGATGCTTTTGGAAAAGCCCACGCTTCAGAAATTCGGCAAGCGTGGCTTGGGCGAGTTGGTCAGTGTGAAGATCAGTCATTTGCTTGACGAGACGCAGGCGCTCAATGGCAGCGGGCGGGGCTACAATCCAGCCCACGCGCAGGCCGGGGAACGCAACCTTGGCGAAGCTGTCGATGTGGATGACGACATTCGAGCGGTCGAGCTGCTTCAGGGAGGGCAGGCGCTCTTCCCTTGAATGCAGCCGAGCATAGATATGATCTTCGACAACCGGAACCTGGTAGCGGCCGGCTAGCTCCAGCACGCGCCTCCGGGAGGCGACGGGCATCGAGGTGCCCGTGGGATTGTGGAAGTCCGGAGTAAGAACAATGAGCTTGACGCGGTTCGCAGCCAGCGTGGATTCCAGCGCCTCCAGATCAATGCCGAGAGGGCTGCCAGGTTCGGCGTGAGTCCGAACCGGAACGCCGAGGCAACGTGCATGTACGCCATTAAAGACAGCGGATGCTCCTGGGTAAGTCGGATTTTCGAGAACGACCGTATCACCGGGGCGCACGAAGGCTTTGGCGATCAGGTCCAGTGCCTGCTGGCAACCGTCGGTGATCAGCAAGGAATCATCCTTTACGGAGAATCCTTCGCGGTGGAGAAGTTCGAGCAGAGCTTCCTTCAACGGCGCGTAACCATCGGAGGCGCCAAGATTGAGAATCTCCTGGCCTTCGCGGCGAAGCGCAACCTGCGCGCAGACCTGCAATTCTTCCACCGGGAAGAACTCTTCCGCCGGACGGGCCATGACAAAAGACAAAGCGTTGGCCGGTGCGGACGCCGTGAGTCGAGTGAGAATTTCCTCGTTGCGCTCGTCGGCGAACAGGAGTTCCCAGCGGATCCCGTCGGAATTGCCATTCAGCGCGGGAGGGGCCGGCGGCGTGATCTTCAGGCCATTGCCGTTGCTACGGATAAAGGTGCCGCGGCCGACATGGCCCTGGATCAGGCCCTCGGACTCAAGCTCCGCGTAGGCGTTGGCCACGGTGGTCCGGTGGACGCCGAGGATCAGAGCGAGTTCGCGGCTCGCGGGAATGCGGTCGCCCGGGCGAAGGTCACCGGCATGCACGAGGGAACGGAGCTGGTCGCGAAGCTGAATGTACAGCGGGATATGACTTTCGGGCTGAAGGTGTAATGGCAGCATTGTCTCTCACCCTTAGGCTATTTTAGCAGAAATTGGACTGCTTCAAGAGCCAATATGTCTTTGGCGGAGGGCGTAGTTGCTGCGGGGCGATCAGCGACCGGCGATCAGGAGCGATGGAAGCAATCAGTAATCAGATATCAGAAATCTCCGGGTGAGGACGACTCGCTGTTAGCTGTTAGCTACCGGCCATTGGCTATGGGCTGTTGCTGTTATCTGCGATCCATTCACAGTCAAATGAGACTCTCTATGGATTCTCGGAGAAGAAGGGGTTGTCGACGGGATGGTAGCCCAGGCGGCCATTCTTTTCGTCTTCGGCCAGGTCGCGGATGCAGATCTTTGTCAGGTCAGTAGCAGTGCACTGGTAGATCTGTTTCAGTGGCAGATCTTCGTCTTGTACATCGTAGGTGCCGGACTGCATGTCTTCGCTGTCGCCGACAGAGGCGGTGACGACTGGACTTCCTTGCTGAACACGCACGCGGAACTGCCGTGTGGAAGGCTCGTAATTCGAAAAGAGGAAACAGTGGCCGATACAGGCCCGATCCGGAATATGGAGATAGATGGTGCGGTAATCATTCGGGGCAAAAATCGTGGCCAGAGCGCGCGTGTCAAAAGGCAACTGTTCCGTGGCGCGTTCCGCACTTGCTTCCATTCGGTTAAGGAAGCTCGTGTCTTGATAAATGAATATGAAGAAGACGACAGCGCACGCCGAGGAAACAAGGAGATGCCAGGAACGCGCGGGCAGAGAGGCTAACCAACACAACCCAAGGATTGCACTGACCAGCGTCAGGCGCGTGACCAGAGCTCCAATCCACCCGCCGGTCGGGTCCGTGAGGAGGTTTTCCGGCAAAAGTGTGGTGGAACAGAACGAGATGAAATAGATCTCTATCAGGAGGCGCCGGTCCTTCCAGAAGTTCAGACGCGGCGATGCAGCAAAACACTCCAACCCTGTGGCGACGATGAAGAAAAGAGAGATGGCGCGCGTAAACCACGCATAGCGCTCGCCGAAGACGTGAAACTGGTCGGAACCATTCAGCAGCCAGAAAGGCGAGTCTCGCCACTCCACCTCATAACCGGGGTGATGCGCTACATACAATCGGGCGACAAACAGAATCACGATTGCACTTGCAGGGAGAATCAGTTTCCACCAGTCGCGCAGGCGAAGCCAGAGGATGCGATAGAGGGCGGTGCCGAGAAACCATAAGAATCCGAGCGGGTGGGCGAGCAACGTAAACGGCGCGAGGACGCCAGCGACAATCAGTCCATTCCTGCGCGCAGGCCAGGCGAATGACAAGCCAAAGCAAGCCAGCCCGAGAGACAAGTAGTAGTTCATGAAGCCCATGTGGAAGATGTAGCCATAGGTCAACATGGCCAGGAATGGGGTGAGCAGCCAGGGAGAATTGCCGCTAACGGCCTTCATAAAGGCAAAAACTCCCCAGAAGAAAACAAGCACGCACAGAGAGACGGCCAGCTTTTCAGCCACCACAAAACCAAAGGCTTTGGCGAGATAGAGGAGCATCAGATCGAAGAGCACATTGTTCCATTGCCAGACGGTGTAGACGCCCGGGGCTTTTCCTTGCTGAACGAGCAGAGCGAGCCAGGCGTTGTAGACATGACTGCCGAGGTCGCCGGCTTCGATGTGCGCGTGCCAAAAGCAAGGAATCACAAGCAAAACTGAGATCGAGAGACAGACAAAGAGAGTAAGCAAGGGGACGAGTCCGGAGTTTGGCAAGTGAGGTGAAGAGGAAGGAGCGGCGCGCCGTTCATGGAGTTTTGGGTGCGCTGATATCGGCATCAGAGGCTATTCTAGCGCCCGATTGGATTGCCTGGCGTAAGGAAATTTACGCGGCACCAGACGCGGCGTCGTAAGGAAGAGGCTTGTTGGGCGGTAGAAAAGGCCTTGCTATCAACGCCCGGCTTGGACATCGCCAAGGCGCTTCAGTCGGTCACGAAGTTTACGTTGCAGGGGCGTGGGGGTATTGGGATTGAAGGCGACGAGGTACCAGAGTGGCTGAGTTTTATCTCGGCTCAGGAAAGTCAGTGTTGTGGCATCTGCGTTGGGATGGCGAGCCACGTTTTCGCGAATGGCTCCATAGGGATGGTGAGCCAGACGATGAAGGGTTTTGGCGTTTGCTCGCGGATGTTCGCTAATCAGGCGCAAAAGATAGAAATCTTCCTTCGGCGCTTGCTTCGAAAGTTTCTCCAGCATTTCCGGCTTAGCTTCGGCGCTCAGAACCAGGCCGATCTTTTCATCCCACGCGGTATTAATGTGGTTCAGTTCACGGGTGCGGGCGTGAATCAGTTCCTCGAGCATGCGCCGCTCCTGCTGCATACGGGCAATCGGCAGACTTGTGCCTTCGAGGGAATCCAGGACGCGGAGCAGGTGTTGGCGTTCCCCAAAGACGATCTGAGAGGTGCGCGCAATCCGTCCGTTTTCTTTTTCCTTGTATTGCACTAGATCTGAACGTCGCATGGTTCGGTGCTCCCAATTCCCTTCGGGCCTACTGCCAAATGGGACGTACTGACTTGCTGCCTGCTCTGGAAGGCTCATGGTCGAAAACCGCTTTCTGGGCTAGCTCAAGTGGATTATGGAGGTGGGATAGGTTAGCGTAAAGTTTGGCGCCGGAACCCTGTGCCCGAAGTGCAACCGGCAAGATGCAAAGGAATACCAAGAAGGATGAGCGCATGTCCGCATTCAAAGAGCACAAGGACGAACTGGAACGCTACGAACAGATGTTTGGGAAGGAGCGCGGGCGCCTGGCCGTGTCATTGGACCGGATTACGAATGCGCTGGTGCTGACGGGCCAGCACGGCGTTTATTGCACCAGCCAACGGAATCCGGCCGTGCCGGCGCTGGACCTACGGATGATTTCTCAGGAATTGGCTCACGCGAAAGAATTGATCCAATCGGTGATGGAAGAGATGCGTCTGGCGCGCCAAAAAGCCCAGAATGCGGGTTAGCGCTTCAACTTCGGCAGCACAAATTTCAGAGCTGTGTGCGATTCGCTGAAACCGACCACCTTCACGTCTACTAGACCTGCCCTCAGGCCTGCGGCGCGGACATCGGACTCGGTGATGGACTTTTGCCCCTTGGGATAAACCAACCAGAGAGCTGTGGAACCTCGGATGAGCCTGGCCAGGGAGGGAATGCGTGCCAGTTCCGATTTTTCGTCCGCTAACACGAATATCCAGGCGGAGCTTTTCTCTATTTTACCTTTCGTGATGTTAGTCCCTAACTTCTTGAGGCTTGTCACAAAATCAGTTGGGAAGTCACCAAAGAGCGAGACGGACTGGCCGGCTTTCACGCCGAGCTTGTCGAGGACGGATTTCGGGTTGGCAATCTTCTCGCGCCAGCGTTCGGCCTGTGGTCCCAATTCGAAGACGAAATGCCCCTGTTTAGTGCGAAGGTGAAGCTCGCCGCCGTTTGCATTGACGGCAGTTATCGCATTGAGTGGGATCCTTAAGCGAGGTTCCCCCCGAAAGATGACTTCCGCGGATTCCAGGAGGGCTTTGCCCGGCACGGACTTTCCTTCGTGGCGTAGCGTGCAAGCCAGTTCTTTGCCCACGGATTATCCTCACGAGGCAGCGAAGATGGAGGCCGATGAACCCAGAACAGAGAAGTTACTTCAAAAACGGGTTGCTGTCTCGTTCGTGGCCGATGGTCGTGCTGGCGCCGTGGCCGGGATGAACGATTGTGGAATCGGGAAGCTGCAGGATCTTGTCTTTGAGTGAGGAAAGAATGTCGTCCAGCGAACCGCCCCAAAGATCGGTGCGGCCAATGCTCCCCGCAAAAAGCGTATCTCCGGAGAAGAGTTGCGGCTTGCTCAGGGTGGAGTTAGCCCCATCGGTTGGCAAATAGAGTGAGACGCTGCCCGGCGTGTGCCCTGGGGTGTGCATCACGTTTGCATTGAAGTCGCCCCACTGGAGAGCATCTCCGTCTTTCAGCAACTGGTGAACTTCGACCAATTCTGGCGCTGGCATCCCGAGGAACGCGGCCTGGACCTCCACGCCTCGGTAGAGGGGCAGGTCGTCACTGTGCATCATCACGGGCGCCCCCGTGTACTGGTAAAGCTTCGCGAGGCCGCCGACATGGTCGATGTGGGCATGGGTACTGACGATGGCTTTCACCTTGAGTTTGTAGCGTCCGAGAAGGCTGAGAATGCGTTCGACTTCGTCTCCGGGATCCACGACGATGCACTCCAGCGTGCGCGGATCGCCAATAATGGAGCAGTTGCATTGCAGGAGGCCTACCGGGATCTTGAGGTAGATCATTTCCGGGTTGGCCGCATCCGGCAATCGATGGGCTGGGTTCATTTCATTCACAAGGGAGAGTATATCATTGGCGTTGTGGCGCATCAGTTTAGAAGAGGTCTGTGATCGGTTTTGGTGACACAGGAGAGCGAGTGACGTGGAATTGCCGACAGGAACTTTAGTAACTCCCTTGAGCGAGATGCACAGGCGAGCCGGAGCCGAGTTGGGGGTGTGGTTTGGTTGCGAACTGCCTAGCAGCTTTGGGGACTGGCAGGCTGAATACAGAATGCTTCGCGAAACTGCGGGGCTTCTGGACAAGAGCTATCGAGCGTATCTGGAGTTCACGGGACCGGACCGGGCGAGGTACCTGAATGCCATCCTGACGAATGACATCAAGGGATTAAAGGAAAAGCATGGGGCGGTTTCCCTGTTCCTTAGCCCTCAGGGGCACATTCAGGCAGAGATCGAAACCTACGCGCTCGGCGAATTGCTTCTGTGCGCTTTCTACGCGATGATTCGCGAGCAGCTAATTCCGGCGATGGACAAGTACATCATCATGGACGACGTGACGCTGACGGACTGTACGGACGCATACGCAACGTTGGCGGTCGAGGGGCCGAAGTCTGCTGCGGTCACACATGCGTTGGCGGGAGTTGACCTAGGTGCGATGGACGAACTGGAAACGCGAGAGGCGAACGTTGGAGGTATTTCCTGCCGAGTCATTAAGAGGTCGCCAGGTGGGGTTGCCGGAGCCGAGTTCCTGGCGGCGCGCGAAAAGGCTGAGGAATTATGGCGGGTCCTCGAAGGAGCGGTGCGCCATGAAGGCGGAGGAGCGGTTGGTTATACGGCACTGAACACGGTACGGTTGGAGCAAGGGATCCCGTGGTTTGGATACGACTTCGGTGAAAAGCAGATTCCCCACGAGGCGGGTTTGCAGGACTCACACATTTCCTACTCGAAAGGCTGCTATACGGGACAGGAGATCGTGGAACGCGTGCGTTCCCGAGGGCAAGTGAATCGAGTGCGCGTGAGTCTCCGGTTTGACGGCACAGACGCACCAGCAGCGAATACTCCGTTATTGGCTGGCGGAAAAGAGATCGGGCATGTCACGCGGAGTGGCTTTTCTCCCACACTCCACGCCTGGATCGGCATGGGCTACGTGCGACGGGAAAAATCCGTTTCTGGAACCCAACTCGCACTTTCCGATGGTGGCGCAAAGGTCATCGCCACCCCTATTCTTAGGCCGACGGGTAAGGTCTAGTTGGAGTAGCCGGGAGCAAGCTCGGCAGCAGGAAGCAGGGCTTTCATCTGCTGAAAGAGGCGCGCGCGATCGGTGGGGTCCATGGCGATGAATTGGACAGCTATTCCGTGACCTTCACGGATACGGCGAACGATAGCCCGGGCACGCACTTGACCGACAGGAAGATCAAGAAGCACTTGCACCAGGCAGCGAAGAGGAACCTGTTCCCGGGTACGCACGAACAGACCGCCCACACACATACTCTCGACGAACGAAACACCGCGTTGCGTGCCAGCCTGCCATGCGGCCACAACACTCTTCGGGGGTTTTGTGCGCGGATAACGACGCTGATCGGGAGCGTCCATCAGGGAGCCTTTCCACTTGTAAGAGTCTAGCTTCGGGGGCGGGGCCGTTGCAGTTAATAGTCCGTCAAAACTCAATCAAATTCAATATTTGGAGGCGGCTGGTCCTTGCCAACCCGGCCAGCCGCGATGTCTGCCTTGTAGTAGTTCTCGCCGCGGATCGGAACGCCGGAAAGGCGCCGCAGGATGGCGAGTTGGCCCACGTGGTTGAGGGCATCCGCGACGGGCCCCTGAAATAGTTTGTCCGGCGAAGCGTGAAGCTGCTCTGGTCCAGCAAGATAGTCGTCAAAACGCTTGAGCGAGTCAAAAAACCGCTGGACTTCGTCCGGCCAGGAGAGTGGTTCCGAACTGTGCCATTCAGGCTTGCCTTTGGCCATGGCAAGCGCCCAGTCGAAAAGATCTCCAATATGCGCGAGGATTTGTATCGGGGTGCGGCAATTCTTGCCCGCTTCGAAATCAACATAGCCTTGCGGTGCGTCGCGCACAATTTTGCCAGCGCGATAGGCAATGGTAGCCACGGAATGGCGAAGAAGGTCGCGGGCACTGATGGTTTCCGGAAACATGAACGAATAAAGCTAGCAGCTTTGGCGGAGGTAGAAAAGGAGTTTTCTAACGCGTTCGCCGGACGGCGACTGTGCGAAAGGGCGGCTCTTCGAGGCTCAGGACAAACAAGCCGCCGCACTCAAAATCAGGCGAGGTTAAGGGCGCGCTTGAAGGAACCCTTTTCGGATTCGATCTTCTTTTGCAATTGGAGGATGGCGTACAGGACCGCCTCCGGCCGCGGCGGGCAGCCAGGTACATACACATCTACGGGAATCACCTGGTTGCAACCCTGAACGATGGCGTAATTATTAAAGATGCCGCCAGAAGTGGCGCAAGCGCCCATGGAGATGACCCACTTCGGCTCCGGCATTTGATCGTAGAGCTGGCGGATGACGGGGGCCATTTTCTGGGAAAGGCGGCCGGCAACAATCATGAGGTCGGCCTGACGAGGAGAGGGGCGAAACACCTCGGCGCCGAAGCGCGCAATGTCAAAGCGCGAGGCGGCCATGGACATCATTTCAATGGCGCAGCAAGCAAGGCCAAAACCCAGAGGCCAAATTGAGCTCTTGCGAGCCCAGTTTACGGCCTTGTCGAGCTGGGTGAAGATGATGCCTTCATCCTGCAACAGCTTGCCGAAATCGTCCGGTTTGGTCAGAGTGACGCTTTTGCCCAGGGTAGTTTCCATAGCGACCTCGACCATATTTTGGCATAGGGGGAGAGCAGAGACAAATGGGGGTTTGCCACGGAGCGGACCGCCTCGGAAGGTCGTCCCTACAAAAGCAAGAGAAAGTCACGGGTCTGAAGACCCGCCACTACAAAGGCAAGAAGCTCGGAGGGCTGGCATAAAGCCGGCGCTACATGGAGGCAGGAAGAGAGAGGCGGGGACGCGTTTCACGGATCCTGATGGAGCCGCTCCCCCGACTGAAAGTCGGGGGCTTCCACATCGAAGCTAAAGCTCCGAGCTCCTAAGAACCATGCCACGAATTTCTTGCTCAGAACACGCAGCCTAAGGAACGGTCAGCACAACTTTGCCAAACTGTTTGCCATTCTCTAGGTAACTGTGTGCCGCAATGGCGTCGTTCAGGGACCAGACTTTGTCGACGACCGGTTTCAGGCGGCCAAGGGCAACGAGACGCAGGACAGTGCGCAACTCATCTTTGGAGCCCATGTACGAGCCAACAATGGAGAGCTGCCGGGTAAAGAGAAAGCGGAGGTCGATTTTGGCATCGTAGCCGCTGGTACAGCCGCAGGTGACCAATCGCCCTCCGAGCGCCAGACTTTTCACGCTCTCGTCCCAAGTGGCTGTGCCGATGTGCTCGAGGACGACATCCGCGCCGTGATTATTCGTGAGCCGCCGGACCTCCTTGGCGATGGGCATGATGCCGTGATGAATCACCTCATCGGCTCCAATCTCCTTGGCTTTGGCAAGTTTTTCGTCGGAACTCGCGGTGGAAATGACATAGGCGCCAAAATACTTGGCGATCTGGATGGCGGCGCTACCGACACCGCTACCCGCTCCAAGAATGAGCGCCGTATCGCCGGGTCGCAGTTGGGCGCGGTTGACGAGCATGTGCCAGGCGGTCAGGAAGACGAGAGGCACCGCTGCGGCCTGGACCCAGTCGAGATTCTCGGGGTAGGGCATGCAATTCACATCGGGGCAGCGAACATATTCCGCGCAACCGCCGTCGATCATGTAGCCCAGATTCGTGAAATCCCTGCAAAGATTATCGCGGCCAGCCAGACAAGCCGGACATTTGCCACAAGTGACACCAGGAGCGAGGACGACCTTCTGGCCGACGTGGACGGTGTGAACTTCCGGGCCAACCTTCTCCACTACACCGGAAACGTCGCTGCCCGGAATGTGAGGGAGAGGGATATGGACGCCGTGTAAGCCGCGCCGTACCCAAAGGTCAAGGTGGTTGAGAGCGCAGGCATGGACTTTGACCAAGACTTCGTTGTGACGCAGGTGAGGCTCATTTACATCGGTATAGTGAAGAACACTGGGGTCGCCATGCTGATGAAAGAGAATGGCTTTCACGAAAGACCTCCTGGCTTGGAATGGACGACCAAAGACAGCCGGCAGACATATCGCAATACGACATGTTGGAGGCACCTAACCAGACTATCTTCTAAGGCAACGTTACGCCTGCGAAAGTCCGGTGTCCAGCAGGCGAGAATTGACAGAGAGCAGAGCGGGCCGTAGGCTGAAGATTATGGATCTTTTCGAAGAGATCGTGCGGATGCGGCGAGAAGGACAGCGGGGAGCGCTGGCTACGATTGTCCATTCTAATGGTTCCATCCCAAGTTTCGAGAGTTCGCGGATGCTCGTGCGGGAAGACGGATCGACGGCGGGCACTATCGGCGGGGGCTGCGTGGAAGCGGACGTCTGGGCTGCGGCAAAGGAAGTAATGCTGAAAGAAGCGCCACGCAAGCTGGTTTTCCACCTGAACAACGAAGCGACCTATGACAACGGGTTGATTTGCGGGGGCACGGTGGAAGTGTTTATCGAACCAATTTTGCCGCAGCCAGTGGTTTACTTGTTTGGCGGGGGCCACGTATCTACGGCTGTGGCAAAAGCCGCGAGTGCGACGGGGTTCGGTATCGGTGTCGTGGACGACCGCGAAGCGTTTGCGAACAGAACGCGGTTCCCGATGGCCCAGGAAATTTACACGAGTTTTGAAGAAGCGTTTGAGAAGATACGTCCAAATGCGTTCAGTTATCTGGTCATAGTCACGCGCGGACACAAGGAGGACATGCGCGTGCTAGCGTGGGCAGTGCGGACGCAAGCCCGATACATCGGCATGATCGGCAGCCGGCGCAAGGTGCTGAGCGTTTACAAGGCCCTGGAAAAAGAGGGCTACCGCATGGAGGAGTTTGAACGCGTGTTTGCTCCCATGGGACTGGATATTGGCGCATTGTCACCCGAAGAGATAGCCATCAGCATCATGGCAGAACTGGTGGCTGTGCGGAGGAACGCGGACCCGGCAGCACATAAGAAGCTCAAGCTGGAGAAGGACAGCGTCGTCGGGACTTAAATCGTGAGGGACAGCTCAATGCTGGCCGCAGTCATTCTTTCCGGCGGAGCCTCCCGCCGCATGGGTTCACCAAAAGCGCTCCTAACCTACAGAGGGCGCCCTTTCCTGGAGCACCTATTGGACGTGACCACGCACCCGAAGGTCGGAGTGCGACGCATCGTCCTGGGGGCGCACGTAGACCCAATTTCGAATGCAATTGCCTTGAACACGGAAGAAGTAGTTGTAAATGAGGATTGGGAAAAAGGGCAGCTGAGTTCGATCCAGGCCGCCCTGAGGAGCCTGCCGGCAGGTACGGATGGCATGTTACTTTGCCTGATAGACCATCCCTTGATTAGCGCAGCGCTTGTCGATGGCTTGGTGCAGCAGTTTTATGCCACGCACGCCGCGGTGGTCCTGCCCGTGTTTGAAGGGAGACGAGGCCACCCAGTGATATTCTCTGCGGCGCTTTATGGTGAGTTGGAAAAGGCGCCACAGGAATTAGGCGCGCGAAGCGTGGTATGGGCACACAAAGAGGAAGTCAGCGAGTACCACACAACCGAAGAGGGATGCATCGTAAATCTGAACGACCCGGAGACGTTCTCCCGGTTGAGCCGTTCCATGCAGTAGCTATTTTTGAGCCGCGTGCAACAGCGCCTGCAGCGCATCGTGGGCGAGCTGGGCCGCGTGGAAAGAAGCGGGGGGCAGGCCTCCCAGCGATGCCGCGAGAGATTCCGTTGTGAGCGACGAAAGAGTGTTCAATTCCCTCCCCTGAAGAGATTCCGTTAGCAGCGAAGCGGAGGCGATCGAGGCCGCGCAGCCACGGCATAGAAAGCGGGCCTCGCGGATTGTTTTGTTCTCGACGACTGCGGCAAGCTGAAGGACGTCACCACACACTGGATTGCTGACTTCCACCCTTACATTCGCCCCAGGGAGATCGCCAGCGTTACGAGGATGCTGGAAGTGATCGAGAAGCACGGGACTGAACATATTCAAAGTATCCCAGCGGCAGGAAGTCGTGGCAATGGCGAGAACAGCGGCGTAGAACCGCTGCCATACGGTTTTGCAGCGGCCGCCTTCCGAGGCGGGCGTCCTCGATTTGGGGTACGATTCCAGCTCGCACCTTTCGGAGACTCTGGGAGGAAGAATGAAGCAAGTTGTGGCAGCGGTGATCGAGCGGGAGGACCGGCGTCTGCTGATCGGCCAGCGGCGTCGAGAGGATACGTCTCCCTTGAAATGGGAGTTTCCTGGCGGAAAAGTGCGGAATGGCGAAGCGTTGGAGGAGGCGTTGGCGAGGGAGATCCAGGAAGAATTGGGAGCCACGCTCGTGAAAAGCCACAAGATCGCGCAGGTGCGTCACCAATATGCGAACTATCCGGAGGAGCTGGAGATTCACTTTTACGCGGCGCAGCTTGCTGACGGCGAACTGACACCGCGAACATTCGAACGAGTGGAGTGGGTGCTGCCGAAAGAATTAGGACAGTACGATTTTCTGGCGGCCAATCGAGAGTTGATCGCGCATCTGGCCACGGGAAACATCAAACCAGGGGAGTTACTAGAGGAGACTTAGCCCGAAGTAGTTGCTGGCGTCTCTCCCCTGCGGGATTGATCTCACCCCGAACCTACCAGAGCGTAACCGGAACCCTATGGGCTTTCGAAAACAGTTCGTGACGAGTGTACTTGCCCAGTCTTTTACGGGTTGTACGCTGCGTGGTATTCGAGGCTTGTCGCGCTGGCCACCGAATTGAATCCGGTCGCGGGAACCGCTTGTACGGTCATTGCAGAAGCCGCCTTTCTTGATTGCGTTAATACGTATTGCGATTGACGGCACCCCTCATATGAAACAGTCTATATTCTCTCTTGCCCAGGGGGTCGCTGATGAGTCTTACCGATAATTTCATTCGTGCAGACTACTGGACCCGAACAAAGGTGAGTGTTGTTTTCTTTGCCTTCACTTTTGGGGCAACTAGCCTCCTTATTGGCCACCAGAGGTGGGGAGGGTGGCTAATAGTGGCGGGAGGAACGCTGTTGCTTCTCATGCTCGCTCAAAGACTATTGTCCATCCGCTCGCCGGGCTCGACCTCGGCCGAACCGTCGCAATCGGGGCTCAGTGTTTCCCCGCCATGGTGGATCACTACAGAGCACTGGGACGCTCGAATTAAGAGCCTCGTTGTGATTGGGCTTTTTGTTTGCGGCCTTGCTTTCAACAGCTTCTTCATTCGCCATTCAAAGCCGAGTCATGGCCTCCTGCTTGAGCTCTAATGGCAGGTACATTCTTGCTGTTATTCATCTTGCAGGAACTCTTCCCGGAACGCCCGCGGCTACACAAACCGTAACTACGGGACTCCGGGCTTTCGTCGTGGCCAATTGGGAGCTAATCGCGCATCTGGCGACGGGGAAGATCAAGGCGAGGGACATATTGGTGTAGTGCGTCAGTGCGCAGGGCGTGCTACGAGGGGAATCGTGCTGGGTTCTTACGTTGAGATTCAAGGTCTACGGCAGAGGTAACAGAGGAACACTGAGGGAACGGAGAGTCGGGGGGGCAAGACGCCGCGGAGGGCTGGCATAAAAGCCAGCGCTACATGAAAGCATGAAGAGAGAAACCTAGACGGCGGCGTAGCGGCGGTATGTCCCTTGGCGCAGCGGCGTAAAGTCGCTGCTACAGGTCAGGTTGTTACGGGATTTGGCTTGTTCGGGTTGATGGCAAGGTCTTTGATGGCGTTCTGTACGGTGGCTTCTCCTACCAGGCCATCCTGAGCAAGCTCGTGCAGTGTGGCGACGGCAATAAACCGCGAATCCACCTCAAAGAAATCACGGAGCGATTCGCGACCTTCGCTGCGGCCGAAGCCATCTGTGCCCAGAGCGGCCATGCGGCGCGGAACCCACTTGGAGACCATCGCGGGAAGAACCTTTAAATAATCGGAAGCGGCAACGAATACGCCTTGCTCGTCCTGAAGGCACTGCGCAACGTAGGGCACGCGCGGCGTCTCATCCGGGTGCAGGCGATTCCAACGCTCGGTCTCGATGGCATCGGTATAGAGGCACTTGTAACTGGTGACGCTCCAGACGTCAGCCGCGACACCGTAATTCTTCTCTAATATCTGCGCTGCTTGAATGGCCTCGTTCAGGATGGCCCCACTGCCCAGAATTTGCGCGCGCAGCTTGGACTTCTTATTCACGGCTGCGTGCACCTTGTACATGCCCTTCAGAATGCCCTCTTCGACGCCCTTGGGCATGGCCGGCATGGCATAAGGCTCGTTCATCACCGTGATGTAATAGAAGATGTTCTCGCCCTCTTTGTACATGCGGCGAATGCCGTCCTGGATAATGACGGAAATTTCGTACGCGTAAGCAGGGTCGTAAGCGAGCAGATTGGGCATGGGAAGCGCGAGCACGTGGCTGTTGCCGTCCTGATGCTGCAAGCCCTCTCCAGAAAGTGTTGTGCGGCCGGAGGTGCCGCCGAGCAGGAAGCCACGGGTGCGCATATCCGCCGCGGCCCAGATGAAGTCCGCGATGCGCTGCAAGCCGAACATCGAGTAGTAGATGAAGAACGGGATCGTGTTGATGCCGTGGCTGGCATAGGCAGAACCGGCGGCGATGAACGAGGCCATCGAGCCCGCCTCGGTGATTCCTTCTTCGAGGATCTGCCCGTTCTTCGCTTCTTTGTAGTACAGCAAAGTGTTCACATCGACCGGTTCGTACTTCTGCCCCACACTCGAATAAATGCCGACCGTCCGGAAGAGTGACTCCATTCCGAACGTGCGCGCTTCGTCGGGAACGATGGGGACGATGAGCTTGCCGATTTCGGGATCTTTCAGCATTTTGCGCAGCATGGCGACAAACGCCATGGTCGTGGACACCTCGCGGCCATCGCTGCCATCGTGAAATTCCCGGAAGAGTTCGTCATGGTTGGCCACCAGCGGCAAAGAACGCACCTTGCGTTGAGGAACGTAACCACCCAGCGCTTCTCGCCGGGCGCGAAGATAGCGGATTTCCTCGCTGTCTTCGGAAGGCCGATAGAACGGGACATCGCTGATATCGTTGTCGCTTAGAGGGATGCCGAAGCGTGAGCGAAACTCGCGGAGTTCATCTTCATTGAGTTTCTTCTGCTGATGGGTAACGTTCTTGCCCTCGCCGGCCTCGCCGAGGCCGTAGCCCTTGATGGTGCGCGCGAGGATGACGGTCGGGCCACCCTTGTGTTCGAAGGCAGCCTTGTAGGCAGCGTAGACCTTCCGCGGGTCGTGACCGCCAAGACGCAGACGCCGAAGCGCCTCATCGGGAAGCGGCTCAACCAGTTTCAGCAAACGGGGATCGCTGCCGAAAAAGAACTGACGAATATAGTCTCCCGAAGAAACGACGAGCTTCTGGTATTCGCCGTCCACCATTTCACCCATGCGCTTGACGAGCAGGCCTTCGCTGTCACGTTCCAGGATGGGATCCCACTCGGAGCCCCACAGAACCTTGATGACATTCCACCGCGCGCCGCGAAATGCGGATTCGAGCTCCTGAATAATCTGGCCGTTGCCGCGAACGGGCCCATCCAGCCGCTGAAGGTTGCAGTTGATGACGAAGATGAGATTGTCGAGCTTTTCGCGAGAGGCCAGCGTGATGGCACCGAGCGATTCGGGCTCGTCGGTCTCGCCGTCCCCGAGAAATGCCCAGACCTTTGCGTCCGTGGCAGGTTTGAGTCCGCGATTCTCCAGATAACGGTTGAACCGCGCCTGATAGATCGCCATGAGCGGACTCAGGCCCATAGACACGGTGGGAAACTCCCAGAAGTCCGGCATCAGCCAGGGGTGCGGATAGGAAGAGAGTCCGCCGCCAGGCTTCAGTTCCCGGCGGAAGTTCTCGAGTTGCTCAATGCTGATACGGCCTTCTAGGAACGCGCGAGAGTAAATGCCAGGTGCCGCGTGCCCTTGGAAATAGATGGTGTCGCCTTCGAAATTCTCCGAGCGTGCCCGGAAAAAGTGATTGAAACCCACTTCGTAGAGAGTGGCTGCGGAAGCAAACGTGGAGATGTGGCCGCCGATGTTGTGCTCCAGGCGATTGGCGCGAACAACCATCGCCAGTGCATTCCAGCGAATGAGGGACTTGATGCGGCGCTCGAGTTGCTGGTCGCCAGGGAAAAGGGGTTCGAGGCGGACAGGAATCGTATTGGCGTACGGGGTGTTGGCCGTGAAGGGCAGGTCAATGCCGTTGACGGTGGCGTGGGCGCGGAGCCGTTCCAGGATTTCGCGTGCGACGTCGGTACCGCTGGAAAGCAGCACCGAATCGAGAGACTCAAGCCACTCCTGGATTTCGACGTCCTGGACGTGGTGGGGAGCGAATGTTTCCTGATCCATAAGAGGGATTGCCTTTCCTTCCTGGGCCCTACACAGCTATTCTCAGCCGCGAACGTCCGCGACGCACAATTTATAAGAATACACCTTCGAACGTCAGCTGACCTAGTGCATCGCTTCGATTTTCCTGATGCATTTCAGTGATAATTTGGATGCACTCTTCCCCGCTAAAGAGTGCGCCCGCCATCGAGTACCAGGGTATGGCCCGTCATGAACTCGGCTGTGATGAGATAAAGGACGGCGTCCGCAATCTCTTCCGGCCTGCCACTGCGGCGGAGTGGAGCGTTGCGGATGAAGTCCGCTTCCCACTCGGGAGGGTCTCCCGGCATGGTAATGGTCCCGGGCGCGATGGCATTGACGCGTACAGCGGGGGCAAGTTCCTTCGCGAGAACGCGGGTCATAAGGATGACGCCGGATTTCGAAAGGGAGTGGGGCAAGAATTCCCGCCAGCCGATCAAGCCGCCGATGTCGGCAAAATTGACAATTACGCCGTGGCCAGACTTTGCGAGGTGGGGAGCGGCGGCCTGCGAACAGAAGAAGGGGGCGCGGAGATTTGTGTCGAGGGAAGCATCCCAGGTTTTTTCCGTGGTTTCGCCGAACTTGGTTTGCAGGAAATTGGCCGCGCCATTGACGAGGATGTCCAGACGTGAAAAGTGGGTGACGACATCCGCAATCAGGTTTTGGATAGCCGAGACGTCCGTCATCTCCGCAGAGAAGATGGCCGCGCGTTGGCCGAGCTTTTGGATCTCCGCAGCGAGTTCGCGAGCTTCGGCTTCCGACTTTCCGTAATGGATAGCAACGTCTGCGCCTTCTTGCGCCAAACGTAAGGAAACCGTTCGTCCGAGACGCTTTGCCGCGCCGGTGACGAGCGCTACCCGACCCTGGAGTTTCTTCTCCTCGCTCATGCGGCAAAGGTAGCATACGAGAAGTTTTCCGTTGTAAGTTTTCGGTAGGAAGCAGCGGAACGAAGAACCTAAAATTGCCTGAGCATCATCCGAATAAGGGAAGAGAAGGCCGGATCAACACTAGCGAGGAGCTTCCATGAAACTTGACGTTCTGGCGATCGCCGCACACCCCGACGATGTCGAACTCACCTGCGGGGGAACGCTGCTAAAGATGGCCCAACGTGGCTACAAAACCGGCATCCTAGACTTGACTGAAGGAGAGATGGGCACGCGGGGAACGCGCGAGACGCGCGCAAGAGAGGCCGTCCTGGCGGCAAGAATCCTTAAGGTTTCCTGGCGTGGCAACTTGGGCGTAACGGATTCAGACGTGCAGCCCTCGCGTCAAAATAAACTGCAACTGGCCAAGAGGATTCGCGAACTGCGGCCGCATACCGTGATTCTTCCGTATTGGGAGGCGCGTCATCCGGACCACTACCACGCTTCGACGCTCGGCTATGAGGGCTGCTTTCTGGCGGGACTGAAACAGTTGCCGCTCAAAGGTGAGGCCTTCCGTCCTTTTAAGATTCTCTACGCAACTTCTTTCGAAGGCATGCCGCCCACTTTTATTGTGGACGTCACCAAGGAATACGAGACCCGGCGGAAAGCCATACTCGCTTATGGCTCGCAGTTTCGTCCAGCCAAGAGCGAAAAGAAGCAGAAGGTCTACCTTGCGATTGACGAACTGGATTCGAAAATGGATCTGCTGGCGCGACACTACGGGCAAATGATCGGAGTGAAATATGGCGAACCGTTCCTGCAGAAGGAGCTCATGGCCGTTGAGGACATTGTGGCGTTGCCGGTCCGGTCTATTTGAGCTGGGCCTAGACGGAATCGTCTTCCATGGCAGGGGCAAAGCCCGGGATGTTCTGGCCTTCAGAGGTGCGTTCCACTTTGACCCGCAATTGGTTCTGATCCTCGGCCCCGGACTTGCGCAGCACGGCGATTGTACTTAGGGCTTCCGTGTACACGCGGGTAACCAGGAAGGTATCCCCGCTCTCCAGATTCTTCCAAAGTTGCCCGATTTGAATTTTTCGTAAGCTCATCCTTGTGAACGACTTTAGAGGCCTAGAAAAGAAGTGTCAACTGTCCGTAGGGCTTTAGGGTCCTTCCGGGCACTTGTAAACAGTTCATCAAGCCAGGAAACCTTTGGTAAGGGGGGTACATCGTATGGTCAGAAGAGCCGGAATTGTGCGTCGAACGGGTGTATACTCCGACTGGTACGGGGGGAGGCAGTGACTATGCAAAACTCTTCACGGCTTGCCATTGGGCTATTGCTTGTAGCAGGTTTGGCTGTTTGGCCAGCCCTCGGTCGTGCGCAGAGTACCACGCAAGCGCCCCCGCCGCCGGTTCCGGATCAGCCGCAAAATCCTTGTGCTCCAACCGCGCAGACAAATCCGAACTCTCCTCCGCCACAAAAGCCAGCCGATTGTCCTCCGGACCAGACAAGCAATTCTTCGACGAAGCAGCAGCCTGCCAATTCCGGGCAATCAACCACTGACCAGCCGATTCAGCAGCAACAGACGGTACACCCCAAGAACGCGGAAGAAGATGTGAACGCGATCGGGAACCGGAATCCTGGCAAGGGTCTGGATTTCTACTCCCTGGAAAAAGAAATTGCTCTCGGAAAGAGTCTGGCGCAGGAAGTTGAGCGCAGCTCCAAGATGATCGACGACCCCGTCGTCACCGAGTATGTGAACCGTGTGGGTCAGAACCTGGTGAGGAATTCGGACGCGAGAGTTCCTTTCACAATTAAGGTAATCGATTCCGATGAAGTGAACGCGTTTGCTTTGCCAGGTGGGTTTTTCTACGTGAACAGCGGGTTGATCCTGCGAGCTCAGGAGGAGTCCGAACTTGCCGGTGTGATGGCTCACGAGATTTCTCACGTGATTGCGCGCCATGGTACAAAGCAAGCTACCAAGGCGGACCTGATCCAGATTGGCGCCATGGCTGCGATGATCTTCGTGCCTTACGGGTGGGCCGGGTACGGCATTTATGAAGGCATGAACCTGGCGATCCCGCTGACGTTCCTGAAGTTCTCCCGCGATGCCGAACGCGAGGCAGATTTCCTCGGCATTCAGTACATGTACAAGGCGGGCTATGACCCCAACTCTTATGTAACCTTCTTCGAACGCATTCAGGCCGACGAGAAGCGTCGCCCAGGAAGCATTCCGAAGATGTTCTCCACACATCCGCCCACTCCGGATCGAATCGCGGCCGCACAAAAGGAAATTGCGCGAATTCTGCCGGAGAAGGACGAATATATCGTCACAACCTCTGAATTCGATTCTGTGAAGTCGCGGCTCCGGAACGTGATGTTTGCGCGCCGTGTACAGGACAACGGACCGGGCAAGCCCACGCTGCGCACAAAGACGGAGCAGTCGACTAAGCAGGGGCAAGGACAGGGCCAATCCGATCCAAACAGCAGCGACGATGATCGGCCGACACTGAAGCGACGCCCGGATCCGGGTGACTCCACTACTCCGTGAAATTGGTCAGCTTGGGGTAGTAATTAAGAAAAACAGAGGGCGGCCCAGCGTGGCCGCCCTTTCCTTTTTCTAGCGGTGGCCGGCCTTCTGATGTTCCTCAGGCGCAGCGGCGATGCCTTGTCGACGAAGTTCCTCCGCATAGTATTTGCGGAATAGGACATCCCACTCCTCGCTGCCTTCCAGGATTTCCTTCTTCTGAGAGGTGATGCGCTTGCGGACTTCGGCTTCGATCTTCTCTTCTTCTCGAAGAACGTTCGTCATCGTCTGCACCATGTGCTGGCGGATGGTGTCGCGGTCTTCGACGAATTCCACCTCATTGCTCTGGACCAGCAACTCGACGATCTGGTGAGAGATGCGCACGATTTTTTCTCGGCTCAATCGCATGTTCTTTCCGGTCCCTGTTCCCTTCCCTGGCGCAAAATGGTCTTAGCGCAAAATGAGTTTGCGGTCCCGCGCAATCTGGCCTTTCACCTTCTTGAACATCTCCTGGTAGGAGACGCCGGTGCGCCGCATCTCTTCCTGATACTGCGTCAGGATATTGCGGACTTCTTCGTTGACCTTATCTTCGATGGTGATTTCTTCCAGCATGCGGAGACGTACACGGGTTATGACGGCTTCCTGGTCCTTCTCTTTGATCTCAATCTGCTGATCTTCCATCAGTTTCTTGATGACTTCGGAGGCCATGTGGCCGACATAGTCGCGGTTCAGCAGCATATCAGTGACGATCCTCGATTGAACTGTGAACTATTGAGTGTACTGTCTACACTGGAAATTCGCAAGAAAAGGGAAAACTCTCAAGAAGATGGAGCGCGCGTTGACGATGTGATGTGCTTCCTGTAGGATGAAAGAAAGTGAGCAGTTCGGGCGGTTAGCTCAGTTGGTTAGAGCGCCTGCCTTACAAGCAGGAGGTCGCAGGTTCGAGCCCTGCACTGCCCACCATTCCGCGCTTGGCACCGCGGGGACGTAGTTCAGTTGGTTAGAACGCTGCCCTGTCACGGCAGAGGTCGCGAGTTCGAGTCTCGTCGTCCCCGCCATATTTTCAATAACTTGCAAAGCCAAATTCCCTTCT
>Ga0187779_10000219_pt1 | contig 42326 bp, 35 predicted proteins | sample 1015_Q2_SP10_10__FD_132435 | JGI IMG/M metagenome (GOLD analysis project Ga0187779, IMG submission 132435) | Tropical peat soil microbial communities from peatlands in Department of Meta, Colombia - 1015_Q2_SP10_10_MG | ecosystem: Environmental > Terrestrial > Soil > Wetlands > Peat | place... | reverse complement strand
GAGGCGCTCTATTGGCGCGGGCGGCTGGCGGCGTCGGGGGACAGCGCCGAGCGGGACCTGCGGCGCGTGGCCATCGAGTACTCCACGTCGCCGTACGCGGACGAGGCCCTGCTGCAGCTCGCGCAGCTGGCGATGGCGGCCGGCAACAGCGCAGGAGCGCTGCAGCTCGCCCAACGGCTGAGGAACGACTATCCCACGAGCCCGCTTCGCGGCCGTGCGGCCCTGTGGGCCGGGCGCGCCGCCTTCGAAGCCGGCGATCCGGCGACCGCCTGCGCCCTGCTCGACTCCGCGCGCACCGAGTCGTCAGGCGACGTGGAGTTCCTGAACCAGGTCGCCTTCTATCGCAGCCGCTGCGCCAACCTGCCGCGCGCCGACTCGGCTTCCCCGGGGGACACCGGCCGCGCGCCGGCCAGGTCCGCGCCGGGCGCCGCTCGGGCGGCGAAGGACACCGCCGCCGGAGCGCCGGCGACGCAGTACGAAGTCCAGGTCACGGCTACCCGGTCCAGTCGCACGGCGCAGGCGCTGCTCGCCCGCCTCAAGCGCGCCGGCGAGCACGGTCACATCGTCAAGGGCGCGGATGGACTCCTGCGTCTGCGGGTGGGCCCGTTCCCAACCGACGCGCAGGCCGACACCGCGGCGACGCGCCTGAAGCGCCTGGCCGGCGGGCACCCCTTCGTGGTGCCGATCCCGTGACCCTGCCCGGCATCGACGTCTCGACGCCGCTGATGCAGCAGTACCGCGAGATCAAGGCGCGGCACCGCGACGCCATCCTGCTGTTCCGGATGGGCGACTTCTACGAGATGTTCGAGGACGACGCGGAGGTCGGTGCGCGCGCGCTCGGCCTCACGCTCACCTCCCGCAACAATGGCGGCGCGTCGGAGGTGCCGCTGGCCGGCGTGCCCGTCAAGGCCGCGCCCGTCTACATCAAGCGCCTGGTGGAGCGGGGCTTCCGCGTGGCCATCTGCGAGCAGGTCGAGGACCCGAAGCTCGCCAAGGGCATCGTGCGCCGCGAGGTGATCGAGGTCGTGACCCCCGGCGCGGTGATGGCCGACGACCTGCTCGAGGAGCGCCGCAACACGTTCCTGGTCGCCCTGGCGACCGACGGCGCACGCACCGGCTTCGCCGCGGCGGATCTCTCCACGGGCGAGTTCGTCCTGGAGAGCGCCCCGGCCGCCGCGCTCGAGGCGGCGCTGCAGCGCTACAACCCGTCCGAGGTCATCGTCCCCGAAGGCGCCGCCGCGCTCGCCCCGCAGGGCGTGCTGGTCACGCGCCGGGAGCGGTGGGAGTTCGATCCGTCCCTGGCGGGCGAGGACCTGGCCCGGCGCTTCGAGCTCGCCTCGCTGGACGGCCTCGGCCTCGGACCCGACGACGCGCTCGCGGTGGGGGCGGCCGGAGCCCTGCTCCGCTACCTGGGCGAGCTCCAGCCGGGTGGCCTGCCGCAGCTGCGCCGGCCGGTGGCCCGGCGCGTGGAGGGACAGCTCCACGTGGACGCGATGACGCGCCGCAACCTCGAGCTGGTGGAGCCGCTGCGCGCGGGCGGCGAGCAGGCGACGCTCCTCGCGGTCGTGGACCACACCATGACGCCGATGGGCGCGCGCCTGTTGCGCGGCTGGCTCCTGGCTCCGCTCACCGACCCGGCGGCGATCGCCGCCCGGCTCGACGCCGTCGGCGCGCTGGTCGCCGACGAGCCGCGCCGCGCCGCGCTCCGCGAGGCGCTGGACGGCGTACGCGACGTGGAGCGCCTGGGCGCCAAGGCGGCGGCGCGCCGCGCCACGCCGCGCGACCTCGGCGCGCTGCGCTCGTCGCTCGAGCGCCTGCCGGCCCTCACGGCGGTGCTGGGCGATCTGTACGACCTCGGCGCCGGATTCGATTTGCTGGCGGACGTCGCCGCCGCGCTCGCCGCGGCGCTGGTGGACCGTCCTCCCGCGGCGCTCGGCGACGGCGACGCGATCCGGCCCGGCCACAGCGCCGCACTCGACGAGCTGCGCTCGCTGCGTGACGGCGGGCGCGCCTACATCGCCTCGCTCCAGGCCCGGGAGCGCGCCCGCACCGGCATCGGCTCGCTCAAGGTCGGCTACAACAAGGTGTTCGGGTACTACATCGAGGTCACCCACGCCAACCGGGACGCGGTGCCCGCCGACTACGAGCGGCGCCAGACGCTCACCGGCGCCGAGCGCTACGTGACGCCGGAGCTCAAGGCGTACGAGGCCAAGGTGCTCGGAGCCGAGGAGCAGATCGCGGCCCTCGAGGAGCGCGTCTTCGGCGAGGTGCGCGACGTGGTGGGGCGGGCGATCCGGAGAACCCAGGACACGGCGGCGCGGATCGCCGCGGCGGACGTGGTCGCGAGCCTCGCCGACGTCGCGGCCCAGGGCGGCTACACCCGGCCCGAGGTCGGGGACGGCTTCGCGCTCGAGATCGAGGCGGGGCGGCACCCGGTGGTCGAGCGCGTGATGCCGCGCGAGGCGTTCATCCCCAACGACCTCCGGCTCGACGTCGATCACCAGATCATGATCGTCACGGGACCGAACATGGCGGGCAAGAGCACCGTGCTGCGCCAGGTCGCGCTGCTGGTGATCCTGGCCCAGGCCGGCTCGTTCGTTCCCGCGCGCGCCGCGCGGATCGGCGTGGTGGACCGCCTGTTCACGCGGGTCGGCGCCAGCGACGACCTGGCGCGGGGCCAGAGCACGTTCCTGGTGGAGATGAGCGAGACGGCGTCCATTCTCCACAACGCGACCCGGCGCAGCCTGGTGCTGCTCGACGAGATCGGCCGCGGCACCTCGACCTACGACGGCGTCGCGATCGCCTGGGCGGTGGCGGAGCACCTGCACGAGCGGGTGGGCTGCAAGGCGGTGTTCGCCACCCACTACCACGAGCTCACGCAGCTGGCCGACCGGTACGCGCGGGTCGTGAACTTCAACGTCGCCGTCCACGAGTCCGGCGACGAGGTCATCTTCCTTCACCGGCTGCGTCCGGGCGGGGCCGACCGCTCCTACGGCATCCACGTGGGGCGGCTCGCCGGGCTGCCGCCGGAGGTGCTCGACCGCGCGCGTGCCGTCCTGCGCTCGCTCGAAGCCGGGCACCGCGTGGCCACGACGCCCTCGCCCGCCGACCAGCTGGCGCTGTTCACCCCGGCCGAGGATCCGCTCCTCGCCGAGCTCCGCGCGCTCGACCTCGACGGCCTCACGCCGCGCGAGGCGCTGGCGCGGCTAGCGGACCTGCAGCGCCGGGCGCAGGGCGGCGCCGCGCCCCGCGCCCCCAAGGAGGCGTGATGAGCCGACCAACGCTGCGCTCCCTGTGCCGCGCCGCGGCCGCCGCCGCGCTCGCGGCCGCCGCCTGCCGCGGTCGCGAGCAGGCCCAGGCGCCGCCCAGCATGGAGAACGACGTGCCTGTCGCGATCAACGGCGAGTCGCCGTTCCAGTACCCGGCGAGTCTCTACGACGACGGCGTGGACGGGGACGTGCGGCTCCGCCTCTACGTGGACTCGGCGGGCCGGGTGCGCCCCGAGTCCACCCGCGTGGCCGAGTCGTCGGGCACGCCGGGGCTCGATACCGCCGCCGTGCACGGCGCCGCCCTGCTGCAGTTCGCACCGGCCCACCACAACGGCCGGCCCGTAGGCATGGCGTTCTATCAACCGGTCGTCTTCCGCCACGGCTCCGAGCCGTCGGCCGGGCCGGCGCGGTGACGGCGGCCCCGCCTCCGCTCGACAACGTCCTGGAGGCCATCGGGCGGACGCCGATGATCCGCCTGGGCCGCGTCGGCCGCGGTCTCCGGACGCCCGTGCTCGCCAAGGCGGAGCAGTTCAACCCCGGCGGCTCGGTCAAGGACCGCATCGGGCTCGCGATCATCGAGGCGGCCGAGAAGAGCGGCGCGCTGAAGCCGGGGGGCACGATCGTCGAAGGCACGAGCGGCAACACCGGCGTCGGGCTCGCGATCGCGGCGGCGATCAAGGGCTACCGCTGCATCTTCACGATTCCCGACAAGATGTCCACGGAGAAGATCCGGTTGCTGCGCGCGTTCGGCGCGGAGGTGGTCGTGGTGCCGACCGCCGTGCCGCCCGACCACCCGGAGTACTACATCCAGAAGGCCAAGGCGATCGTGGCGGCGACGCCCGGCGCGGTGCTGGCCGACCAGCACTTCAATCCGGTGAACCCCGAGGCGCACTACCGCACCACCGGGCCCGAGATCTGGGAGCAGACCGGGGGACGCGTGACCCACTTCGTCTGCTCGCCGGGCACCGGCGGCACCGTCTCGGGCGTCGGGCGCTACCTCAAGGAGAAGAACCCGCGCGTCCGGGTGGTCGCGCCGGATCCGGTCGGCTCCATCTACAAGGAGTACGCCGCGACCCACCACAAGGGCGACGGCTTCCCCTACAAGGTGGAGGGGGTGGGCGGGGACAAGATCCCCACCTCGCTCCACTTCGACGTGGTGGACGAGTGGGTCACGGTGAGCGATCGCGAATCGTTCCGCATGGCGCGGCGGCTCACCCGCGAGGAGGGGCTGTTCGTCGGCGGCTCGACGGGCATGAACGTCCACGTGGCGCTCGACGTCGCACGCCGGCTCGACGACCCGGCGGCGCTGGTGGTGACGGTGCTGTGCGACACCGGCGAGCGGTACCTCTCCAAGCTGTACGACGACGCCTGGATGCGTGAGAACCAGATGATGGACACGGAGCCGGTGACCGTGGAGCAGCTGATGACCCAGCGGCCCGCCGGCATCCCGCCCCTCGTCTCCGTCGGTCCGTCGGCCAGCGTCCGCCAGGCCCTGAACCTGATGAGCACCTACGGCATCTCCCAGGTCCCGGTCGTCGCGGGCGACGACTGCGTCGGCTCGGTCACGGAGGGCCCGGTCATCGCGCGCGCCCTCGAGGACGCCAAGCTGCTCGAGCGCTCGGTCGGCGACGTGATGCAGCCGCCGTTCCCGGTCGTGGACGCCGGCCTGCCCTTCGAGCGACTCAACACCCTGCTCTCGCACGAGACGCAGGCCGCGCTGGTGCGGCGAGACGGCCGGCTCGTCGGCCTGGTCACGCGCTACGACGTGCTGCGGCAGGTCGCGGGCATCCGATGAGGGTCGCGGTCCTGACCGGCGGCACCTCGGCCGAGCGCGACGTGGCGCTCGCCTCCGGTCTGCAGATCACCGCCGCCCTGCGCTCGCTCGGCCACACGGTCCACGTGGTGGACCTCGCCACCGGCTACGTGCCCGCCGAGCACGAGGCCGCCCTGCTGCCCGCCGGCGTGGGGCGCGAGCCGCCGCCGCTCGAGCGGCTCAAGGCGCTCGAGCGCGGCATGTTGTCGGCGGGCCTGGGCGAAGTGCCCGCGGTGCGCGACGCCGAGGTCGTGTTCATCGCGCTGCACGGCGGCCAGGGCGAGGACGGTACCGTCCAGGCCGTGCTCGACGTCATCGGCGTCCCCTACACCGGCAGCGGCCACCTCGCGTCCGCCCTGGCGATGGACAAGGACCTCGCCAAGCGGGTGGTGCGGGACAACGGCATCGCGGTGCCCGACTGGCTGATGGGACCGGCCACGGCCGACGCGGTGCGCCGGTCGGTGGGGTTCCCCTGCGTGGTGAAGCCGTCCAAGCAGGGCTCCTCGGTCGGTCTCACGCTGGTCAAGCGCGAGGCGGAGCTGGCCGCCGCCGTCGCGCTCGCCGAGCGCTTCGACGACGAGGTGATGATCGAGCGCTTCGTCGGCGGCACCGAGCTGACCGTCGGCATCCTGGGCGACGAGGCGCTGCCCGTCATCGAGATCCGCCCGCAGCACGAGATGTTCGACTACGAGTGCAAGTACCAGCCCGGCATGTCCGAGGAGATCTGCCCGGCGCCGATCGAGGCGGCGCTGGCGACGCGGACCCAGGACGCCGCGCGGCACGCGCACCGCGCGCTCAAGCTCGGCGGCTACAGCCGGGTCGACTTCCGCGTCGGCGAGGGCGGCGTCCCGGTCTTCCTCGAGGCCAACACCGCGCCGGGGATGACGGCCGCCAGCCTCATCCCCAAGGCGGCGCGGGCCGCCGGCATGGGGTTCCCCGCCTTCGCGGAATCGGTCTGCCGGCTGGCGCTCGCGCGCCGCGGAACAAAGCCGTAGGCCCCGGGGATACCTGTCCGGTGGAGCGCATGCGCTACGACGGCACGCCGTTCTTCCTGACCCGCTGGGTCCGGCGACTCCTCGTCGCCAACGGCCTGGTGTACCTCCTTCAGCTCACGGTCTTCACCGGCCCGTGGCTGAGGGAGATGTTCGGCTTCCGGCCGTCGGCCGTGCTCGCGCACCCGTGGAGCATGCTCAGCTACGCGTTCCTGCACGACGATTTCCTGCACATCTTCTTCAACATGCTCGCGCTGTTCATGTTCGGTCCGCTGGTCGAGGACCGGCTCGGCGGCGCGCGGTTCCTGCGGCTGTACCTCGTGTCGGCGCTCGGCGGGGCGCTGCTCAGCCTGGCGCTGCTGCCGCTGGCGGGCGACGCGGTGATCATCGGCGCTTCGGGCGCGATCTTCGGCGTGATGCTCGGCTTCGTGTTCGAGTGGCCGGACGCGCCGATCTTCGTCTTCCCGCTTCCGGTGCCGGTCAAGGCGAAGTGGCTCATCCTGTTCTTCGCCGCGATGGACCTCCTGCCGGTCGTGCTGCGTTCGCACGACGGCATCGCGCACCTCGCCCACCTCGGCGGGTTCGGCGCGGCGTTCCTGTACCTGCGGGGCGGCCGGCTCGTCGGCGGCCTGGGGCGCCGGACGCCGGTCGGCGCCGGCTCCGCAGTCCTGGTGCACCCTGCGGCGGCCCACCACGCCAGGCGCGCGGCGCCCTTCGGCCTGCGGCGCCGCGGCGCCGACCCCAAGGCGCTGAAGGAGGTCGATCGCGTGCTGGACAAGATCTCCGCCGGCGGCCTCTCGAGCCTCACGCCCGAGGAGCGCCGGTTCCTCGACGAGATGAGCAAGCGGTTCAAGCAAGAGCCCTGACATGCTGCGGGCGGCGCGGGGCGACATCACCACGTACGCCGGCAGCGCCATCGTCAACGCGGCGAACAACCACCTGATCCTGGGCGCGGGCGTCGCCGGCGCGATCGCGCGGCGCGGCGGCCCGTCGATCCAGGACGAGTGCGACCGCCACGGCCCCATCCGGGTCGGCGAGGCCGCGCTCACGGGGGCCGGCGACCTGCCCTGCCGGTACGTCATCCACGCGGCCGCGATGGGCGACGAGCCGGTGAGCGAGCGCAGCATCCGCGACGCGACCCTGGCCGCGCTGCGGCTCGCGGCCCGCCACCGCATTGCGGACGTGGCGTTCCCCATCCTCGGCACCGGCGTGGGCGGCTTCCCCTTCCGGCGGGCGGTGGAGACGATGGTGGCGGCGGCGCGCGACGCGGAGCGCGAGCGGGTGCACGTGGACGTGGTGCTCTACGGCTACACCGCCGAGGACGCCGCAGCCATCCAGGAGGTGCTCGCACGCTCGCCCTAGCGGCCGCCGTCCTCGCCCTGCAGCAGGCCCCCGCGGCGCCGGTCCTCGTCCGGGCGGAGTCGCTCCTCGGCGCGGGCCGCCTCCGGGAGGCGCGGGAGCTCGCCGAGGGCGCGGCGCGCGACCGGCCGGACGATCCTGCCGCCCTGACGCTCCTCGGCCGCGTCTGGCTGGCCTGGCCGGTGTTCGGCCGCTACCACGCCGAGTCGCTCTTCGCCCGCGCCGGGGCGCTCGCTCCGGACCGTCCGGGCCCGTTCTACTACCTCGCGCAGGTCGGCCTGCGGCTGGCCGGTGACGAGGGCGAGGCGATCGCCCGCGACGCCCTCGTCCGCGTCCTCGCCCTGCAGCCCGACTACCGGGACGCCTGGGCGCTGTGGACCGGGCTGTACCGCGGCGACGACGAGCGCGCAGCCGCCGCGGACGCGCTCGCCCGTCACGCGGGCGCATTCCCCGCCGACCAGTGGCGCGCCCAGCTGCTCGTGGAGTTGCGACGCTACGCGGAGGCCGAGCCGTTGCTCGATTCCCTCGCCGCGGCCCACCCCGGCGACCCGGCGCCGTGGGCCTGGCTGGCGCGCGCGCGCTTCGAACAGGCCCGGGACGCGGAGGGCGCGCAGGACTACGACGCCGCCCTGGTGCGGGCGGTGAACGACACCGGCGACCTGCTGTGGCGCCAGGTGCGCGGCATCGCGGCGCCCGACGAGCGCGTGGCCCACGCCGCCCTCGCGCCCGGCGAGCGCGAGGCGTTCCTGCGCGTGTTCTGGGCGCTTCGCAATCCCGACGTGCGCGACACCGTCAACGGGCGGATCGGTGAGCACTTCCGCCGCCTCGCCGAGGCCCGGCGCCTGTTCGCGCTCCTGCACCCGCTCTCGCGCTGGCATCACTCGCGCCTGTGGCGGACGCTGCAGGGCGGCGTCGGCCTCTCCGACTCGGCACAGCTCGGCGACGTGCGGGCGGCGATCGCCACGACCCGCGCCCCCCGGGCGGGTGACGTTGCCGTCGCGGCCGGCGTCGCTCCGCGGGTCGACGACACGACCGAGGAGACCCTGAACCTCGAGGACGGTCTCGACGACCGCGGCCGGATCCTGGTGCGCTACGGCAATCCGGACGAGCGGTACTTCTGGAGCAACGACGCGGAGACGTGGCGCTACGACCTGGCGCAGGGGCCGCTGCAGGTGACGTTCGTGCGCCGCACCTCCGACGGCGGCGGCGACCAGGTCGTCACGCCCGTGGTGGCGGGCGAGGCGCAGGCGGCCGACTACCTCCTGCGCACGGACCGCTCCGGCGCCCCCGCACCCCTCGGCTTCGCGTTCTGGCCGGCGGAGTTCCGGCGCGGGACCGGCCGGACCACGGACGTCGTCCTGTTCCCGGACGGCGTGGCCGCCACCGCGGTGCTCTACGACGCGCAGGGCCGCGAGGCGTCGCGCGACTCCGCCGCCGCCGGCCCGTTACACCTCGCGGCGCCGCCGGGTCTCTACGTACTCGCGATCGACGCCGAGCGCGGCGGGCGGACGGGCCGGTTCCGCGGCAGCCTCCCGGTCCTGCGCTTCGCGACCGATTCGCTCGCGGTCTCGAGCCTGCTGATCGCGCCCGGCGACGCCCCGCCGTCCCGTCCGCGGCTCGAGGCCGCGGCGCCGCCGGCGCTGCGGATCTCCGGCGCCGGGTCGCTGCGGGTGTACGCCGAGGTCTACGGGCTCGCCGACGACGCCGGGGTCGCCCGTTACGATGCCGTCTACCGGTTCGCGCGCGCGCGCCGCGGCCTGCTGCGCTTCCTCTCGCGGGAGCACGTGACGAGCATCGCCTTCCGGCGCGAGCTGCCGGCCGACGATCCCGCGATCGAGACGCTCGTGGTCGATCCCGGACGCCTGCCGCCGGGGCACTACGTGCTCACGCTGCAGGTGCGGGACGCCGTGCGCAGCGCCGAGGCGGCGCGCGCGACGCTCGAGTTCGACGTGCGCTGACGTGCGCTCTTGTCCGCCGCGCCCCGACGCTCCAAATTGGGGCGGCGATTGCGATGATCATCAACCTCATTCCCGAGTTCCTCGCCGTCCACGCTTCATCGGGACGTGAGGCCGCCTATCTCGCCTACGTCGAGCGGCACCGGCCGGTGCTCGAAGCCTACTGGCACAACTACGTGCTCGACCTCGACTCGCCGCACACCGCCGAGGTCGTCGCGCGCGCCCTGGCCGCCGACCGCGACGATCTGCGCCGGCTGATCGCGAGCGTCGATCTCGAGCAGCTGGCCGCCGACGTCCTCGACCGCGCCGCCGCCGTGCTCGAGCTCGACCAGGACGTGGACGTCTACCTCACGGTCGGGGTCGGTGCCGCGAACGCGGCGGAGCTGGTGGTCGGCGGCCGCGGCGCCGTCATCGTCTGCGTCGAGCACTTCACCGGGCAGCCCAATCCCGACACCTACGGCCTCGGCCTCTCGCCGCAGCTGATGCCGCTGTGGATCGCGCACGAGGTGGCGCACACGGTGCGCTACACGTCACCCGGCAGCACCTCGGAGCTGAAGCGCCTGGTCGCGGAGGCGGGCGGCAGCTACGACTACTGGGAGACCGGGAGCCGCGCCCCGCTGCGGGAGCTGCTGCTCAACGAAGGCGTGGCCGTGCACGCGGCGCGCGCCGCCGCCCCGGGCTTCGCCGACGAGGAGTACTTCGGCTTCACCCGGCGGCAGTACCGCCGCATGCGCGAGCTGGAGTCGTTCCTGTTCCGGGTGGTGGAGGGCGACCTCGACCGCGCCGGCCTCGGCCTCAGGCTGCGGTACCTGAGCGGCGGCATGAGCCCCGCCGCGCGCCTGGTGCAGGGGCGGGTGCTGCCGGAGCGGTGCGGCTACTACATCGGCGCGCGCATGGCCGAGCCGCTGGTGGCCGAGCGCGGCGTCGCCGCCGCGGCGCGCGCCCCGGCCGCGGCGTTCGAGGCGGCGAGCGCCCGCGCGTCCGCAGGGCGCGCGGTCGGCGCGTGAGCTTCAAGGGTGGCGAGCGGCGCGTCAACCGCGAGCTGCGCGAGGTCCTGGACGAGCTGGTCGAGCACGTGCGCTACGTCGCGCGCAACGTGAAGACGATGAGCCAGCAGGATCTGGAGTACGCCGAGGAACGGCTCGAGTGGCTCGCCGACGAGGTGTGGCGGACGGCCACCGAGACGCTCGAGCCGCCCGGCTAGCTCGAGCCCTTCCGGCGCGCCATCTCCCGCATGCGCGCCTTGTTGATCAGGTACTGCTGCGGCAGGCTCACCAGGTTGGACACCGCGTAGTAGAGGTTCAGCCCCGACGCGAAGTTCAGGAACAGCACCGTCATCATGATGGGCATGATCGTCGTCATCATCCGCGCCTGCGGATTGGGCGGCATCCCCATCTGCCCGAGCTTCGACAGCGCCCACATCGATCCGCCCATGACGACCGGGATGACGTAGGTCGGGTCGCGCAGCGACAGGTCGGGCAGCCACAGGAACGACGCGCCGCGGAACGCGATGGTGTTCGCGAACACGAAGAACAGCGCCAGCAGGATCGGGAACGGGATGAGCATCGGCAGACAGCTGCCGAACGGGTTCACCTTGTGCTCGCGGTACAGCTTCATCATCTCCTGCTGCAGGCGCTGCGGATCGTCCTTGTGACGCGTCTGCACGTCCTTCAGGAGCGGCTGGATGGCCTGCATGGCCACCGAGCTCATCATCGCCTTCTGGTTCAGCGGCCACAGCGCGAGCCGGATGGCGATGCCGAACAGGATCAGCACCCACCCGTAGGCGAGCGACAGCCGCTGGTGCAGCCACAGCAGCAGCTGGGTGATCCACACCGACACCGGCATGACGATCGGCTTGAAGATCCAGCCGTAGGGCGACGCCTTGTCGAGGTCGCGGCCCAGGCGCCGGAGCTGGCGGTACTCCTGCGGCCCGAGGTAGACGCTGTAGCGGAACCGGCCGTCCGGGCCCACCGGCAGCGTCGCCCACGCGTCCGCGCTGACGGCGAAACGGCTGGCGCGCGGGCCCCCGGTGGCCACCGCCCCGCCGAACGACGGCTGGGCGCTGTCCGCCGAGAGCAGTGCGCCGATGAAGTACTTCGACTTGACCGCGACCCAGTCGAACGGGCCGTCCAGCGTCGCCGTCTCGCCCGGCTTGAGCTTGCCGAACGACAGGCTCACCGGCGCGCCGCGCCGGCCGACGATGCCGTAGGTGCGGTAGTTGCTCGCGCTGTCGGCCTCGACGTTGGCGAAGCCCGACCCGAGCCCGATCAGCAGCAGCGCGCCCTGGCCGCCGAGGCCGTCCACCTGGCCGGCGACGTCGAGCAGGTACTGCTGGCCCTGGCGTGGCGCGACCGCCATCGCCACGTCGAGCTGCCCGGCCCGCCCGCGGAACGTGACGCCGTTCACATCGTGCTGCACGGCGTACGACACGCTGTCCAGGGCGAGCGTGTCCCGTCCGACCACGAGCCGCTGGCCGAGCATCCGGTCGCCCGGACGCACGAGGTCCACCGCCTGGCCGCGCGAGGGCCCCCCGTAGGAGCGATAGGTGGACAGCTCGGCGCTCTCGAGTGCCGCCCCCATGCTGGTCAGACGGTACCGCGCCGCCGGCGTGGCCACCACCACCGTTTCCGCCGGCGTCCCCGCTGCCGCGGGTGAGGGCCGGCGTGGGGCTGGCGCCGGCCGGGGCACCTCGGCCGGGCGCGGGCTCGGCGCCGCGGGCGCGGCCTGCGCGGTGTCTCCGGGAGACGCGGCGCGGCGCGGGGCCGGCTTGAGGAGCAGCGACGGCACGATCGCGACGGCGATCATCAGGAGGATCGCGACGACGAGACGGCGTTCCATCGTCAGGGCACCGGGTCGTAGCCGCCGCGCGCGAACGGATGGCAGCGGAGGATGCGCTTGGCACCCATCCACCCGCCGCGCAACGCACCGTAGCGCTCGACGGCTTCGAGCGTGTAGGCGGAGCAGCTGGGCTGGTAGCGGCACGCCGCGGGCAGCAGCGGCGAGAACGTCACCTGGTAGCCGCGAATCATCAGGATGGCGGCGCGGGCGAAGATGGACACAGAGTCCCTACGATCTCCGCGTGCAAACGGTCGAAGGAGGCCGCGTAGGCCGTCGCGCGCGCCCGCACTGCCAGATCGGCCGGGGCCAGGACCGGCAGCACCGCCCGGCGGCAGATCTCCCGCAGGCGCCGGCGCAGCCGGTTCCGCTGCGGCGCGGTGTGCCCGTACCGGGCCACGATCACCGCCAGCCGCGAATGTGCGCGAGGGGAAGGCCGGAGGAACAGATCCAGATGATCTGTTCGGTGGCGCTTCCCCTCGCTCATCAGGGCGCGCAATTCCGACGCGCGCCCGAGCCGAAACGACTTCGGCAGCCGCTGGGCCGTTCAACCGCCCCGATGCTTGGACGGGATCCGGACGGTGAGACGCTTGCGCCCTTTCTTGCGGCGGCGCGACAGAACGGCGCGGCCCCACCGGGTCTTCATGCGGGTCCGGAAGCCGTGCTTGTTCAGGCGTTTACGGTTGTGCGGACGATACGTCGGTCCCACGGTTCGAGCCTCCAGAAAGCCGCGAATTGTACACGCGCGCGGCGCTTTGGGTCAAGGTTGACTTTTCCACATGCGGGGCGTACGTTCGGTCGCCCTTTGAGACCTTCCGCTTAACTCCGACCCGCGTTGATGGAGCTTTCGGTAAAGGAAACCTGGACCCGCCTCCTCGACCAGGCTCGTGGTCGTCTGCCGGAACCCACGATCCGATCCTGGCTGGAGCCGGTCGAGCCCATCGGCCTCGAGAACGCCACCCTGGTTCTCGCGGCTCCCGATGAGTTCGCCGCGGACTGGAACAAGTCCAACTACGCCGCGCTGCTGTCGGACCTCTCGACCCAGGTCGTGGGCCGGCGCCTCGAGATGTCGTTCCGCGTGATGGAGGAACGGACGCGCCGCCCGCAGATGGACTTCTTCGTCGCCACTCCCGGCTCGGCCCCCGGCGCCGCCGCCGCGAAGGCCCCCGTGTGGTCCATGCCGCTCAACGAGCGGTACACCTTCGGCACCTTCGTCATCGGCAAGTCCAACGAGCTCGCGGCCGCGGCCGCCCACGCCGTCGCCGAGGCGCCCGGCAAGGCGTACAACCCGCTGTTCATCTACGGCGCCACGGGCCTCGGGAAGACCCACCTCATGCAGGCGATCGCCCACGCCGTACTGGAGCGCTCGCCGCAGACGCGCGCCGTGTACATGAGCGGCGAGCAGTTCACCAACGAGGTGATCGAGCACATCCACGGCCAGAAGATGCCGGAGTTCCGGCGCCGCTACCGCAACGACCTGGACCTCCTGCTGCTGGACGACGTGCACTTCCTGGAGCGCAAGGAATCCACCCAGGAGGAGTTCTTCCACACCTTCAACGCCCTCTACGAGGCCGGCAAGCAGATCGTCCTCACCAGTGACCGGTCGCCGAAGGAGCTGCCGGGCCTGGAGGTGCGGCTCGTGTCCCGGTTCGACTGGGGCATGGTCGCCGACATCGGCCAGCCCGACCTCGAGCACCGGACCGCGATCCTCCGCAAGAAGGCCGAGCAGGACCACCTCGAGCTGACGATCCCGGACGACGTGCTCCAGTTCATCGCCGAGCACGTGCGCAGCTCGGTGCGCGAGCTCGAGGGCTGCATCATCAAGCTGCTCCTGTTCGCCTCGCTCAAGCACCGCGAGATCACGATCGATCTGGCCCGCGAGGCGCTGTCGGACAAGATCAAGCCGGCCGAGGAGACCGCCGCCGACCCGGTGGGCCGGCGCGGCGGCCCCTCCATCGACCGCGTGCAGGAGGTCGTCGCGCGGCGCTGGGGCGTCACGCCCGAGGGCCTGCGCTCCAAGGCGCGCACCAAGCGCCTGACCGTCCCCCGGCAGGTCGCCATGTACCTCGCCCGCGACCTGCTGGGCATGCAATTGGTGGAGATCGGCCAGGCGTTCGGCGGCCGCGATCACTCGACGGTCATCCACAGCCTCGACAAGGTGTCGCGACAGCTCGCGCGCGACCACAACTTCCGGGACCGCGTGACCCAGGCGCGCACCGAGTTGTCCGCAGTGTGAACGTGGGTAACTGACGGAGGGTGTGCGGTGGCTGTTGGAAGCTGTGGAGCGTTGCACGCCGTGGCCACACCGGGCGCGCGGTTCCCACATCGGCACGGGATCCACAGCGTCGCAACTCCTTGGCGCGGAGGACGCTGGCGCGGAAACGCACACTTCCACACACTCTACGGCTACTGCTGTTTCTTATTTAATGGTTTGGTTCGTAGGCTTCTCGACCCGCATCCACTGAGGATGGGATGAAGTTCACGATCACGCGGGAGAAGCTCCAGGAAGGCCTCCTGGCGGTCGTCTCGAGCATCCCCACGAAGACGACCTTGCCGGTCTTGTCGAACATCCTGATCGAGGCCACCAAGGACGGCATCCGCCTCTCGGGCACCGACCTCGACATCGCCGTGTCGACGACCGTGCCGGCGGACGTGGACGAGGAAGGTTCGCTGACGCTGCCGGCGAAGAAGCTGTCGGAGATCGCGCGCGAGCTGCCCGGCTCGCCGGTGCGCGTGACCTCGGCCGGGGAGCAGCGCGCGCAGGTGGAGTGCGGAAAGAGCAAGTTCCGGCTCCTGGGACTGCCGCGCGACGAGTTCCCGTCCTTCCCGGCGGTGAAGTTCGACGGCGCCTGGAAGGCGCCTGCCAAGGACCTGCACAAGCTGATCGGGCACGTGGCGTTCGCGGTGTCGACCGAGGAGAGCCGGCCGATCCTGAACGGCGTGCTGTGGGAGCTGCGCAAGGACCGGACGCGCATGGTCGCCACCAACGGCCACCGGCTGGCGCGGATGGAAGTACCGCTGTCGGGCACCGCGGCCTCGCAGGCCGACCTGATCGTTCCCCCCAAGGCGCTGGAGCAGATCCGCCGGCTGTTCGCCGAGGACGTCGAGGTCGAGATCGGCAAGAGCGAGAATCATCTGGGCTTTCGCAGCGGGGGGACCCAGGTGTTCACGCGGCTGATCGAGGGGCCGTATCCGAACTACGAGCAGGTGATCCCGCGTGAAAACGACAAGTTCGCGACCGTGGACAAGGTGGCGATGGCGGCCGCGCTGCGCCGGATGAGCATCGTCGCGAGCGACCAGACCCACCGCATCCGCCTCGCGTTCGGCAGCGGCACCCTGAAGTTCAGCGTCCAGACGCCGGACCTCGGCGAGGCCCAGGACGAGATGGCGGTGACCTACGAGGGCGACGCGTTGGAGATCGGCTTCAACGCGGCCTACCTGCTGGAGCTGCTCAAGTACATGCCGACGGACGAGGTGCGCTTCACGCTCAAGGCGCCGGAGCGCGCGGCCACGGCCGAGCCGGTGGGGTGGGACGACCCGGCGTCCTACGTCTGCCTGGTCATGCCCCTGAGGCTGATCGACTAGCGGGGCGGCGGCACCGTCGGCGCCGCCGTCTTGGAGCGTGCGGCCGCCGTGTCCTTCGGCAAGGGCGCGGCGGCCGTGTCGCGTCCGGCCCCGAGCGTGTCGCGGAGGGTGGTGTCGGGGAGCGGGAGCGTGCCGGTCGCCACGGGCGCGAGCTGGACCGGGATGGTGTCCTCCTGCTCCTCCGGCGGGACGGTGACCGGCGCGCCGCCGAGCTTGAGCAGGATCAGCTGCTGCCGCCACCGCGTCCGGCCGGGACGGTACGCGGGGTTCGACGTCAGCGGGTGCGGCAGCGTGGCCACCAGCATGGCGGCCTGGTCGGCGGCAAGGTGCCGCGCACTGCGGTCGAAGTAGCGCTCGCTCGCGGCTTCCGCGCCCCACACGTTCGGGCCGAACTCGGCCACGTTCAGGTACAGGGCCATGATCCGGGGCTTGTCGAGCGCCCACTCCAGACGGTAGGCGATCGCCGCCTCCTTCAACTTGCGCAGCGGGTTGCGCGAGGGCGACAGGTAGAGATTCTTGGCCAGCTGCTGCGTGATGGTGCTCGCGCCCCGGAGCCGGGCGCGGCGGTGCCACGCCTGCCCGAGCGACCGCCACAGCTCGGCGCGATCCGCGCGGCTGCTCCACGCGAACGAGGCGCGCCGGTATCCGAGCGCTTCCCGGAGCGCCCGGTAGTCGATCCCGTGGTGGAGGAGGAAGGCCTCGTCCTCGCCAGCCATGGCGGCCTGAGGCAGCCAGGCGCTCATCGACTCGGCGGCGACGGGCAGGTAGCGGCGTGGGAGCGCGCGGTCGTCGCCCCGCAGCTGGCGCGCGCGCATCGCCATGAACGCGGTCCTGGCCGGCCAGTGGGTCCGCCACCACGAGGGCGGCGGCCACACGAAGCCGAGCCACAGGACGACGAGGCCCGCCGCCAGTGCCGCCGCGGCGGCCAGGCGGCGGAGCGTACGCCTCATCGCGTCAGCGGCGCGCGCCGGGCATGCGGGTGACCAGGGCCCCGGACAGGCCGACGGCGTCCACCTCGTTCGCCCCGCCGGAGAGCAGGCCGAACACGCCGGCGCGCGCGCGGGCGGCGTCGAAGCCGAGCGCCACGACCAGCGCACGGCGCTTGAAGCTCGGACCGAGATCGGCGAGCAGCGAGAGCGTGAATCCCCGCCCCAGCAGGACGGCCCCGCCGGCCCGGTAGCCGACGGAGCGCCACGCGTGCGGCGCCACGTCCCACTCGCCGCCCAGCTGCAGGGTGCCGCCGAGCAGGTAGACGAGCGCTCCCGGCACCAGGGTGGCCCAGTAGGTGGAATCCCCCAGGCGGGGCGAGCCGACGTTCTTCGCGACCAGCGAGAGCTGGGTATCGTCGAGCGTGCTGACCCGGACGGCGACGTCCCACGCGGAGGCCTGGGCCAGGCCGCGGTACCAGCGGTGCGTCGCGCCGGCCGAAAACCGCTCGTCGCCGAGGCCGAAGCCGACGACGTAGACGTTCAGCGACGGGCCCGTCGGGAACCGCTCGTGCATCCAGCTCGCCGCGATGCCCCGCCCCGCGAGCGAGAGTCCGTACTGGCTGAGCTCCGTGCCGCCCGGGAAGAAGCGGTCGGCCGTCACGTCGGCGCCGAGGCTCGCCTCCGGCAGCCGCGCGAGCGCCGCGGGATTCACCCACAGGGCGCGCGCGTCCGAGGTCTCGGTGGTCAGCAGGTAGCGCTCGGGCTGCGCGGGGATGATCTGGGCGGCCGCCGCCGGCGCGGCGAGCGTCGCCCAACCGGCGAGCACGCCGGCCAGCAGCGGCGTGCGGCACGCCCTCACGGCAGGCGCGTGAACGAGCTGTGCGACCTCGTCCGCACGGGCACGACCAGCCCGGCGCTGGCGATGCTCGCATTCACCAGGGAGCTGTCGCTCATCGTGCCTCCGAGGTACACGCCGGCGGCGGTCACGAAGGCATCGCCGTTGCGCTGGCCGCCGCCGCTCAGCTCGACGCTCTGCCCCTGCGCCTCGCTCGTGCCCGTCACCGTGTACGCGACCGTGGTCGCGAGGTGCAGCGCGCGCGTGCCCTCGTGGTCCTCCCAGCCCACCACCCGGTGCTGACGCGTCAGGTGCACCGTGACCGTGCCGCCCTGGGACGGCGTCGCCATCGAGGACGTGTCCGACCACGAGGTGCCGGGCGTGGGCGCGCCCGGCGGCAGCATCGGGAGGAACTCCCGCAGCCCCTGGGCCACCTGACGGAGGGCCACGCCCGCGCTGTCGGGCGGCGTCAGACCGATCGTCTGGCCCTGCGTCGACACCACCAGGCGTACGACCCGGCCGCGGGCGGCGGCGAGATCCGCGGCGGGAGGCACGGCCATCGGCATGGTGGGCGAGGTGATGGAGAGCGAGTCGATGGTGATCGCCACGCCGAGGTTGCCGGCCGTGTCCGGGGCCGTGGCGGTCGAGAGCACCACGCCCGTGACGAGGTCGAACGCGGTGGTCTGGCCCATCGCGTCCTGCTCGACGTGCGACTGCGACTCGAGGCGGTAGTGTCCGGTGCCGGCACCGTAGCGGAGCGGCGCGGGTGCCGCCGGGGCGGCCGGGGCCTGGGCGGCGGGGGCCCGCGAGGGCGTCGGCGCCGACGAGGTCGCGGCGTGGCCCGCGCAGCCCGCGAACGCGACGGCGGAGGCCACGAGGATCGGGCGGACGAGGCTCATGCACGTCTCCTTGCGGGTGTGGCGCCGCGATCTCCCGGCGCGCCGGGGGGCTGGGACTGAACGTACGACGGCGCCGCAAGCCTCCCCGAAGGGCGCTCGCGGCGCCGCCGGCGGAGCCGTAAGCCGAGTTCTGTTCGGCCCGAGGGCCGAGCGGTCATCTCTCTGGGATGGCGGTCGCCCGCCACCTCTCGCGGCCTACCCGCGGCTCGCCGTTGCCGGCGTTGTCGGTCCGGGCCGGACCTCGCCGCCTATTTGGCCTTGCTCCGGCTGGGGGTTGCCGTGCCGCGCCTGTTGCCAGGCGCGCGGTGGGCTCTTACCCCACCATTTCACCCTTACCTCGCCCGAAGGCGGGGCGGTGTCTTTTCTGTGGCCCTTTCCGTCGCCTCGCGGCGCCCAGGCGTTACCTGGCAGCCTGCCCTGTGGAGCTCGGACTTTCCTCAGGCCCGTGAAGGGCCCGCGACCGCTGCGCTCCGCCCTGCAAGATACCCCCGGCCCGGAATGGAGACAAACGCGCGCACGCCCGGTGTGCGAATGGGTGACGCGTCGGTGACGTGCGCGCGTAGCGTGTCACGCGGATTCGACCGAGGGAGGCGATGCCAGTCGCCGCTGCTACCGTCGCCACCGTGCTGCTGCCCGACGAGCGCTCGCGCGTCGAGGCCGCCGGCCAGGACTGCTTCGTCGCGGTCCACGGGGACTCGCTCGACGACGCGATCCGCCAGGTGCGCCGGCGGCGGGTGGACGCGGTGTTCCTCTCCGTCCACCGGTGCGACGACGCGGCGTTCCCGCGGGTCGCGCAGTTCGTGCGCGAGTTCCCGCACGTGCCCGCCGTCGCCCTCATCTCGCGGCCCGACTGCGACGCGCCGCACCGCGTCCTCGGCCTCGGCGCCTCGGGCGTGCGGGACGTGGTCGACGTGTCGGTGCCGGCCGGCTGGGGACGGCTGCGCGACCTGCTGCGCGAGCCCAGCTCGCCGGTGGCGGCGAGGGTGATGGGCACGATCGACCGGGACCTGCAGGGCGTGCCGCCCGACTGCCGGCTGTTCTTCGAGGTGGTGGTGCGACGTGCCCCGGAGCTGCGCACGGTGAAACGGCTGTCGGTGGTCCTGCGGGTGGTGCCGAGCTCGCTGATGTCCCGCTTCTACCGCAGCGACCTGCCGTCGCCGAAGACCTACCTGGCGCACGCCCGGCTGCTGCATGCGGCGCACCTCTTCCGTAACGACGGCCTCTCCATCGCCGACATCGCGAACCGGCTCGACTACTCGTCGCCGCAGAGCTTCGGGCGTCACCTGCGGGCGCTGCTGGGATTGACGGCGGGCGAGTTCCGGCGCCGACTGCCATTCGAGACGGCGCTGGCGCGCTTTCGCGAGCGTCTCGTCACTCCGTACCGGGACCGGCTGCTCGCGTTCCATCCTCTCGGAACGCGGCCCGGGGATCACGGACAAGGCCCGGCGTGAGCAGCCGGTCCCCCGGCACGGCCTGACCGCCCGGCGTCCGGCGCCGGGTCAGGCCGTGTCGCCGAGCAGGTCCCGCAGGCGGCAGAGGGCGCGCACCGCGTAGCCCTCGCGCTCCAGCGCCTCGCGGCCACCCTCCTCGCGATCGACGACCGCCAGGATGCCGGCGACGCGGCCTCCACCGTCGCGGACGGCGGTGGCCGCCTCGAGCGCGGAGGCGCCGGTGGTGATCACGTCCTCCACCACCACGACGGTCGCGCCGGGCTCGAAGCACCCCTCGATCCGTTTCCCGGCGCCGTGGGTCTTCGCCGCGCGGCGCACGGTGAAGGCGTGGATCGGCGCCGCCGTGCCGGCGGTGGCCCGCGCGATGGCGTAAGCCACCGGATCGGCGCCGAGGGTGAGCCCGCCTACCAGGCTCGCGTCCCAGCCCGCCTCGCGGATGGCGGCCACCCCGAGCTCGCCCACCAGCGCGAGCCCTTCGGCGTGCATCGTGGTGCGGCGGCAGTCGATGTAGTGGGACGAGCGGCGGCCGGACGAAAGGACGAAGTCGCCCCGGAGGACCGAACGGGCTCTGAGCAGGGCCAGCAGGCGTGCCCGCGCGTCCGCGGCGGTCGCCGTCACGGCATCAGGCGCGGGAGCCGAACAACCCCTTGATCGAGCCGAGCAGTCCGGCGCGCGGCACGTCCAGCGGCTGCGTGGCCGCCGCGGCGAATTCGTCGGCGAAGGCCGCGACGCTCGGCTGCCGCTTGGTGGGCTCGCGGCTCAACCCCTTCATCACGGCGTCCTCGACCGCGCGCGGGAACGCGAGGTCGCGCCGCGCCTGCGCGAGCGGGATGGGTGGCTGCGTCAGCAGCTGGTGGAACAGCTCGCGCGGCGATTTCGCGACGTAGGGCAGCTGGGCGGTGAGCAGGAAATAGGTGATGGTGGCGAGCGAGTAGATGTCGGCGGCCTCGCCGACCAGCTCCCCCGACAGGGCCTCCGGGGCCACGTACTGCAGCGTGCCGACGAAGAAGCCGGTCCGGGTCAGTCGCTCGGCCGGCGTCATGTCCGCGTCGCGCGCGATGCCGAAGTCGAGCAGCCGCGCCCGCTGCGTCCGCGGGTCGTAGATGATGTTCTCGGGCTTGAGGTCGCGGTGGATGATCCCGGCGGCGTGGGCGGCCGCGAGCCCGTCGGCCACGTGGCGCACGATCGTCGCCGCCAGACCCAGCGCCACCGGCCCGGAGCGCCGGACGAACTTGGCGAGCAGCTCGCCGTCCGCCCACTCGAGCGCGAGGTAGTGCAGGCCCCCGGGCGCCTCGCCGAAATCGTACGTCTGGACGACGGCCGTGTGCGAGACGCGGGCGCCGAACTCCGCCTCGCGGAGGAAGCGCTGCACCGCCGTGCGGTCGCCGCGCAGCTTCGATCGCAGGATCTTCACCGCGCACACGCCGCGCGAGGGGTGCTGGGCCCGGTACACCGTCGCCGTGCCCCCTTCACCCACCCGCTCCAGCAGCTGGTAGCCCGCGACGGTTGTGCCGGTCAGGTCTTCGGATTGCATGAGATCGCGCGAATGTACCGTGCCCGTGCGGACGCGGCAAGTGAAGACGCGACGGCGGCTTGACTCGGCCGGGCCGGGGCCCGTAGCTTGGCCGAAACAGCCCGCCCCTCGTCGCGTCGAGGCTCCCACGTCCAGCGTCGTCCGTCGCCTCGCCTTCGCCTCCACGCTCCTGGCCGCGTACGCGTGTGGGCCGTGGCAGCGCGTCGGTGCGCCCGCGCCGAGCGAGCCGGCGACCGCGCAGGTGGCGGCCCTGTTCGATCCCTCGATCGTGTACCGGCGCCTGGGGTACGTGACCGGCGTCGGTCAGATCCGCTTCGTGGGCAACGCGCGCCTGCTGGCCGGGCGCTCGCCCGACACGGCGCTCGCCGTGGTCGCGCTCTCCATGCAGAACCGGTATCTGACCTTCCAGCGCGCGACGGACGGCTTCGCGGCGGCCTACCGCGTCGAGCTGGCCTTCCGGCAGGGAACCCTGCTGGTGCAGCAGGTCGTGCGCGACGAGCGCGTGGTGGTGGGCACGTTCGCCGAGACGCAGCGGGCGGAAGAGAGCATCATCTACCAGGGCTTCTTCCCGGTGCCCGCCGGCGCCTACCAGCTGTCGATCGTGGTGCGCGACCAGAACGGCCCCGGCGTGGGTCGGTACGAGGGACCGTTCACCGTTCCGCGCCTCGAGGCCCCGGCCATCGCCACGCCCGTCGCCGTGTACCGGGCGGCGCCGCGCGCCGATCTCGGCGCGACCCCCGACCTGGTCGCGAACCCGCGCAGCACGGTGGACTACGGCACGGACTCGCTGCGGTTCTACGTCGAGACGTACGGGCTGCCGGCGGGCAGCCGGCTCGTGGCGGCGGCGCTGGACAGCGTGGGGGAGCCGGTGTGGGCGGACACGACGCGCATCGACTCGGCGGCGGCGCTCTGGCCGTTCGTGTTCGCGGTCGCGCCGTCGAACCTCGCCCTGGGGCGCCACGAGATGCAGGTCGGCGTCGCCGGCGGCGACGTCGTGGCCCGGGCGCCGTTCCTGGTGGCGTTCTCCGGCCAGTGGATCACGGCCAACTTCGACGAGATGCTGTCCCTGCTCCGCTACTTCACCTCGGCGGACACGCTCAAGGCACTGGCGCGCACGCCGCCCGAGCAGCGCGCGGCGGCGTGGCGGAAGTTCCTGCACGACACCGATCCGGATCCTGCGACGCCGGAGAACGAGGCCCTCGATCGCTACTTCGCCCGGCTGCTCTCGGCCAACGATCAGTTCCGCGACGAAGGCGTGCCGGGCTGGCTCACGGACCGCGGCGAGGTGTACATCACGCTCGGACCGCCCGACCAGGTGCTCGATCCGCGGCCCGATTTTCGGGGACGCGGCCGCTACATCGAGTGGACCTACGACCAGCGCAACCTCGCCCTCTACTTCGTGGACGACGCCGGGTTCGGCCGCCTGCGGCTGGATCCCGGATCGCGGTCCGAGTTCGACCAGCTCGTCAACCGCCTGCGCCGCTCCACGCGGTGAAGCCGCCGGCGGGAGCGACGGTTCCCGGGGCCGCGGAGCGGGACCCGGGCGCCGGCGCGGCCCCCAGCGAGCTGACGCGGCGCGCCCTGCATGCGGCGGCCGGCGTCCTGGGTCCGCTGGCGGCGGCGCTGGGGCCGAGCGTGGCGACGCCGGCGTTCGGCGCGCTCGTCGCGGCGGCGGCGGCCGCCGAGCTCGGGCGCCGGCGCCGGCCCGCGTTCCGGGCCGCCCTCGAGCGGCTCGCCGGCGGCGCGTTCCGGCCGCGCGAGACCTCGGCGGTGAGCGGCGCCTCGCTGCTGGCCGCCGGGTTCGCCCTGTCCTGGTGGCTGTTCCCCGTGCCGGCGGCGGAGCGCGCGATCCTCGTCGCGGCGCTCGCGGACCCGATGGCGGCGGCCGTCGGCTCGCGCCTCGGGTCGGGCGGCGGCAAGTCGCTGGCCGGCTCGGCCGCCTGCGCCGTGACGGCGGCGCTCGTGCTGCTGCTGACCGGCGTCCCGGCCGCACCGACGGCGGCCGCCGCCCTGGTCGCGGCCCTGGCGGAGCGGGCGCCGTGGCCGGGGGCGGACAACGTCGCCATTCCGCTGGGCGTCGGCGCGACGCTGTGGTGGCTGGGATGAGCGCGGGCGCACCGCGATGACGGCGCCGGCGCGCCTCTACCTCGTCGACGGCTACGCGCTCATCTACCGCGCGTTCTTCGCTATGCTCGCGCGGCCGCTCACGACCAGCCGGGGCGAGAACACGTCGGTGGCGTGGGGGATCACCAACTTCCTGCTGCGCCTGGCCGAGCAGCACCGGCCGGACTACGTGGCCTGGGTGCACGATGCCGGCACGAGCTTCCGGCACGAGCGCTTCCCGGACTACAAGGCCACCCGCGAGAAGCTCGACGAGGAGCTGCAGCAGGACTTCGACCACTCGCTCACCCGGGTCGAGGCGCTGCTCCGGGCGTTCCGGATTCCCCTGGTCACGGTCGAGGGCTACGAGGCGGACGACGTCATCGCGACGCTGGCCGAGCGCGGGGCGGCGGCCGGCCTCGAGATCGTGATCGTTTCGGGGGACAAGGATTTCTACCAGCTCGTCGGTCCGCACGTCAGCCTCCTCAACCCCGGCCGCGGCGGGCCGGCGGCGGTGGAGGAGCAGCTGGTGACCACCGCGAACGCGGCCGAGCGGCTCGGCGTCCCTCCCGAGCAGACGGTGGACTTCCTCTCGCTGGTGGGCGACACCGCGGACAACGTGCCCGGCGTGCGCGGCGTCGGCGAGAAGACGGCCGTGAAGCTCCTCCAGGCGTACGGCACCCTGGACGCGATCCTGTCCCATGCGTCCGACGTCGAGCAGAAGCGGGTGCGCGAGGCGCTGACGAACGACGCGGACCGGGCGCGCCTGTCGCGGGAGCTGGTGACGTTGCGCCGCGACGTGCCCGTGCGGCTGGAGCTGCCGGCGCTCGCCGCGCAATCCCCCGATCGCGCGGCGCTACTCGCGCTGCTCTCGGACCTGGAATTCCAGTCCCTCGTCCGGACGCTGGGGGAGAGCGAAGGCCGAGCCGAGGCCGCCGGCGCCTACGCCGTCGCGGAAACGACGGCCGCGGTGGAGGAGGCGGTGCGGCAGGCGCGCGCGGCCGGCTCCTTCGCGCTGGCCGTGGCAGGCTCGTCGCCCGACCCGATGCGGGCCGACCTCGTCGGGCTCGCGATCGCCGCGGCGCCGGGCGCCGCGGCGTACCTGCCGTTCGCCCATCGCGCGCCGCCCGACATCCTCGCCACGGGCGAGGTGGTGAACCTGCCGCCGCTGTCGTCGCCGGCGCTGGCGAGCCTCGCGGCGCTGCTCGGCGACGCCGCGGTCGCCAAGGTCGGCCACGACCTCAAGTACGCCCTGCTGGTGCTGCGCCGTGCAGGCGTCGAGCTGCGCGGGACGGCCTTCGACACGATGATCGCGAGCTTCATGATCGAGCCCGGCCGCCGGTCGCACGCGCTGGACGCGCTGGCCCTGGAGCACTTCGGCGTGCGGCTCCGCCCGCGGGAAGAGCTGGTCGGGAAGGGGCGCGAGCAGCGGAGCTTCGCCGAGGTTCCGGTGCGCGAGGCCGCCGAGGCGGTGTGCGCCGCCGGGGACTACGCGCTCCGGTTGCGGGAGCGGTTCGCGCCGACGCTCGCCGACCACAGCCTCGAGCGGCTGTTCCGCGAGGTGGAGACGCCGCTCATCGGCGTCGTGGCGGACATGGAGTGGGAGGGGATCGCGATCGACGCCGCGCACCTCGCCCGTCTGGCGTCCGAGATGCGCGCCGAGCTGGTGGCGATCGAGCGCCGGATCTGCGACGAGGCGGGCGTCTCCTTCAACCTGAACTCGACGCCGCAGCTGCGGCACGTGCTGTTCGAGAAGCTCCAGCTGCCGGTGCTGAAGAAGGGCAAGACGGGCGCGTCCACGGACGCCGAGGTGCTCGAGGAGCTGGCGGGGCTGGGGCACACGGTGCCCCGGCTGCTGCTGGAGTACCGCGAGATCTCCAAGCTCCTGAGCACCTACCTGGACGTGCTGCCGAGCGAGGTCAACCCCGCAACCGGCCGGATCCACACCTCGTTCAACCAGATCGGCGCGGCGACCGGGCGGTTGAGCTCGAGCGACCCCAACCTGCAGAACATCCCGGTCCGCTCGGCGCGCGGCGAGGCCATCCGCCGCGGCTTCGTTCCGCGCGCCGGCCACCGGTTCGTGGTCGCCGACTACTCGCAGATCGAGCTGCGCCTGCTGGCGCACCTCTCGGGCGACCCGGCGTTCGTGGACGCCTTCCTCGCCGGCGGCGACATCCACCGGCAGACGGCGGCGCTGATCTTCGGCGTGGCCGCCGACGCCGTCACGCCGGAGATGCGCGCCCGCGCGAAGACGATCAACTTCGCCACCATCTACGGCCAGGGCCCGCACGCGCTCGCGCGGCAGCTCAACATCGCGTACGACGACGCCCGGCGGTTCATCGACGACTACTTCACCCGGTTCGCCGGCGTGCGGGCCTACCTGGACCACACCGTGGCCGAGGCGCGCGCGCGGGGCTACGTCGAGACCATCCTCGGCCGGCGGCGCTACATCCCGGAGCTGCGCGACAAGAGCCACAACATCCGCGCCTTCGGCGAGCGGACCGCCACCAACTCCCCCCTGCAGGGCTCGGCCGCCGATCTCATCAAGGTGGCGATGATCCGGGTCGCCGACGCGCTGCGCGCGCGGTTCGGCGCGCGGCTGCTGCTGCAGGTCCACGACGAGCTGCTGGTCGAGGCGCCGGAGGCCGAGGCGGAGCCGGTCGCGGGGGTCGTCAAGGAGTGCATGGAACGGGCGGCGGACCTGCGGGTGCCGCTGGTCGCGAGCGTGGGCATCGGCGCGAACTGGCTGGACGCGAAGGCCGGCTGAGTGCTTGCCCGGCTCCCGGGCCCCGCGATACAATAGCGCCCGCGGCGCACACCGGCCGGCGCGCGCTCGAACCCTCGCGACGGTGGTGCCCGGTGGCCGACAACCCGGAGTCCTGGCAGGAATTCCACCGCCGGCGCGACGGCCTGGTGCACGCCCTGGACGGCGGGCTCTGGCTGCATCGCTTCACGCTGGACGACCGGCCGATGGCCCACCTGGTGAGCAGCGACCGCGAGCGGCTGGTCGCATGGGGGCGGGCGGTAGGGCTCGACGCCCGCTGGCTGCAGCACAAGCCGCTGCGGGACCCGAGGACCGGGAACCGCGTCGCGGCCTGGCACTGGGATCTGTGGGGCGATCTGCTGCCGCCGCGCTGAGCCGGCGCGGCGCGCGGCGTCCAAGCCCGGCGCGGCGGCGTGCCGCACCGGCCCGCTGGGGAGTGTGCCGATGAGAGTCGTGCGCTTCGCCGCGCTGTGCATCGCCGTCTCGGCCTGCGGAGGCCGGCCCGGGAACGGTCCGGCCCCGGACGACGTGGTGACCAGCGCCTCCCGTCCCGGCGCGCCCCCGTATGCGGTCGCCCAGTTCGCGCACATCGTGCAGCACGCGGCGATCGGCATCTCGCCCGACCGTCGCTGGGTGGCGTTCCGGTCGGACGTCACCGGCCGCAGCCAGATCTGGAAGGTGCCCGCGGCGGGCGGCTGGCCGGTGGCGCTGACGTTCGGCGACGCCCCGGTGGCGGGCGCCGCGTGGGCGAAGGACGGGGCCAGCCTGGCGTTCGAGCAGGACTCGGGGGGGAACGAGCGCTACCGGCTGTTCTCCGTGCCGAGCGCCGGCGGCGAGCCGGCCGAGATCCCGGGGCCACCTGGCGCGCGCGAGCGGATCATCGGTTTCTCGGACGACCGGCGCTTCCTGGCGTACGCGTCCGACTCGGGCCGGCCGGGACACTTCGAGGTCTGGCTGCGCGACCTCGCCACCGCGCGCGCGCGCCGCGTCACGTCCGACTCGGTGAGCACCGTGGCCGGCGTGTGGTCGCACGACAGCCGCTTCCTCGCGCTCGCCCGGACCGACGACTTCGCCGACGTCGATGCCGTGCTGCTCGACGTCTCCTCGGGCCAGACCCGGCTCCTCACGGCGCACGCCGGGTCGAAGGCGTTCACGCCCGTCGCCTTCTCCCCCGACGACCGGGAGCTGTTGCTGATCTCGGACGCGCGCGACGGGCTGCCGAGGCTCGTGATCCTCACGGTGGCCACCGATTCCCTGCGCTGGCTCGACACGGGTGCGTGGCCGGTCGAGACCGCCGGGTGGTCGGTGCGCGGGAACATCGCGTACTCCGAGGACGTCGACGGCCGCGTCGCGACGTACCTGGTGCACCCCGACGGCTCGCACCGGCTCGCCATCGGCCCGCGGCGGGGCACCACGAGGTTCGAGGAGTTCTCCAACAACGGGAACCTGGTGCTGTTCTCGCACGCCGACGCGACGCGGCCGAGCGACCTGTGGTTGCACGACATCGCCCGCGACACCGCCTGGCAGCTGACCTTCGCGCAGGTCGGCGGCGTGGACCCCGCGAACCTCCCGGCGGCGGCCCTGGTGCACTATCACACGTTCGACGGGCGGCGGATCTCGGCGCTGGTCAACGTCCCGTTCAACCTGCAGCCGGACGGATCGCACCCCGCCATCGTCTTCGTGCACGGCGGGCCCTCGGGCCAGTGGACCGACGGCTTCTCGCGCGAGGTGGCCTACTTCGTCAACCACGGCTACGTGGTGATCCGGCCGAACGTGCGCGGATCGACCGGCTACGGCCGGGCGTTCGAGGACCTCAACATCGGGGACTGGGGCGGCGGCGACCTGAAGGACCTGGTGGCGGCGGCCGACTACCTGGTGGCCACGGGCTACGTGGCGCGGAGCAAGATCGCCGTGCTCGGCGGCAGCTACGGCGGCTACCTCACGCTCGCCGCGCTCGCGTTCACGCCCGGGGTCTGGGCGGCGGGTGTGGATCTGTTCGGCATCAGCTCGCTGGTCACGCTGGCGCGCACCACGGACCCGCGGCTCCGTCCCTACCTGATGCGGGAGCTGGGGCCGCTGGCCGCCGACCCGGCGCGGCTGGCGGAGCGGTCACCGCTGTCGCGGGCGGCGGCGATCCGCGCACCGCTGCTGATCCTGCAGGGCGACGACGATCCGCGCGTGCCGCTCGCCGAGAGCCGCCAGATCGCGGACGCGATCCGCCGCGGCCACGGCACGGTGGATCTGATCGTCTATCCCGGAGAAGGCCACGGATTCCACAAGGCGGAGGACCAGCTCGACAGCATGCGCCGCGCGGTCGAGTTCCTCGACCGCTACGTCAAGGGCCGGGGCTAGCCACCCGCGGCGTCTCGCCGCTGCCCCGGCGCGCGGCGGCGCGGCGGCCTCCGCGGTAGCCCGGCCACCAGTTGAGACGCCCGGCCAGGTGCATGACCCCGGGCACCATCGCCACGCGGATCAGCGTGGCGTCGAGCAGCACGGCGACCGCGAGGCCGAAGCTGATCATCTGCACGGCCATCACCCGCGCGAAGGCGAACGCCCCGAACACCAGGATCATGATCAGCGCCGCGTTGGTGATCGTCGCCCCGGTCGCGGTGAGGCCGTTGACGGTGGCCTCGTCGTTGTCCCGCGTCTCGTCGAACTCCTCCTTGATGCGTGAGAGCAGGAAGACCTCGTAGTCCATCGACAGGCCGAAGACGATCGCGAACACCAGCACCGGGCTGAGGACGAAGATGGCCTGGGTGGGCCCCGCGAGGCCGAACAGCGCGCCGCCCACGCCCCACTGGAAGACCAGGACCGTCAGGCCGAACGCCGCCGACACCGAGAGCGAGTTCATCACCACGGCCTTGATGGGCACCAGGACGGACCGGAACACCAGCGCGAGCATGGCCCCGGTCACGCCGAGCACCAGCACCACCAGCAACGGAAACAGGTCCAGCACCTTGTCGCGGAAATCGAGGTTCGACGCCGAGAAGCCGCCGATGAGGATGCGGGCGTGTGCCAGCGCCGGGAGCCGGCGCACGTCGATCCGCCGCACCTCGCGCACCGCGTCCAGCGAGCCGTTCAACGACACGGTGTCCCGCAGCACGACATCGAGCATCGTGGCCGTGCCGTCGTGACTGACGAAGGTGCGGAAGACGTCGGGCATGCGGGCGCGGGCGCGGGCGGTGTCGGCATACAGCTCGACGTACTGCCACAGCGGAATCCCCGGCCGCAGGTCGACCATGCCCCGGACCTGGGCCACGCGCGGGTTGGTGCGGATCGTGTCGGCCAGCGCCCGCAGGCCGCGGAGGCGGTCCACGTCGAGCACCGCGCTGCCGTCCGTCATCTGCACGATCACCTTGAGCGGGCGCAGCGAGCCGCCGTGGCCCATGTTCTCGAGCAGGGCCAGGCCGCGGCCCGAATCGGTGTCGGTGGGGAACCACCCCACGGCCGGGAGCCCGATCCGCAGCCACCGGGCGGGCAGCGCCAGCACCACGATCAGTGCCCCGCTGATGGCGACGGCCCGCCACGGATTCCGCGCGATGGCGCGGGCGTACCGGTTCCAGCCGTGGCCGAAGCGCAGCCGGCGCAGCCGGCGCGCCAGCCATTGCGGCTGGTCGACGTGGTGGCCGAGGATCGCCAGCACCGCCGGGAGGAACGTGACGGAGAGCGCGATCGACACCGCCACCACGAACACGCCCGCCAGGCCGATGGAGCGGGTCTCCTGGAGGGGGACCAGCATCAGCGCGACGAAGCCGATCATCACGGTGCCGCCCGACGTGATCACCGTCCGCGAGGCGGTGCGGATCGTCTCCGCGGCGGCCTCGAACCGGTTCTGCGCGTAGTCCATCTCCTCGCGGAAGCGCGTGACGACCAGCAGCGAGTAGTCGATGCCGACGCCCAGCCCGATCATGGTGGTGAGGTTCAGGGCGAAGATGGACATGGGGACGATGGCGGCCGCCACCGCCACCAGCCCCAGGCTCACGGTGATCGCGATGAACCCGACGGCGATGGGCGCGAGGGCCGCCACCAGCGCGCTGAACGCCACCAGCAGCAGCAGCATGGTGAGCGGGATCAGGCGCTGCTCCATCAGCCGGGAGTCGTCGGCGGCGATGGTGCGGATGTCGTAGTCGAACGCCGGATCGCCGGTCACGTAGGTGAGGAAGTCGGAGCCGAACCGCCGCTGCACGCTCTCGACCGCCTCCCGCAGGCGCGGCGTGTCGGTGGTCGCGGAGCTGTCGGCGGAGAGCCCGATCAGGATGAAGGTGATCCGCCCGTCGCGGCTGCGGAACGCCTCGTCCTCGGAGTTCTTCCAGTTCAGCGTCTGGAGCACGAACGGTAGGCGCTGCAGCGCGGCGGTGATGGAGTCCACGTACGCCGAGTAGCGGTGGCTGCGCAGCGTGAGGGAGGGGTGGCGGATCGCGACCGCGGCGAAGGCGGCGTACGGCGAATCGAAGCCGCGCCGGATCAGGTCCTCGGCGACCATGGACTCGGAGTGCGACAGGTTCTCGCCGCCGACGTGCAGCCGCTCGTGCAGCCGGCCGCCCAGGGGGGCCATCAGCCCCGTGAGGACCACCCAGGCGATCACGATGGGCCAGCGCCAACGCACGACGGTCTTGGCCGGCAGTCGAATCACGCAGCTGTCCCTGTCAACCCGGCGCGGGGTCGGCGGCGGAGCGGGCGCCGACGGAGCGGCGCATATTGCGCTCTCGCCGCGGGATTCGCAAATGCGGCGTTTGCCGCGGCCCGTCCGCCTCGCCAGATTGCGTGATCGTGCGGACCTCCCGTTCCCGCAGCGTTCTCATCCCGGCCCTGGTCGTGCTGTTGGTCGGGGCGGTCGCGGCGGACCTGGCGCAGCGCGTCCTCGGCCGCGCCGGGGCCGGAGGCCACGCCGCTGCCGGAGTCCGGCCGGACTCCAACGCGACGGTGGCGGGCCGCGCGGGCCGGGACGCGCGGACGGCGTCCGCCCGCGCCACCGACCGGCTGGACTCCGCCGCGCGCGCCGACGCGGTGCGGCGCGTCGAGTCGGAGGGGACCGGGACGTACCTGCCGGCCATGCTGACCGAGGGCGACTCCGCCCTCCACCGCTGGTCCGACGACCGCGCGAGCCGTCCCATCCGCGTGTCCGTGCTGCCGGGCGAAGGCGTGCCCGGATTCCGGGAGAGCTTCGTCGCCAACGTCGCGTGGGCCATCGGGCGCTGGAACGGCGTCGGCCTGCCGGTCTGGCTCGAGCAGACGCCCGACTCGGACGGCGCGGACATCCTCGTGACGTGGGCGGACCGGCTCGACAGCAATCGGACCGGCCGGTCCGATCTCACCTGGCAGCGCCGCGGCCCGCTCGTGAAGGTCCGCGTCACGCTGGCGACGCACCTGCCCGACGGTCGCCAGGTGCAGCCCGCGCAGATGGTGTCCCTCGCGCTGCACGAGCTGGGTCACGCCCTCGGTCTCGGCCACTCATCCGTCAAGACGGACGCGCTGTACCCCGAAACGTCGGCGACGGACCTGACGACCCGCGACCGCCGCACCGCCACCCTGCTCTACGCGCTTCCGCCCGGCTCGCTGAAGTAGCCGACCGGCGCGGCGGCGCCGTCAGCGCGCCCGCGTCGTCGCCGCTGCGGCCGCGGCCATCCCCAGCCGGTAGCCGTACTCCGCGTAGCGCGCCAGGCCCGCGAACGGGAAGTCGGGCGCCCATTCGTCGCTGGCCTGATGGTAATGGTCCCAGCGACGCCCCAGCGCGCGCGAGGAATCGGCGCTGAGGCCTTCGTACGGCGCGGCCGGGACCAGGAAGACCGCCGGCACGCCGCTCCTGAGCAGCGGGAAGTAGTCGGAGTTGGGGCTGGCCGGGGCGAGCTTGGCGTCCCACCCCGCCCGGCGCGCGACCGACACGGCGAGCAGCCCCAGGGGTGAGCGATCGCCGCCCGCGATCTCCCACCGGTCCGGCGGCGCGGGCGGAGCGCCGGCGTCGAGATTGATCTCCGCCACGATGCGATCCAGGGGCACCAGCGGCCGGGCGGCGAAGAAGTCCGACCCGAGCAGCCCGCGCTCCTCGCCGGTGGGCCACAGGAACAGCACCGAGCGCGCCGGCCGCGGTCCGGCGGCCATGGCCTCGGCGATGGCCAGCAGCATCGCCGAGCCCGCCGCATTGTCCGAGAAGCCGTTGTAGATGGAGTCACCGCGCTGGTCCGGCGTGGAGATGCCGAGGTGATCGAAGTGCGCCGTGTACGCGACGTACTCCCCTCGCAGGGTGGGATCGGCGCCGGGGAGGATCGCCGCGACGTTGCGCGAGGCGATCGCATGGATCCGGAGCCCGAGGCGCAGCGCCACGCTGCGCGCCAGGAGCGTGGGCCGGTCCGCCGTCGAGCCCGCTTCGGGGAGATCCGGCACGAGGGCGCGGCCGAGCGCGGGACTCGCGATCACGTCCGGCACCGGAGGGATGAACGAGGAGATCGCGCGGACGCTGTCGGCGATGAACAGGCGCGAGGTGCCCCGACTGCGGACGTACAGCATGTAGGTGCCCGTGTCGGCGGTGAGCTGAACGACGCCGGCGACGCCACGGGCGCGGAGCGTGTCCGCCGCCGCCATCTCGGAGCCGAACGGGCCCCGGACGAGCGCGACGCGCCCGCGGAGATCGGGCAGGTCGCCGGGCCGCGCGAGCACGTCGCGGGCCGAGCCGACGTAGGCCAGCGGCCCCGCGAAGGGGATCAGGGTGGCGGCGGTCCCCACGTTGGGGACGAAGTCCCTGGGCGTCGCGAACGAGGTGGCCGGGACCGAATCTGCCGTCAGCGTGAGGCCGGTGGCGGCGGTGTCGATCTCGGCCTCGGTGAGCGGCACCGTCTGGTAGTAGCTCCCGTCGGCTCCGGCGCCGCGGAGTCCGAGGGCCATCGCCTGGGTCGCGAGGTAGAGAGCCGCGAGGTCGTTGCCGCGCCGGCCCGTTCCCCGGCCTTCGAGGAGGTCGTGGGTCAGGAAATAGGTGTGGGCCCTGAGCGCCAGCGAGTCGATCAGCGCCTTCGGGCCCGGGCGCGCCGGGGCGCGGGAAGGTTGCGCCGCGGCAGGGCCACTCACGGCAAGCGCAAGAGCCGTAACGAGTTTCCAGGTCATCGGTGGATGCTATCGGAGCCCCTGGCGCCCCGGCAAGCGCCTGCCCAGTATTCGCCTCATGGCGGCGAGAATCCCCCGTCGAGTGGTTCCGGTGCTCGAGCGGGTGCAGGCGCGGGCCGCGACGCTGCAGGACGAGCTCGATCGGCGCGCGAGGCCCGGCGAGTTGTGGCACCCGGAGGGCGGCGACGGCTCCATCCGGTGCGTGGCGTGCGGGCACCGCTGCCTGGTCCGCGAGGGTCGCCGCGGCATCTGCAAGGTCCGCTTCAACCGGGACGGCACGCTCTACGTTCCGCACGGCTACGCGGCCGGCATCCAGGTGGACCCGGTCGAGAAGAAGCCCTTCTTCCACCTCCTCCCCGGCTCCGACTGCCTCACCTTCGGGATGCTGGGATGCGACTTCCACTGCGGCTACTGTCAGAACTGGCTCACGTCGCAGGCGCTGCGCGACGATCGGGCCGGCTCCCAGACCAGCGACGTGTCCGCCGAGACGCTCGTCCTGCTCGGACTGCAGCACGGGGCGCGCGTCGTCGCGTCGTCGTACAACGAGCCGTTGATCACCGCGGAGTGGGGCGCCGACGTGTTCCGCCAGGCGCGGGCCGCGGGCCTCAGGACGGCGTTCGTGTCCAACGGCAACGCGACGCCCGAGGTGCTCGACTACATCCGGCCGTGGACCGACGGGTACAAGATCGATTTCAAGGCCATGCAGGACCGCGCCTACCGCTCCCTGGGCGGCGTGCTGCAGCACGTCCTCGACGCGATGAGCATGGTGCAGGAGCGAGGCTTCTGGTCCGAGATCGTGACGCTCGTGGTGCCGGGCTTCAACGACGACGTCGGCGACCTCCGGCGGATGGCGGAATCCATCGCGGCGCTGTCGCCCGACATCCCGTGGCATGTCACCGCGTTCCACCAGGACTACAAGATGACCGATCCGCGCAACACGACGGCGGAGGATCTGGTGCGGGCGTGCGAGATCGGACGCGAGTCGGGACTCAAGTTCGTGTACGCGGGCAACCTGCCCGGCCGGGTGGGGAAGTGGGAGCACACCTGGTGCCCCGACTGCGGCGACCTGCTCATCGAGCGCTTCGGGTACGAGATTCGCCGCCAGCGCGTCACACCCGCAGGCCTGTGTCCCTCGTGCGGGGCGAGAATCCCGGGGATCTGGTCCTAGGGATCTGCGCCGCACGCGCGCGATGCGGCCGACCGACTCCGGCCCGCCGCCGATTGATGCCGGCGTCCGGGCCGGGTAGACTGCAGCATCCGCTCAGGAGTCGCACCATGGTTACCGTCGAGCAGGTCCGCGACGCGCTGCGCGCCGTCAAGGACCCGGAACTCAACATCAACGTCGTCGACCTGGGCCTGGTCTACGAGATCGAGATCGGCGACGGCGGTACGGTCCACGTCGAGATGACGCTGACCTCGCCCGGATGCCCGGCCGGCCCCGAGATGCTCACCGAGGCGCAAGGCGTGCTGGCCGGCCTGGACGGCGTGTCGAAGGCGGATGTCGAGCTGGTCTGGGAACCGTACTGGACGCCGGAGAAGATGGACCCCCGCGTTCGATCCCTGCTCTGGGGCTAGCTGCCGAGCACTTCGAGGAACCGCGCGCCGAGCAGCGCGCCCTGCCACTTCCGGAGCTCGGGTATCTGGACAAGCGCGGCCGCGGTCTTGGGACGGGCGCGCGCGACCGCCTCGAGCGTCCCCTTGGGGCACAGCACGCCGGGCTCCAGCCCCAGGCGCTCGGCCATCTCGTTGCGGGCCCGCTTCAGCCGGTCGACGGCCAGATCGAACGCCGGATCCATCGCCCGGCGCTCCGACCGCGGGAACTTCGGCAGGTCCTTCTCCGGCAGGGCGAGGCCGCGCTCGATGACGGCGAGGAGTGAGGCGCCGCGCTCGGAGACCAGGCGAGGCGAGAGGCCGCTCATCTTGGCCAGATCCCCGTTCGAGCGCGGCGGGCTCGCGCTGAGCGCGAGCAGTGCCTCGTTGGAGACGACGCGGAAGCTCGCCCGGTCCAGATCCGCCGCGATGGCCTCGCGCCACGGCACCAGCTCTCGCAGAATGGCGAGCCCGCGCCGGTTCAACGCCCGCGCGCCCTTGATCCGGAGGTAAGCGGCACCGTTCGTCTCCACGGGCGACCACCGCACACTCTCCAGGCGCGCGAACTCCTCTTCCGCCCACGCGAGCCGATCTCGCTTCGCGAGCTCGGCGCGCAGATGCTCGCGCAGGACCAGCAGGTAGCAGGTGTCGGTCGCCGCGTACTCGAGCATCTCGGCGGGCAGGGGCCGCCGCGACCAGTCTGCACGCTGGTACTTCTTGTCGAGGGTGACGCCGACGTGCTTCGCGAGCAGCGCCGCCAGGCCGACGGCAGGTTCCCCGAGCAGGTGCGCCGCGATCCGCGTGTCGAACAGGCGCTGCGCGTGGAATCCGTAGTCCCGGTCCAGGATGCGGAGATCGTAGTCCGCGTCGTGAAACACGACCTCGACCCCCGGATCCGCGAGCAACGAGCCGAGGCCCGATACGTCGGTCACGGTCAACGGGTCGATGACGGCCGTCTCGTGCTGGCTGGACAACTGGATGAGGTAGATGCGGTCGACGTGGCGGTGGAAGCTCGCCGCTTCCGTGTCCAACGCGACGAGCGGCTCGCGCCGCACCCGTCGCATCAGCGCCGCGAACTCCTCGTTGCTGCGCACGTAGCGATGAGTAGGGCGCCGATTCGTAGTCCGCACCATAGACGTGAAGCTTGCCCGCACCCCCGGAGCGGCGCAACTGCCGCAGGCGCCAGTTATCAACGTCTCAACACAAAAGTGAGCAAACTATTCAACATCAATGTGTTGATAGTGGCTCAGCTTCCCACGGTGGCGCGCCACAACCGGCATTGTATCACGATACTGACACGACGGCGTCGCGAGCTCATAATGGTGTCGTAGCGTCATCAACGCGACTCCAGCACCCAGGTGGGTCGCGCGTGCAGCGAGCTGCCCTGCGGGCTACTATTCATGCTGGCCGCTCGCAGCGCTCTGCCGCCACCTCCAACCACGACGACACTCCGTGAGCTCCTTCCCCCCGGTCGACGTCACGATCTATCCGTACGACTGCGACGCGTACGGCCACATGAATCAGGCCGCGTACATGCTGATGTTCGAGCGCGCGCGGTGGGACGCGCTCGCCAGGGGGCCGGGGCAGGACTTGTTCCGCCGTCACGGCGTCTGGCCCGCGGTGCGCCGCGCCACCGTGGACTTCCAGGCGCCCGCGTTTCCGGGCGACGTGCTGCGCGTGGACTTCGAGGTGGAGAAGATCGGCGGCAGCTCGCTCGAGATGCGGCAGCGCGCCACGCGCCTCCGCGACCAGGCGACGATCGCGGAGCTGCAGATCCTGTTCGTGATGATCGACCAGGCGGGGAAGCCGGCGCGGATGCCGGCCGAGGTGGCAGCGGCGTTCGGCGGCCGTCCGACGGCGCGGCCGGGCGAGCTGATGCGGCACGACGTCGGCGACGTCACGCTGGCCGTGGACGCACGCGGCGACGGACCGGCGTTGCTGCTGGTCCACGGGTATCCCCTCGACCACACGCTGTGGGCTCACCAGGTGGCGACGCTCGCGCGCTGGCGCCGCATCGCACCGGATCTGCGGGGCGCCGGCGCCTCGGACGCGCCCGCCGGCGGGTATTCGATGGCGAGCTACGCCGACGATCTCGCCAGGCTGCTCGACCGCCTCGGCGTCGAGCGCGCCGTGGTGGTGGGCCTCTCGATGGGGGGCTACATCGCCTTCGAGCTGCTGCGCCGGCATCGGCAGCGGGTGATGGGGCTGGTCCTGGTGGACTCACGTGCGGACGCCGACGGGCCGGAGCAGCGCAAGGGCCGGGACGACATGATCGAGCTGGCGCGATCGAAGGGCGCGGCCGCGATCGCCGAGCGCATGGTGCCCCGGCTGCTCGGGCGCACCACCCAGCAGACGCAGCCGAACGTCGTCGAGCAGCTGCGGGACATGATCGGACGGTGCCCGGTCCCGGGGATCGTCGGCGCGCTGGGCGCGATGCGCGACCGTCCCGATTCGACGCCGCTCCTGCCGGGCATCGACGTTCCGACCCTCGTCGTGGTCGGCGCGGAGGACGAGCTCACGCCCCCCGCGATGTCGCGGACGATGGCCTCGGCGATTCCCGCGGCCACGCTGACGACGATCCCCGGTGCCGGGCACCTGGCCCCGCTCGAGGCGCCCACCGCGGTGACCCGGGTGATCGCGGAGTTCCTCGAGGGCCTGCCCAAGCCCTGACACGATGACCGGCCGGAAACGACGAAGCCCCGAGGGACCTGGCCTCGGGGCTTCGTCGTTCGTGCCGCGACTTCAGGAGGTCTTCTTCTGCGGCTTCCCGGGCGGCGTAGGGCTGTTGAACACGTCGCGGTTCAACGCGATGAAGTCCTTCCACTGCGGTGGAACGTCTTCCTCCGGGAAGATCGCCGTCACCGGGCACTCGGGCTCGCAGGCCCCGCAGTCGATGCACTCGTCGGGATGGATGTACAGCATCTTCTCGTCTTCGTAGATGCAGTCGACCGGACACACCTCGACGCAGGCGCGGTCCTTGACCCCGATGCACGGCTCCGCAATCACGTAAGGCATGCCCTGCTCCTCGGCGACGGGCGTTCGGCGGAATTCGTACTGGTTTGAGCGAAATTGAGATTGCCCGACGGGGGCTGTCAAGCCCGTCCGCCTGACGTGGAAAGCCCTCCCGATCCGCCGGGAGGGCTCCCATTCGCTTCGCTTGCGGGGGACGCGAGGAGTCGCCGGCCCGCGGACCGACGTTACGCCGCGCCTGTCACCGGGCCGTCACCGCGGGGGCGGCGGACGCCTCGTCCAGCCGGCCCTCGGCGTCGGCCGCCAGCGATTGCTGGATGGTGCGGGTGATGTGCATCGAGCAGAACTTCGGCCCGCACATGGAGCAGAACTCCGCCGACTTGAAGTACTCGGCGGGCAGCGTCTCGTCGTGGTACGCCCGCGCGCGTTCCGGATCGAGCGAGAGCCGGAACTGCTCGTTCCAGTCGAAGGCGAACCGCGCCCGGCTGAGGGCGTCGTCCCGGTCGCGGGCGCCCTTGCGGCCGCGCGCGATGTCGGCGGCGTGGGCGGCGATTTTGTAGGCGATCACGCCCTCGCGCACGTCCTGGCAATTGGGCAGGCCGAGGTGCTCCTTCGGCGTGACGTAGCAGAGCATCGACGCGCCGAACCAGCCGATCATGGCGGCGCCGATGGCGCTGGTGATGTGGTCGTAGCCTGGCGCGACGTCGGTCACGAGCGGGCCCAGCGTGTAGAACGGCGCCTCGCGGCAGACCTCCTGCTCCTTCCGCACGTTCATCTCGATCTCGTGCATGGGGATGTGCCCGGGCCCCTCGATCATCACCTGCACGTCCCGCTCCCACGCCTTGGTGGTGAGCTCCCCGAGTACGTCCAGCTCGGCGAACTGGGCGCGGTCCGATGCGTCGGCGAGCGAGCCGGGCCTGAGGCCGTCGCCCAGCGACAGGGAGACGTCGTGGGCGCGCGCGATCTCGAGCAGCTCGCCGAAGTGCGTGTAGAGGGGATTCTGCTCCCGGCGCTGCGTCATCCAGGCGGCGAGCAGCGAGCCGCCGCGGCTCACGATGCCGGTGACGCGCCCGAGCGCGAGACCGAGGTGCTCGCGGAGAATGCCGCAATGGACGGTCACGTAGTCCACGCCCTGGCGCGCCTGGTGCTCGATGTTGTCGAGCAGCATCTGCGGCGTGATGTCGGCGACATCGTCGACGGACTGGATGACCTGGTAGATGGGCACCGTGCCGATCGGCACCGGGCTGGCGGCGATGATCGCCTCGCGGATTTCGTCGATCCCGCCGCCCGTGGACAGGTCCATCACGGTGTCGGCGCCGAAGTGGACCGCGAAGTGCAGCTTCTCCAGCTCGCCCGCGACGTCCGACGTCACGGCGGAGTTGCCGATGTTGGCGTTGATCTTGACCCCGGCCACGGTGCCGATGCCCATCGGATCGAGGCGGCCGGCGAGATGGTGCACGTTGGCCGGGATGATCAGGCGGCCGCGGGCCACCTCGCTCCGGACCAGGTCGGGCTCGAGCCCCTCGCGCTCGGCCACGCGGCGCATGGCGCTCGTGGTCTCGCCGCGGCGGGCGTAGAACATCTGGGTGACGCAGGCGCTCATGGCGTGCTCCGTGCGAGGCCAAAGCAAAACGCCTCCCGCGTCGGGCAGGGGACCCGAGCGGGAAGCGTCTTTGACCTGAAGGTGACTCCCTACGCCGGTCTGAACCGGGTCAGGTTCAAAGGGTCTGATCTCAGCCCGCCGGAGCGGGCACCCCTGTCATTGAAACCAATCTAGGCCTGTCGGAAATCGCTGACAAGGACACACCGGCGCACCGTCAGTGCGTCGGCGGACTCGCCTTCAGGCTGTCCCGGTCCACGATCCCCACAGGGACGGCCACCATCGGCGGCACGCTGTCCCCGTGCAGCGCGCGGAACACGGTCTCCATCGTCCGGCGGCCGATGATCTCCGGGTACTGGATCGCGTCGGCCTTGAGCGGAGACCCTTCGCTGATCGCCGCCCGCGCCTCGGGGATCGCGTCGAACCCCACGATCACAATGTTGCTCCGACCCGCCGCGCGCACGGACGCCAGGGCGCCGAGCGCGCAGTCGTCGTTGCTGCCGAACACGCCCACGAGCGTGGGATGGGACTGCAGCAGGTTGTCCATCTTGTTCTTCGCCACGTCCCGGAGGCCGCGCTCCACCGCGGGTGCGGCCACGATGTGGATGCCGGGATAGCGGGCGATGGCGTCGCGGAACCCCTTCACCCGGTCGATCACACTGACCAGCGTCGGCTGGTCGAGGATGGCGACGTCGCCCGTGCCCTTGAGCTGGCCCGCGAGGAACTCGCCCACCAGCCGCCCGCCCTGCTGGTTGTCGGAGGCGACGTGGGAGGTCACGTGGCCCCCGGCGGAGGCGATGTCGGCCGTGAAGACCGGGATGCCGGCGCGGTTCGCCTCCTCCACGGCGGACACGATGCCGCGCGAGTCCACCGGCGCGATGATGATCGCGTCCATCTTCTGGGTGACGAAGTTCTCGACCTGGGACGTCTGCCGGGCCAGATCCCACTCGCCCGCGACGATGTGGAGGTCCATGCCCAGGCTGTCGGCCGCCCGGAGCATCCCCTTCTTGAGGTCCTGGTAGAAGACGTGCGCTTCGGTGAGCAGCGTGACGCCGACCTGGGGCCGGGTATGCGCCGCCTTCTTCGCGCAGCCGGGCACCAGGGCGGCCGCCAGCACGGCGCAGGCGGCGAGGCGGCCGGGGAGTCGGGAAGCGGGACGAGCGGGCACGGCGGGATCTCCTCTGTTCACGGGGCGGTCTGGACGACCACGGTCGCGATCTCGAACGGCCGCAAGGCCACACGCACCGTGTGCGCCGTCGCGGGCAGCGGCGGGCCGGGGTCCTCGAGGAAGTTCGAGCGGTGCGCGGCGCGGACGGTGGCGCGCAGCCTCACGGTCGCGGTCGTGCCGCGGCCCGACCATTCGACCAGGCGCAGCACCAGGGCGTCGGAGTCCTCGGCGCGCTTGACCCAGGTCAGCTCGACGCCCGGAGCGTCCACGGAGGCGAAGGTGACGCTGGCCCCCAGCCGGCCCGCGTGCGCCGACTCGCGCTCCACGAGCACCGGCGTGTTGTACTCCGCGGCGAGGCGCTCGGTGCGCGCCGTCCGCCAATCGCCGGCGTGCGGGTAGATCGCGAAGCGGAAGTGGTGGCGGCCGCGGTCGGCCAGCGAGTCGGGCCACAGGGGCGAGCGCAGCAGGGAGAGCCGCAGCACGTAGCCGTGGCAGTCCCACCCGTACTTGCTGTCGTTCAGGATGCTGACCCCGTAGCCCGCGTCGGACAGGTCGGCCCACCGCTGGCCGGACACCTCGTACTTGGCGCGCTCCGCCTGGGTCCGCGGCCGGCATGAGCGCCCGATGGTCCCGTAGGGGATCTCGTACGTGGCGGAGTCGGGACTCACGCCGAGCGCGAAGCCGACCTTGAGCAGCTTGTGGGTCTCGTGCCAATCCACGTCGTTCACGACGTCGAGGTACGGCGCCTCCCGGCCGAGGACCAGCGCCTGGCCGAAGGTGGAGCCGCCCCAGCGGCGCGTGAACGAGAGCCGCGCCTCGGCGGGACCGGCCTGTCGCGCCACGGGTCCGGTCTCGGTCACGTTCCACTGCTGGCCCGTGTAGCCGATGTCCCACGCGTCCCACTCCTGGGGCACGTCGCCGAAGACCTGCAGGACGTTGGCGCGGCCGCCGGTGGCCAGTGCCTCGCGGCGGTTGCGCTTGTCGTAGAGCCGGGTGACCTCGCCGGTCGCGGTATCCACCTCGATGCGCAGGTAGGCGTTCTCCAGCCAGTTGGGCCCCACGCGCGGGGCGGGCAGCCGGCTGGCGATCGAGGTCGCCCCGGGCCGCACGTGGGCGACGCGCGCGCCGAGCGGCGGCACGTCGCGCGCCACGACCGTGGCGGTGTCGGCTCCCCCGGTCGCCACGCGCACCACCGCGCTCCGCGACCAGGTCAGGGGGTTGAAGGCGACCACGGCCACGGTGCCGCGCGGCCCGCCCCGGGTGTCCAGGCGCGAGCGCAGGTCGGCGAACGCGCGGGCGGTCAGGGTGTCGAGCGCGGCCCATGCGCTGTCGTACTGGGCGTTGGCGTCCAGGTAGATCTGGTGGATGCCGGAGCCCGGCAGGATGTCGTGGAATTCGTTGAACAGCACCCGGCGCCAGACGCCCTCGAGCCGCGCGCGCGGGTACGCGGCGGTGTCGACGGCCGCGAGGGCCTCGCCGGTGCGGAGCAGGGTCTCGCTGTGCCGGGCGGACCATTTCTGGCGCGCCTGCGTCGTGTAGGTGCCGCGGTGTTTCTCCAGGTACAGCTCGTCCCGCCACACGGG
>Ga0187779_10000218_pt1 | contig 42350 bp, 43 predicted proteins | sample 1015_Q2_SP10_10__FD_132435 | JGI IMG/M metagenome (GOLD analysis project Ga0187779, IMG submission 132435) | Tropical peat soil microbial communities from peatlands in Department of Meta, Colombia - 1015_Q2_SP10_10_MG | ecosystem: Environmental > Terrestrial > Soil > Wetlands > Peat | place... | reverse complement strand
GCCGCCTCCGGCTAAGACGACATCAACGTGGTGTTCTTGCGCGAGCTCGTGGAAGCCGCGTTGGAGTCGTTGTGTGAGCGTGGCGAGTTTGGCTTGCGCGCTCCCGTCTTGGAGGATGCGAAGACTCGCGGCAGCGGCTGCGAGTGAGATCTCGTGTCCGTTGAAGGTCCCCACGTATCCGACCGTTCCGCCGCTGGTGGGGTCGGTGAGCTCGAGAAGTTCGGCGCGTCCCTCGACGGCAGCGAGGGGGAATCCGTTGGCGAGCGCCTTCCCGTAGAGGGCGAGGTCGGGATTGATGCCGTAGGTCTGGCGTGCACCACCTGGGGAGAGCCGGAAGCCGGTGAGGAGTTCGTCGAAGATGAGCAGGATGCCGAGGTCTTGCGTCAGTGCGCGAAGGGCCTCGAGATAGTCTGCGGTCGCCGCGATCCACCCCAGGTCGATCATCACGGGCTCGACGATGACCGCGGCGAGCTGTGACCCGTTTTCGTGAAGCAGCCTCTCGGTCGCCTGGACGTCGTTGAAGGGCAGAATGAGCGTTTCCTTGGCCGCCGTGGATAGGCCGTTTGAAGCTGGAATCGACGCTGGTCGGATCGGCGCACCCATCTGATCTGGCGGAGGCCAGCATGAGACCCAGATGGGGTCGTACCAGCCGTGGTAGGAACCTTCCGGTTTGGCAATGCGTTGGCGTCCGGTTGCCGCGCGCGCGATGTGGATGGCATGCATGACGGCCTCTGTGCCTGTGTTGGCGAAGCGCACCTTGCCGAATCCAGGCACCATCGAAGCCAAGAGCTGCACGACCTCGGTTGCGGTGCGGGTCTCACAGCCTGTCGTAAGGCCAGAGTGAAGTGCGTCGGCAACGGCAGCGCTCACGGAGGGATGGGCGTGGCCAAGCATGATTGCGCCGTTTCCCATCGTGCAGTCGAGATAGCGGTTGCCGTCTACATCGAAGAGGTACGCCCCTTCCCCACGCTCGAAGTAGATGGGATGAGGACTGCGGACCCGTGAATTCGAGTGGGTTCCTGCCGGGACAAACTGCTTTGCGGCCTCGTAGAGGCGTGCCGACTCGGCCGACTCGCTCATACCGCGACGGCGTCGTCGCGCGGGGAGACCGTACCTTCCCATGCGGTCTGCATGATGCGCTCGAAATCTCCTGGCGCGAGCGGAGATGGCACGTTCGGGATTCCCGAGCTGTGGGGAGCCCAGGCAAGGGCGGCGTCTACGTCGTTTCGGCTGATTCCGGCGGAACGGAGGGAGGCCGGCAGGCCGGCGCGCCGTCGATAGCCGTCGACAAGGGCGCTCCACGCGGAGGCGGTGGGTTCGACGCTCGTGATTGAGCGGAGACGTGAGTTGGCGATAGCGGTCGTCCCCCAGAATGTGATCACCGGCGGCCCGAGCATGAGGTTGAAGCCGTCATGAGAGATCCCGGCGGCGATGCCAAGAGGCCGTGAGAGTGCATGTGCAAGCCCGAGTACTGTGGTATCGAAGGCGCGCGCCGCGTTCATCGATGCGATCATCAGCGCTATTCGATCGGGGTCTTCCTCATCAGCGGCACTCGCGAAGGTCTGGGCGGCGGAGAGTGCGTAGGGCTCCGAGTCCGAGTTGCTCAATCTGCTCAGGAGAGACTCGATCGCGTGCACAAGCGAATCGCCGGCGAACAGCTGAACTGTTTCGCTGTCCATCGATGCCAGCAGCTCTGGGACCAGTGCGACACCGTTTGGGCGTAGCCAGTCTTCCCATACAGCGTCTCGTGTGCCTGGTGCGCCTTCGTACATCGAGAAGGGAGTGACTGCCCGGTAGGGCTCGGGGCCGCAGGGCACGGCGTAATGCTCGAGCAACTCGTTGGTCTGCTCCCGGTAGTGGTAGGTGGCGAGTTTCCCGGTGTCGATCACCAGGCCGGCGCCGATCGAGACGAGACGCCGGACGCCTTTGTCAATGAGTAGTCGTACGACGGCGGTGGCTTCGGGAATGGTTGGTCGTGCGAGGAGGATGTAGACTCCGCGAGCACGCGCGATGAGTCTCTGTACCGCCGGGTAGTTCGTTGCGGAAGAGTCGATGAGAGCAACGAAGGGCGGGCTGGCTTCTGGCCAGCCGATGTGCCAGGGACCGTGCAGGGGATCGGGGTCGTCGGCCGTCATCCGACTGTGATGCGCGCGGGAAGTGCGGTCACGGACTCGAGGCCATTGGCGCCGACGACGCAGAGGTCCTCGATCCTCACCCCTCCGAGTTCTGGGAGGTAGATGCCAGGTTCGATGGTCACGACCTGCCCCTCCGCGAGCGAATCCGTCGAGATCTTCGACACCGTCGGCGCTTCGTGGACGTCGAGGCCGATTCCGTGGCCGAGGGCGTGCCCGAAGTGCTCGCCGTAACCGGCATCCTCGATGACCTGCCGCCCGACCTTGTCCGCCTCGACACCAGTCATACCCGGGACAATCGTCGATAGCGCAACATCGAACGCCCGCAGGCAGATCTCAACGATCTCGGAGAGTTGCGGTGCGAGCGTTCCCACTTCGACTGTCCGGGCACAGTCCGACCGGTATCCGTTGAGAAGGCAGCCAAAGTCGACGACGACGAGGTCTCCCTCTTCGATGATTCTGTCCCCTGGTCGTGCGTGTGGCCGCGCTCCGTTAGGTCCGGAGCCGACGATGACATCGAAGGCGACATCGTCGCCGCCGAGTTCGAGCACAAGGATCTTGAGTCGCCTGGCCAGGTCGACCTCGGTGCGACCGACCCATGCTTCCTGGACGGCTTACTCCAGCGCGTCATCTGCGATCGCGGATGCACGCGAGATGGCTGCGAGCTCCTGAGCATCCTTCACCGCACGAAGCTTCTCCACAACGCCCCGTGTCGGAACGAGGTCAAGGCCATCGCCGGCGAGCGTCTGGAATCCCGCGTAGGTCAGGTGCTCCGCCTCGACGGCTATGCGACCTTGTAGACGCTTTGCAAGGTCGGCTAGGAGGTTACGCGCCGTTTCGACGAACTCGACGTCCGGCACGGCTTTGCCGGCCTCCGTGTAGCGCGCATCCGCGTATAGGCGTACGCGATCGGGTTCGATAAGGACTGCGGCGTTGGAGCTGTCGAAGCCGGTCAGGTAGGTGAGGTTCCGCTGGCCCGTGACGAGGAGCGGTTGCTGCAGGCCTGCTTGAAGTCTGTGCATGCGCTCGCTGTTCATGGCTTAGGAGTGGTGAGAGAGTCGGTGGCTGCCGGCTGTTGGAGTGATAACGGGGGGAATCCCGTGGGGCCGCAGCTCGACGAGAACGAGCTGTCAAGATCCTCGAGACCTTCGGTGCGTTCCACGGCCTGAGCGCCTCCTAGTTCAAACGAACGCCGGTACCTGTGTGAGCACTTGCGGTAGTCCGGTCACGATGTCCTCCTCGACCAGGCGTCGAGACCGACGGCGAAGAGGATGATCAGCCCCTGGATGATCTGCTGGTAGATGGGGTTGACGTTCAGCAGGTTGAAGCCGTTCCCGATCAGCGTCAGGAGCAGCACTCCGAGAACCGTGCGCCAGATCGCACCCTGGCCGCCGAAGATGCTCGTACCGCCGATGACGACGGCGGCGATGATCGTTAACTCGATGCCGGTGCCGGAGTCCGCCTGGCCCGTCTGCACGCGAGAGCTGAGGATGATGCCTCCGAAGGCGGCTGCGAGACCGGAGATTCCGAAGGCAGCGGTTCGAATCAGGTTCACCCGAAGTCCCGATAGCCGCGCGGCAAGCTCGTTGCCGCCGCTGGCGAACACGTACCGGCCGAGCATCGTGGCCTTCAAGAGCACCGTGAGGAGCGCAGAGAACAGGAGCCAAGACCACGTGCCGTAGCTGACGCTGAACAGCTTGTTGCGGCCAAGAATCGCGTACGAAGGGTTGGTGACCGTGATCAGATACCCCTTGGTCAACACGAGCGCGAAGCCGCCGAGCACGAAGCCGCTGCCGATCGTCGCCATGAACGAGTTGATGCGCCCGACCGTCACCAGGATGCCGTTGACGATTCCCGCACCGAGTCCCGTAAGAAGGCCCACTGCAAGAGCGGCAGCAGGTCCGAGGTGTGGCTCGAGCATCGCAGCGACCACGCCTGCTAGGCCGAAGACCGCTCCGACGGAGAGATCGAATCCGCCGGAAATGAAAACGACGGTCTCTCCCGCCGCGATGATGCCGAACGCACATGACTGGTCGAGCACATTAAGCAGGTTGGTTCTTGTGAAGAAGGGAGCGCTCGTGAGCGAGAGCGTCGCGAACAAGGCGACGAAGGTGATGACGATCGCGTACTCCCTCGCGAGACTCAGCCGAGCGCGGTTGAGTCCTAATGCTCGCCACCATCTAGGCGTGCCGGTTACATCGATTGCGTTCATGAGATCGAGCCCACTCCCATGGCGGCGTCGCCGTCATGGCGAGCTTCTTGATCCGCGGCGAACGCGGCCCGCATGATTAGGTCATCCGTCGCGGTTTCACCGTCGAACTCCGCGACGATCCTCCCCAGGCGCATCACGAGGATGCGGTGTGCAAGTCCGAGAATTTCCTCCAGTTCCGATGAGATGAGAAGTACACCCATCCCCTCCCCGGCAAGTCGAGCGATGAGCTCATAGATCGCATGCTTCGCACCCACGTCCACGCCTCGAGTTGGCTCGTCAGCGATCAGAACTCGGGGCGGTCGAAAGAGCCACTTCGCGAACAGCACCTTCTGCTGGTTGCCACCCGAGAGGTTTTCGACCAGCGTGGCCACGCTGGGAGCTCTGACGTCCACGTTTTGAATGCTGCGTTCGACGGCTGCTCTTTCGTGCTTCGGGCGGACGAAGGTCGCGGCCGCGAATTCACGGAGGTGAACGAGGCTGACGTTCTGTGTGATCGACTGTCGCATTAGCAGGCCTTGCTCTTTGCGGGACTCGGGCAGGAGGGCGATGCCAGCGTTGATCGCTTCGCGCGGTCGTCGTATCTCGACTTCTCTTCCGTCTACAGTCACCATTCCGGCCGATCGGCGATCGGCACCGAAAACCGCCCGTGCCACCTCTGAGCGACCGCTACCGATCAGGCCGGCAAGACCGACGATCTCCCCGGCACGCACGTCGAGTGATACGTCGACGACGTTCCTCTGACAAAGGCCGCGCACCGATAAGAGAACAGGCGCGTCAGCAGGCGGGAAGCGTTTCTCCGGAAACGAAAGCTCGACGGTTCTGCCCACCATTGAGGCGACCAAAGAGGCCGGCGTTTCGGCACTCGCCGGCCCGGTGCGAACCAAAGACCCGTCTCGGAGGACACTGATGACATCGCTGAGGTCGATTACCTCCTTGAGGAAGTGCGTGATGTACAGGACGGCGCGTCCCTCCGCCTTGAGCGATCGGACAACGTCGAAGAGCCGCGATGCCTCGTCCGCGGTGAGCGCGGCGGTGACCTCGTCCATGATGATCAGCTGGGCATCTCGAACCAGTGCTCGCAAGATCTCAACCTGAAGCTGTTCCGAGACTCGGAGCCCGCCGACTCTCGCGTCGGCTGAGAGAGAGAAGCCTGTCCGCCTAATCAGATCTGCGTAGCGGGCCGAGAGGCTTCCGCTTCGAAGCATCCCTGCGGTCCCTTCCTCCCGCCCAAGAAACACGTTTTCGAGCACGCTCAGCTGTGGAATCACTGCCCGCTCTTGACCGACGATCGTGATCCGGCCCTGCAGCAGCGCATCCCGGGTCGAGCGGAAGCGCACCTCTTGACCATCGATCGAGATGACTCCCGCATCGGGCGGGAAGAACCCGGCGATGATCTTGCCCAGCGTCGATTTGCCGGCCCCGTTCTCACCGACTAGGCCGTGAATCTCCCCTCGCGTGAGGGTCACCGTCACATCGCGCAGCGCCTGCACACCACCGAAGTGCTTGGTGATGCCGCGGGCGACGAGAAGATCACTCATTGCATGCCTTGCGCGAAAGAGATGCCTTGGAAGTCGAGATTGGAGAGGTGTCGGCCAATGCGCAGATCGGCCGACACCTCGTGCGTCTCGACTAGTCGTCCGTCAGCCCGACCACTGCGGGACGAAGTGCGTCTGCTTCAGTACGGCTTTCGTCAGGAGCGCCGTGCGGTGCGTGTAGGTGAACGGGTTGATTCCCTGAGGCGGCAGGCTCGGATTGAGAATGTGCCGCATCAGCACATAGCCTGTGAGCAGCCCTTGGTCGATGGGCTGCGTGATCACCGTCCCGAACCATTGACCTGCCTCGACGGCCGCGACACCGATTGCGCTTGCGCCCAGTCCGACGATGTTCACCTGCTTTTGCTTGCCGACGTTGGCTATCGCAAGCTGGGCTCCGCGCATCATCTGATCGCCGCTACCCGTGATTATGTTGAGTTTCGGATGAGCTGACAGGAAGTCCTCGGCGACCGTCTCGCCGGGCCCCGGCAGGTACTGCCCGGATTGTGAGTAGGCGACGAGATGCAGATTCGGGTACGCCTTCATTCCCTTCAGGAAGCCGAGCTTGATCGCAACCTCCGCTGAGCTCGCCCCGCCGCCGATGAACCCGATCTGGCAGTTCGAGACGCCTTTGCATGCTTCAGCGGACATCTGCGCAAGCCACACGCCTCGCTGGTATTGCGGCTCGAGTACCGTGCCGGCCATACCCGGAATGTGCGGTACCACGGTCTCGTAGTCGTTGCCGACCGGGTTGTTGAAGTTGACCACCTCGATGTGGTGGCTAATGGCATCCTGCACCGCAGGGATAACCCCAACGGCGTCCAACGGCAAGAACGCAATACCTTGGAACGTGCCTTGCGTTGCGATGTCTTCGATCGTGTTGAATTCCTTCTGCGAGTCGAAGCCCGTGTCGAAGTCAACGACTTTCACGTTCGAGCACGTGGCGAGAAAGTCGCGAAGTCCCTTCTCGATCGCCTGACCATAGGTGTTGGCTAGGGCCGAGACGAAGGCGATCTGAATTGGCTGCGAGCCGCACGAAGCCGGGTGTGTGGGCTCAACGAGGGGCGGCGGCGGCTTCTTGGCAGCGGCAGCAGAGCTGGCCGCTACCACCACAACGAGCGCGGCTATGGCTGCAAAAAGCGTCACTCCGACCTTCGCCGTGCGGCGAGATGATCCCCGACAGGTGTTTCCTGCCCGTCCACGGGCGCCACTCATCTTTGCTCCTTCCGATCCGGGGGACGACTGTCGGCCCAACGCTGACCGGAGCGTTTGAGCTTCCAAACCGAGCCACAGGCGGCAACACGTGATCGTCTGAGCGACGAGCTCGACTTCCAACCTATGGCCATTTGATCTTTCCTTCTTCCGTTGCTCCTTCTGCTGTCAGGAGAATCCCGGCGACGACGCACTCCTCAGTTCCCTTGTTCGCCCAGCCGTGGGGTGCAGCAAGCTGGACTACCACATCACCTGGGAAGAGTGTGATCTCGCGGTCAGGTAGTACGAGCGTCAGCTCGCCGGAGACGACGATCATGTAGTCGACGGTCTGCGTCGAGTGGATGTCAACTCGAGCGCCGGGCGCATAGGTCGCGATCCGGCAGATGCTTCCACCGAGTGGCGGCTCCACCTGGAACCCGCTACGCGTGGGATCTTCCGTCCCGCGGTACGCGGCAGGAACAGCCGTGGTGCTCCAGATTTCGTCAGAACGTGTTTCACCGAAGTCAAAGTGCGCCGGCGGCTCGCCTTCGAACAGAACTGCCGGCTCGCCCGACGCTGTCCAACCGTTCACGACTCGTTTCATGGGCGCCCTCCGAGAACCTCAGCCGTTGCCCCGTCCGCGATGATGAATCCATAGTCACCGGGGTCGACCTTCGTCATCGGTTCGCGCACAAGGACGAGCAGACTGGGATCGAACGGCGCGGTGATTACCTCTAGCTCTTCGAACGTCGACGGGTCGATGATCGATGCGAGCTCGAAGCCGGCGGGAACCTTCTCGCCGAGCCGACTCGCTGTCACGTTCGACAACATCGTCCCGCCTTGGTGCGGGCGGATGTATGCCATGCGCTCGACGATGACTTGGCGGTCTGGTAACTCGAGCTCCCCTTCGAGCATGCCGAGCGACTTCATGACATTCCGAGCACCGCGCACACCCTTGGCGATGTAGTGCTCGTTGAGCTGCTGACCGCCGCCGAGCTCGCTCACGACGACCTTCACGCCACAGGAACGGGCGTAATCGCCTAGCGTCCCCGCAAATGACGGCGAGCGATAGAGGATCTCGCAGCCAAACGCCTGGGAGAGCGGCCCCTCGTCGTGCATGTACACGTAGTCGACGGTGGCCAGATTGCCCCCTGAGTGAAAGTCGATCAGGGCATCGCACCCGGGAAGAAGGACGTCCACGATCACTCGGGCAAGTTGCTCGGTCAGAACGCCATCGGGGTCCCCGGGGAACACGCGATTGAGGTTGCTCATGTCAAGCGGCGTGTTTCTCGTCAGAGACTGAAGCGCATAGGCGTTGGCAACAGGGAGTGCGAGAACTTCCCCGACGAATTCGTCCGGATCAAGACCCAGGACGAACTGCCGCACCGTCTCCACGCCAAGTGGCTCATCCCCGTGGATACCGCCGATGACCGCGAGCCTGGGGCCGGACCCGCTCCCAGCGACGCGATGAAGCACGAGCTCGAGCCGGTGACCGTTTGAGAGAGTGGCAACCGGGACTCGTTCGACCGTGCGCCGCTCGAGGGACTGTGTGGCACTCATGTGCTGCTCCTCGTCGTTGAGTACCGGGAGAGAACCTCGAATCCGTTGACAACTGGCGTCGTCGCGTAGAGCGGCTCCAGCTCATCGCGCACGCGGACCCGCTCCGCGGACGCCACCCACGCGTCGATGCCCGACGTCGACGCCCAGACCGAGATGACCTCGAACCGATCCTCCCGCTGGACAAGCACGGACTCGGCCAGGTCGGAGACCTTGCCGGCGAGGCCCAGCACGTCGAGCGCCCGGAAGCGCTCGATGAACTCCTGCTCGCGCCCGGGGCGGATTCTCAGCTCCTGAACTGTGAGCAAAGCACCTGGGGGCGCAGACGCGGCGACCGGAGTGCTAGCAGCCCCCCGTTCCCCGGCTTCGTCCACGGCGGCAAGATCGCATCACGTTTGCCGATCTGCAATGACCGGAATACCATCAATCGATACGTGCAGCACATCAATGGGGACACACGTCTACTCCGCTACTTCCTGGTTGCCGCTGAAGAGCTCCATTTCGGGAGAGCTGCAGAGCGGCTCCACATCGCCCAGCCCTCGCTCAGCCGAGGCATCCACGGTCTCGAGGAAGCGCTCGGAGTAGACCTCTTCGTCCGGGTGGGCCGCAGCGTTCGGCTCACCCGAGCGGGCGAGGTCCTCCAGCAGTCCGCTCCCCAGGCGCTCGAAGAGCTCTCCCGGATTCTCGAAGAGTGCCGGGCAGCAGGCCTCGGCCAGCTCGGCCACCTTTCCGTCAGCTTCCTTCCCAGCGCACGAGTTCTCGTTCTTGAAGCCGTGGAGCATTACCGTCGCCACCATGGCGCAATCCATCTCGCACTCGACGAGGCGCTCGACGAGCACCAGCTCGCGGATCTCATCGCCGGACGTGTCGACATCGCGGTCGTTCGCGATCGGCGTCAGCGGCCAAGCCTCTCCTTTGAACGGCTCATCGACGCCGGCCTCTGCGTCGCACTCCCCCTCTCGCATTCCCTCGCTACGAAAAGTGAGCTCAGCTACGCGGATCTCGCCTCCGAGGATTTCGTCCTTTGGCCGCGCCACGAATCGCCGGAAGGCTTCGATCGTGTGATCGCCGGCTGCAGGCACGCCGGATTCGAGCCGCATGTGGCAGCCGAAACCTCAGGAGCGCAGATGGTGGCCGCGCTTGTGGCCGCCGGCGTAGGCGTCTCCGTCCTCGGATCTGGCCTCGGAGGGATCAGCCAGCCCGGCGTGACCTTCATCCCTCTTCGCGATGAGCGCGACACCTTGTACGTCGGCTGGCGCACCGGCGACAAGACCACCCTGAGACGCGCCTTCGTGGAAGTGCTGAGCGCCATCGCCGCTCGCCACCAGAGTGCCGATGCGCGGCTCACCGACCCGGTATCCGAGGAGCGCACGACACCCGCCTCGCTGGCCTCACCGACCTAAACCTCGAGCACATTTCGGGCCCGTAGCCGGTCGGTTATGAGGCAGACGAACAGTTCGCTACGACGCAAACAGCGCAGAGCCGCTGGTGCGTGGTCGTCGTGCACACGAGCGCTCCCGTACCGGGAAGCTGACTTCGATTTCAAGTCCGCCGCCGGGCCGCGCCTGGGCGCTCACGAGTGCGTTGTGCGCAGCGGCGATCGCCGCGACGATGGCGAGGCCGAGCCCGACGCCATCGCGGAACAATCTCGAGTTCGACTCGAGACGTTGGAAGGGCTGGAAGAGGCGCGGCAGCTCGTGTGTCGGAACGAGCGGCCCCGTGTTCGAGACGGTGAGGACTGCACGTGTCGACTGGGTGCGCGTCGCGACCTCGATTCGGCCGCTCGCGACGTTGTAGCGGATCGCGTTCGAGATGAGGTTGGCGACGAGACGGTCGAGCAGGTCCGGATCGCCGGTCGTCGAGGCCGGCTCGCACACGGCGACGCTCTCGAGCATGCCGAGGTCGTGAGCTCGGAGCGCGGCGGCCGCGATCACCGCGAGATCGACCTGCTCGGATCGCCGCAACCCCGACTCGCTCCGGGCAAGCGCGAGGCATGCCTCGAGCAGGCGCTCCTGCTGCGTGCATGCGCGGAGGACGTCTTCGCCGATCTCACGCCAGTCGGCCACCTTCGCGTTGGGGTCGGCGAGTGCGAGTTCGAGCAGGGCGCGCTGGGTCGCGAGAGGCGTACGCAGCTCATGCGCCACATACCCGGCGAAGCCCTCCCGTGCGAAGGCCCGAGGCGCGGCGGTCGGCTCGCCCGTTGAAGCCGCTCGCAGCGAGACGCGTCCGCCCATTACCCGCTCGAACTGCTGTAGGGCAGACCGGCGGGTATCAGCTTCCGGCACGTCGTGAGCGCACTCGTGTACTGAGGGGTGTTCGTGTCGATCGGCGTCTTGCTGTTGAACGTGACGCTGTCTCCCTGGAAGGTTGGGTCGGGGAAGTCAGGGACTCCGTGCGAGCGCATGCAGGCGGCCGATTCGAGGTAGTCGGCCTGCTCGGCAGGGGTGAGCGTCTGCCCCGGGGAAGGGGCGGGGGCGCCGTTGTTCGGTAGCAGGCGCTTGCAGGCGTTCCTCGCGGCGGTGAACCGGGGAGAGTTCGGGTCGACGCCGGAGCCCGCTGTGATCGTCTCCTGCACGCTTCCCCCCTTGCGGGTCGGGTCGGGGAAGTTCGGCTCGCCGCGGGTGCGCATGCACTGCGCGAAAGCGAGCGCGCGGTTGAACACGCTGGCTTCACTCACCGTCTGTGCGCCTGCTGAGCCCGCGTCCGTCGTTCCCGGGCCGCTGACTGCCGGGCCGGAGGACGCGCCACCGCAGCCGGCGGTGCCGATCAACGTCACGACGGCGACGAGCGCCAAACCGAAGCGTGCCCGCGCTCGCCGTGCCGCCGCTGCGCCCATCGATCTCACCGACTCCTCGCGCCGTCGAGTGGTGGGGGGCGCATCACGAGAGGGAACGACCGCCGGGCGAGCCGATCGGTGACCGCGAGCTGCGCCAGCGCAACCACAACCAGGCAGAGAAGCCCAAGGCGGCGAGCGCGACGAACAGGAGAATCCACTCGACCGGCGAGGCAGCGCTTGCCTGGACTCGATGGCCGGTGCCCGCCGGCACGGACGGGCGGGCCGAGGGCAGGGGAAGGTGAGGCGGCGCTGTTCTGGTCTCGAGTGCCACCTTGGGCTCCCCGGTCGCGAGCAGCAGCGCGGCGACGATGACCGTGATCGCTGCGAGGGCGGTGAACGCCACCAGGGCGCGTGGCGTGCGGCGGCCGTTCTCTCGGCCCGGGGGCGCGGGGATGACTCCGCGCTCGCTCGCCCAGGAGGCGGCGAACGACCGCGGATCCGACGCGCTGCCGCCGAGGTAGTCGGCGGCGGAGACGCCTTCGGCCTCGGCCGCTTCAAGGTCGGAGGCGAGGTCTGCGGCCATCTCCTCGGCGAGCGGATCGGCAACGCCTAGCCGCCTCCACTCCCGGCGGCACTGCTCGACGAACTCGCTCATGAGGCCACCTCGACCTTGACGGAGGCGAGCACCGCGTCGATCGCGTCGCGGGCCGCCCGCCATTCGGACACCCCGAGCGCAAGCGCGACCCGGCCTGCACTCGAGGGGCTGTAGTACTTGCGCGGCGGCCCGCCCCTGCTCGCGGCCCGGTAGGTCTCGACCAGACCCTCACGCTCCAACCGTCCCAGCAGCGGATAGATCGAGCCCTCGCCGACGGTCGCGAGGCCGCGCTCGCGCAGTCGCTTCGTCATCTCGTAGCCGTAGGCCTGCCCCTCGTCCATCACCGCAAGCAGACACAGATCGAGCACGCCGCGGAGCAGCTCGGTTCTTCGCTGGGAGGCAGGTGTCATGCCTCGCATGATAGCCGTGATACCCTTGCCACGCAAGGCTTCCGGACGTGGCTTCGCCCCGACGCCGCCGGCAAGAATCGACGCTCAGACGCGCCCGAAACCGCCTCAGAACCGCTAGCGCCTGCGGATGCCCTTCACAAGCGATTGGAGAAGGGCGCGGATGACGACTCTGAAGCCGTTCACGGGCTTCGGCGCCGACGCGTTCGAATGCTCGCCGGGGGTGGAGGCCCCATCGGCAAGCTTGCGAGCCAGGCAGTCGGCGAACCGCCTTGTCAGCGTCGAAGCGACGTCCGCGACGACTCCACGACCGTACTGGGCGACGGCACCGCGAAGCTCGAGATCAGTGAAGAGGTCGACTTTCGTTCCCGCTTCCGTCGCAGTCATCGCCGATTCGATCCGAGCCTCGGCGCTTCCCCTGCCCTTTGCCTCACGCGCCCTGGTCAGGAGCACGACGCGTCCGGACTGCTCGTCCATTTCCTCGCGCGAGACGTCGGCGAGAAATTGCAAGGAGATCGGGCCCAGCTTGACGTGCAGCCTTGCCTTCCAGGCGCTCTCCGAGACGACCTCGACGAGTTCGGCGCCGGGCATGCACGGCAGGACGTTCGGGACGTCGTTGAGCAGATTCCAGGCTGCGTCGACCGGTGCGGCGACCTCGAAGGTGTTCTCCAGGCGCATCTACGACGTCGTTATCGTCGTCTTGTCCCAGCCTGCGTTGTCGTGCTTGCAGGGAATGGACGGGTCCTCGTGGTTCGTTACGAGCCTGCCGTCCTTCAGCACCACGCAGTACGCCTCGACGTGCGGGTCGATCCCGAATCCGACATTGCAGCGGGTGATTGCGACGTCCCGGTACGTCCTGGAGAGCGCGATGCAGGCGAGCCAGGTGTAATCGAGGCGCTTGGTCTGCAGCCGCTGTTCCATCATACGGCGGGCGACTTGGGGCGACGCCGCGCCCAGCCTCGATGTCCGCTGCGACACGCCACCGCAGCCGGCGACGAATGCGACGGCGCCGAGAGCGGCGACTGCCGCGGGTATCGGCCTCACGGCGTGAGCACCACCTTCGTCGCCTCCCGCGAGTCGAACAAGCGGTACGCCTCCGCCGCGTCGGCGAGCGGCAGACGGTGCGTGATCACCGGCGTCGGGTCGAGTTCGCCGCGCACGAGCCGCCCGAGCAGCGCCTCCCCGTCCGCAGTGGGATCGCCGATCGAGAAGCGGAGCGTCAGCTCACGCTCGAACATCCGCGCATTGTCGAGCGGATAGTCGGGCTCGAAGTGCGCGCCGACGACCGAGACGACTCCGCGGCCGCGCGCGAGCCCGAGGGCTGCGTCGAGGCCTCCCGGCGAGCCTGCAGCCTCGATGACCACATCGGCGCCGAGACCGTCCGTCGCGTCCGCAACGAGGTCCGACGCTGCCTCCGGCGCGACGGCCTCGGCTCCGAGGCGCTGAGCGAGCTCGCGCCGCACCGTGACCCCGTCGACCGCGATCAACCTTCCCGCATGCGGTCGCGCGCAGAGCAGCGCCATCAGCCCGACAGGGCCGCAACCGACGACGACGACCACGTCCCCGTCACGGACGTCTCCACGGACGACGGCGGCGTACCCCGTGGGCAGGATGTCAGCGAGGAAGGTCGCGGCCTCGTCACTCACGCCGTCCGGCAGCGGCCGCAGCGCACGGTCGGCGTGAGGTACGCGAACGCGCTCGGCCTGGCCGCCGTCCAGCCTCGGGTACACGCCCGAGTAGCCGAAGAGCGAGCGGCCGGCGCACTGGGTGACGCGGCCGGCGCGGCACGAGGGGCAGCTCCCGTCCGAGATCATGCTCGTGTTGACGACACGCATGCCCGGCCGTAGCGACGTCACGCCGGGGCCGACATCGACCACTTCACCCGCGAACTCGTGCCCGAGGATCGTGCCGGGCTCGAAGCCGGGTGTGAGGCCGTGGAAGGGGAACAGGTCGGCGCCGCAGATCGCCGTCGCCCGGACGGACACGATCGCGTCACCGGGCTCGCGGAGCGCGGGCGCGGGGACGTCGTCCACACCGACGTCGCCGGGGGCGCGCAGGACGACCGCCTTCATGCCGGTTGCTCGATCTCGACGAGGTATCCGTCTGGGTCGACGCAGAAGAAGCGGCAGCCTCCCCACGGCGGTTCGTACGGGTCGGCGAGGAAGCGGATCCCGAGACGGGCGAGGCGCGCATGCTCGGCGCGCGCGTCGGCCACCTCGACGACGAGCATGGCATCGGCCCGCGAGGCGTCGGAGGGCGCCGCGAGCTCGATGCCGGGCCGGTCGTCCGCGGGATAACCCTGCTCCGCAAGCGACAGGCGTGCGCCGGCGAGCGTGAGGGTCGCGTACGGCGGATCGTCGTAGAGCGCCTCGAGCTCCGCCTCGACCGCGTTGCGGTAGAACGCGACCGACCGCTCCACATCAGCGACGGCGAGGATGACTCCCGCGCGCGTCGCCATCAGTTGTGGGTGTGGCCGCCGTCGGCCACGAGCATCTGACCCGTGATCCAGCCGGCTTCCTCGGAGGCGAGGAAGGCGACCGCCGGCGCGATGTCGGCCGGCACGGCGCGGCGTGGAATCGCCTGCAGCATCTGCACGAAGTCGAACGCCTCGGCGTGCTTGCTCGCAAGCACCCCCTCGGAAGCCGTCAGTCCCGGGGCGACCGAGTTGACGGTTATGCCGTGCGGACCAAGCTCGCGCGCGAGCGCGCGCGTGAAGGCGAACACCCCGCCCTTCGATGCGACGTAGTGCGCAAGGTTGGGCGTGCCGGCGAGGACGACGTTCGAGGCGATGTTGACGATCCGGCCGTAGCCGTTCTCGCGCATCGCCTTCTGCGCGTAGTGGTTCGTGAGGAACGTCCCGTCCAGGTTGACCGACAGGATGCGTCGCCACTCGGCGAAGTCGATGTCGTCCCACGGGACGAACGGAACGATTGCGGCCACGTTGACGAGCACGTCGAGCTTCCCGTGCTGCGCGACCGTGTCCTCGACCATGCGCCGCACGTCGTCCTCCTTGGAGACGTCGACCTGCATCGACGTTCCACTCTGGATGTCGGCGCCGACGACAGTCGCGCCCTCGGCCTCGAGCTTGTCCGCGACCGCTCTGCCGATGCCCTGCGCGGCGCCGGTGACGATCGCCACCCGGTCGTCCAGCTTGCCCATGTGCCCTCCTAGACCTCGTAGTGTGCGGGCGCGCGCGTGTAGCCCTGCCACGCCTCCATGTCGTGCGAAAAGAGGATCTCGGCGCCACGTCCGGCGGCGACCTCCTTGACGCGCGCGATCGAGAGGACGCCGTCGTGCGGGTTGTTGTGGAAACCGGGCTGGATCCCACGCTCCATCGCCGCGGCCGTATATGCGACGTCCATCGCGAAGAGCATCGGCCGCTTCCCGGTCAACAGCACCGAGCAGTGGCCGACCGTGTGTCCCGGCGTCTCGAGGAGGCGGATACCTGCCGCCAGCTCGAGGTCGCCGGTGAACGTCTCGATGTTCGCGCCCTCGTAGTCCCACGACTTGTCGGAGTAGCCGAAGAACTCGAACGGCTCGTGGTTACGCGCCTGCGCAACCTCACGCTCGTGGATGAGGTGACGGGTGCCCGTCTCCTTGAACAGCTGGTTGCCGCCGACGTGGTCGATGTGCAAGTGCGAGTTGACGACGGCCGTGACGTCGCCCAGACCGAAGCCGCACAGCTCGAGCTGGGCCGGGATCGTCTGCTCGTCCGTCTGCTCGGGCAGCTCGAACGGCAGCACACGGTTCATGTGGTCGAGGTCGATCCCGGTGTCGAACAGGAAGAGCCCGTCGTCGTGCTCGACGAGGACGCTGTACACCGGGATTCGGACCTGCGGCCCCGGCACGTTCCACATCAGCTGCGTGTGCTCGATGACGATCGAGCCGTTGTCCAGCAGCCACACGCGCATGGTCACGCCTCCAGTGCCTTCCGTACGCCGACGAGCTTTGCCGCGCGCTGCGCGCGCAGATCGTCGATCCTCTCGGGCGTGTAGTCGTAGATGCCGCCCCCGGTCTTCATCCCGAGCCGGCCCTCGTCGATCAGCCCTCGGATCGTCGAGGACACCTCGCCCGAAGTCGAGAGATCCTGGTTGAGGTAGGAGCCGACCGCGTTGTAGATGTCGAGCCCCGCCATGTCGAGCAGCTCCATCGGCCCGATCACGGCGAGCTTGTAGCCGATGCCCCAGCGGACGTTGAGGTCGAGCCCTTCCGGGCTGACGATGCCGCGGTCGACGAGCTCGAGGCACTCGCGCAGGATCGCGTACAGGATCCGGTTCTCGACGAAGCCGGGGACCTCTTTCTCGACCACCGGGTGGTAGCCGACACGCCGAACGAGCGCGGAGACGGCGTCGACGGTCTCCTGCGACGTCTGCTCGCCCGGCACGACCTCGATCATGGGGATCAAGTGCGGCGGGTTCGACCAGTGCATCCCGACCACGCGCTGCGGGTGCGAGCACACCGTCGCGATTCGCGTGATCGGAATCCCGGACGTATTCGAGGCGAGGATCGCGTCGTCGGCGACCTTCGCCTCGAACTGCCGGAACACCTCGTGCTTCAGCTCGAGCTTCTCGGGAACGGCCTCGATGACGATGTCGGCGCCGTCGAGCGCCGCGTCGAGGTCGGACTCGAAGCGGATCGAGCCGCCGCTCCCGCCTTCGACGCCGAGCCGGTCGAGCACACCCTCGGCGAGCGCCGAGCCTGCCTTCGCCCGCTCGAGCGCATCGGGACTCACATCGTAGAGTGCTGTCTCGAGCCCGGCGCGGGCAAGCACTGCGCCCATTCCCGGACCCATCGTCCCCGTACCGATCACGGCGGCACGTCTCAGCTCTGCCACTTGTCCTCCTTCTTCAGCTCTTGAATGCGCCGCCAGACGCGAGCCGGCGTCAGCGGCAGCTCGTTCATCGGAACGCCGGCGTCTGCGAGTGCGTTGACGATCGCCGCCGGCACGGCGGCGAGCGCTCCCTCCCCACAGCCCTTCGCGCCGTACGGCCCCGGTCCGTCCTCGTTCTCGACGATCACGCACGTCATTGCGTCCGGCAGATCCTCGAAGCTCGCGACGCGATAGTCGAGCAGCGTGTCGTTGAGAAGTAGCCCGTCCTCGTAGACCATCTCCTCGAACAGCGCGTTGCCCAGACCCTGCAGCGTCGCCCCCTCGTCCTGGCGCTCGATGAGCTGCGGGTTGATCGCCTTGCCGACGTCGGCGCACGTCGCAGTGCGACGGACGTGCACGAAGCCGGTCTCCGGATCCACCTCCACCTCGGCCGCGCCGACACACACCTCCCAGAACACAGGCCCCTCCGCGTAGGAGCCCGTGCCCACCGGCACGACCTCGCCGCGGCCTATCAGCTCTCCGCCGGAGAACCCGAAGTGCTTGCGCATCAGCGCGAGGTAGTCGTCCGGGTCGACGTCGCCGGTGCCGGCGATTCGCTCGAGCTGCTGCCTGATGTCGGCCGCGGCGCGCTGCACCGCAAGACCGGCGATCGTCGTCGAGCGGCTGGCACCGGTCGAGCGGTCGTACGGGGTGAAGCGCGTGTCGGCGCCGCGCACGGTGACGCGGTCGCTGTCGATCCGCAGCTCCTCCGCGGCGATCTGCGCGAACGCCGTCCGCGGGCCCTGGCCCATCTCCGTCGTGCCGACGAGCACGACCACGCGGCCATCGGCCTCGAGCCGGCAGACCGCGCTCGAGACCGGGTGCGCGCCCGCCGCGAGCAGGCCGACCGAGACGCCGCGGCCCATTCGCGGTCGCTTGGGCTCGTCCCAGCCGACAGCCGCAGCGACCTTTTCGACGTCGCCGATCAGGTCCGCATCGAGCGGCTTGCCGCCGGCACGGACCTCCTCACCGGGTGTGAGCAAATTCTGACGGCGCACCTCCAGTGGATCGAGGCCGGCGCGGCGCGCGACTTCGTCGACCTGCGACTCCCCGATCCACTGCATGTGCGTCGCGCCGAATGCGCGGTACGAGCCGGCCGGAGCGAGGTTCGTGTAGACGCAGGACGCGTCGACGCGGTACGCGGACCAGCGGTACGGGCCGGGCGCCGCGTCCCCCGCAGTCGCGACGACGCGCGGGCCGTTGTCGGCGTACGCACCGGTATCGAACAGGCAGGCGACCTCGCGCGCGAGCAGCCGCCCGTCCTTCGTCGCGGCGGTGCGCATCCGGCAGCGCATGTTGTGCCGGCGCGTGGTCACCATCGACTCGCCGACACGGTTCTGGATCTTCACCGGCCTGCCGGCCTTGCGCGCGAGCGCGACCGTCAGCGGCTCCATCTTCGTGTACGACTTCGAGCCGAATCCGCCGCCGAGGTAGGGAACCTGGACGCGCACGTTCGCCACGGGCACGCCGAAGAGGTCGGCGATCTCGGCACGCACGAGGAACGGGTGCTGGCACGTCGCCCACAGCGTGATCTCGTCGCCTTCGACCTGTGCGATCACGGTGTGCGTCTCCATCGCGTACTGATAGACGGACGGGAAGACGTACTCGCCCTCGACGACGATGTCGGCGTGTGCGACTACCGCCTCGAGCTCCCCCTTGTCGAGCCGGTAGCGGTAGCAGACGTTGCCGTCGCGCGCGGGCAGCTCGCCCAGCCCATGGAACAGGCCGGCGCGAGCGTCACGCTCGGTGACGAGCGGGGCGCCGGGTGCGACTGCCTCCTCGACACCCGCGACGACGGGCAGCTCCTCGTACTCGACCACGATCGCTTCGGCCGCCGCCGCCGCCGCCGCCGGGGTCTCCGCTGCAACGGCAGCGACCTGCTCGCCGTGGAAGCGCACCTTGTCGATCGCGATGATCGGACGATCCTTGATCGCGTGCCCGTAATAGGGGTCGATGTCCTGCAGGTCGGCACCGGTGAGGACGCAGACGACGCTGGGGACGCGCTCGGCAGCCGAGACGTCGATGGAGACGATGCGGCCGTGCGCGATCGGGCTGCGTACGACCCGCCCGTGCAGCATCCGCGGCACGAGGATGTCACCGACGAACTGCGCCTGGCCGCGGAGCTTCTCGTGCGCGTCCCGGCGCGGGCGCGAGACGCCGATCTGCGTCCGCGTCGCGGGCTCCCGGACGACCGTCGTCATTCGACTCCCGCGAGCTCGGCGACGGCTTCGACGATCCCGCGGTACCCCGTGCAGCGGCAGATGTTGCCCGCGAGGCTCCGTTTGATCTCCTCCGGGGTGTCGAGCTCGCCGCCGTCGAGGAGTGCCGCGACGGTCAGCAGCATCCCCGGCGTGCAGAAGCCGCACTGGAGGGCTGCGTGGCGCGTGAACGCCTCCTCCAGCCGCTCGAACTCGGGACGCGCGGAGAGCCCCTCGATCGTCGTCACCTCGCAGCCGTCGGCGTGCGCCACCAGGGTGCAGCAGGAGCTGACGGGCAGGCCGTCGACGAGAACCGTGCACGCGCCGCAGACCTCGACCTCGCACGACCGCTTCGCACCGGTGAGGCCGAGCGAGTCGCGGAGGAAGTCCAGCAGCAGCTCCTGCGGCTCGACGTCGCGAACGACCTCGCGGCCGTTGACGCTAAGCGCGATCTCCACCGGGCCCTCCGCCGGTGCGGGCGAGGTGGCGCTGCCACGCCTCCCAGTACTCGGCCACGAACTCGTCCCGGTACTTCACCGGCTGCAGCTCGCGCGCGAGCGCCGACGCGATCGGCCGTAGCTCGCCCAGCGTCGCCGCGATCGACTGCAGCCGCGCGGCGCGCTCGAGCGTCGCGGCGGTCAACACCGCCCACGGCACGTCCTTGCCGACAACGAGCACGCCGTGGTTCTCCATCAGCAGCGCACGCCCCGAGCCGAGCGCCGCCGCGACGGCGTTGCCCTGCGCGTCGTCGACGATCAGATCGGGATCGCCGAAGCGGCCGACGCCGTCGGCGAAGAGGATGCCGTCGTGCGTCAGCGGCTCGAGCTCCGCCCCGGTCGCCCCGAGCGCTGTCGCATGCGGAGGATGGCCGTGGATGACCGAGCCGACGTCCCCACGCGCGCGGTAGACGCCCTGGTGCAGCACCGACTCGAGGTGAAGCCCGGCACCCGTGTCGGCGATCGAGACGACGTCCTCGGGCTCCACCTCGTTGAGCGCCACACCTTTCCGCTTGATCCAGATCGTGCCGTCGCCGTCGCGTGCGCTGACGTGGCCGAGCGTAAGGTCGGCGTAGCCCTCGGCGGCGATGATGCGGCAAGCCCACGCCACCTGCTCGCGCAGGCTCCGGGCGACGGCCACCATCAGCGGCGTTCGGTCGGCGGATAGTCGGGATGTGGGAACCCGAAGACCATGACGACGTCCTCGTCACCCGTGTTCGCGACCGCGTGCCAGACGCCGGCTGGGATGTGCAGCGCGTCGCCGGCGCTGAACGGCACCGCCTCGTCGTCGAGGCGGAGCTCCCCGGAGCCGGCGACGACGTAGGCAAACTCCTCCGTCTCGTGACGCACCGGCGCCAGGACGGTGGCCGGCGTGAACACCGAGTAGCCGAGCGAGGCGACGTTGCCGCCGACACGGCCGTCGGTCAGCAGCATCCGGCTCCAGCTCCCTTGCGGCAGCTCGATCGGCTCGGCCGACTCGAGCGGCACCACGGTCACAGCGCCCATTCGCCGTCCTTGAGGATGTACGTGCCGTCGTCGACGATCTGCAGCGTCGCGTTGAGGAACACGCCGTCCAGATGGAGAGACGACACGTTCCGGCCACCCGGGTAGGCGTTGTGGTTGTCGCCGAGTGCCAGGTGCACCGTGCCGATGCGGCCCTTCTCCGACGGTGTCCCGAAGGGAGCCTTCTCGCTGGTGCCGAACGCGAACTCGCCGATGACGTCGGCGTTCTCGACGCCCTCGATCGCGTTGCGCAGCTTCTCGGCCTCGGCGCCGCCCTCGATCTTCAGGCAGCGCCCGCCTTCGAGCGTCCACCGGATCGGCTCCTCGACCTGCCCCGAGAGACCGATGCCGAGCATGACGCCGTCGACCACTGCGGTGCCGTGTGTGAAATCCTCGATCGCCGCGAACGCAACCTCGGTCCACAGCGGGATCGGGCTCATCATCTGGCCGCGCGCCTTGTACGGCGTGAGCTCGAGCGGAGTACGGCCCTCGATCGAGACGGTGAAGTCGGTGCCGAGCGGGGTCGTGACGTGGCACTGCTTCTTCCCGGCGAGCGCGGCGACGGCGTCCTTCGTCCGCCGGGCGGCGCGCTCGAGATCCTCGCGCGTCAGTCCCCACACGCCCATCCCGGGCTCGATGGACGCGATCTTCCCGTTCGCCTCGCACGTCTCGCGCACGGCGTTCACGTGGGCGAACCGGTTCGCCCACTCGAGGTTGGCGATGATGATCACCTCGTCGGAACCGACCATCGCGCGGTGCAGGTTCGCCGGCGGCGCCATCGGGAAGCGGACATCGGCACGACCGCGCCGCACCTGCGCCTCGTTGTTCATCACGACCGGCCAGCCGCCGCGCTCGACGACGACGTCTGCGACCGCGGCCGCCTGCTCGGCGTGCTCGTCGTCACAGATGATCGTGACGACGTCACCCTCCTCGACCGACATGCAGACATCCACGATGAGCGCGGCGTCCTTCGTCAGTTCGGAAGCGACAACAGTGGCCATGCTTCACCTCACTCTCTGCGCAGAGAACTGTGGCAGCACTTCCTTCGCGAAGCGCTCCACTTGCCCGAACTGGTCGATCGCGCCGAATCGGCAGATGAAGTGCCGGACGCCCGCCTCCGCGAACGTCCGGATCCAGGCGGCGATGTCGTCCGGCGTCCCGACAGGGCCCCAGTTGGAGAGATCCATCGCCTTGGACAGCTCCGGGTAGTACTTGGAGATGTATTCGCCGAACGCGCTGCGCGCCTCTTCGGCGGAGTCGCCGATGTTCATCGTGACCTGGTAGGCGATCACGAGCCGCGAGAAGTCGCCGCCGTTGGCGTCGGCGTACTCCTCGATCGCCCGCAACTGCTGGACGAGCTCCTCGGGGTGCTGGGCGCGGCAGCAGGTCATCCAGCCGTCGCCGTACTTGACGATGCGGCGGCACGCCGCCTCGATCCGGCGCTGCATCACATCCGGAGGCGCGTCACCGGTCAGGCGTGGGTTGGAGACGACCCACATCGGCGGCGGCTGCTGGACCGGCAGCAGCGGCGCCATCTCCGTCCCGGAGTAGAAGGCGACATCGTCGTAGTCGAAGAACCTGCCGTGGAAGTCGACGCGGCCCTCGGTCCACAGCTGCCGCACGACGGCGAGCCCCTCCTCGAAGACCGAGGATCGGCGCGCGAAGTCGAGGCCGAGCGCGCGGAACTCCCGTTCGACACCTGCCTCCGGGTTCCCGGCGCCGGCTCCCAGGATGGTGCGGCCGCCCGAGATGACGTCGAGCGTCGCCCACTCGAGCGCGAGGTAGAGCGGGTTCCGGGTCGAGGTGACCATGCACGCGGTTCCGAGACGAACACGCGACGTGCGCTGCGAGATTGCGGACAGCAGTGAGATCGGCTCGTACCGCGGCTTCGAGAACAGCGAGTCTCCGACCCACACCGAGTCGAAGCCCCGCGCCTCGACCGTCTCGGAGAGATCGAGCAGCATCGACACGTCGTAGTCGGCCGCGATCAACGGCTCGCGGTTGTTCAGGTTGACGCCGAACTCGATCGGCGCTTCGCTCATTTCGCCTCAGCTCCTTTCGAGCCGCGCTTCAATCGTCGCTGTGGAACGCGGATGTGATCGGCCATCAGCTGGGCCGCGCGCTCCGTGTCGCCGCGCTTCGCGGCGCGGAGGATCGCCGCGTGCTCGGCGACGGAGCGCTGTAGGTTGCCGCGCAGCGTAAGCGACCGCATGCGGTAACGGCCGAGCTGGTCGAGCAGCAGCCGGTAGACCTCTTGCAGTTTCGAGTTCCCGCAAGCCTCGACCAGACGCGCGTGGAACGCGAGGTTCGCCTTGAAGAATGCCTCGACCTCGTCGCGGGCGCCGTGTTCGTCCATCTCGCGGTTGAGCGCGGAGAGGACCTCGAAGTCATCGGGCGTGAGGCGCGGAACGGCGAGCTTGACCGCCATGGCCTCGATCGCCTCGCGCACTTGGTAGAACTCGAGGAACTCCTCCTCCGAGAGCGAGCGCACGACTGCGCCGCGTCGCGGCCGAACCGTCACCAATCCTTCTGCCGCGAGCCGCCCGATTGCTTCGCGGAGCGGGCCGCGGCTGACGCCGAGCTGTTCCGACAGCGCGACCTCGGCGAGCTCGGTGCCGGGCGCGAGGCTGCCGTCGAGGATCTCGCTGCGCAGGTGGTCGTACACCCGCTCCCGCAGGGTCAGGTTCTCGAGACGTGGCTGCTGCATTGCGATCCCGGCCATTGCATTCGCTCGTGGGAGGGGGTAGTGTCCCGCCGACCCGTATTGTTAACAGTCAGCAGCGCGACCCTACCACCGGGGTGTGCGCCGAGCAAGCGCAACACGAGCACAGAGTTTTCGAGGCCATTACCACCAGGAAGGAGAGTCTGGCGATGCAGATCCGTGTACCTGGAGCGCGCGCGATCGCCATCGTGGCGGCTGTCGCACTCCTCGGCACCGGGACGGCCTACGCTGCCGGCGCATTCCGTTCGGGGACCGTGACGAAGATCGGATTCGCCTCCCCCGCGAAGGCGAGCGACTACGGCTGGAACGAGCAGGGCTACAACGGCGCGAAGGCTGCCGCCGCTGCGACCGGCGCGAAGCTCCAGGCGATCACCAACATCGGCTATGACAAGACCGACGTCATCCTTCGCCAACTGATTCAGGGCGGCGCGAACTTCATCGTCGCGCACGCAAGCGGCTACGACACGATCGCCGCACGGCTCGCGCAGCAGTACAAGGTCCCGATGATCACCTACGACGTGCCGACGAACCTGAAGAAGGGCTACGTTTCGTACATCACGACGTCGAGCCAGGAAGGCGCCTACCTCGCCGGCATCCTCGCCGCGAAGATGACGAAGACGCACAAGGTCGGCATCGTCATTTCGGCTGCGGACGACAACTGGTACAAGATGAGCGGCGGCTTCGCACAGGGATTCCGCAGTGTCGACAAGACGTCGAAGATCTACTTCGCCACGATCAGCCCGACGGGCTACGACGACGCGGCCGGCGGCAAGCGTGTCGCCACCAGCGTCATCGCCCAGGGCGCGGACGTGCTGTTCACGATGGGTGACGACGCGTCGTTCGGCTACCTGCAGGCTGTCGAGAGCGCGAAGGTCGGCCACAAGGTCTGGATGATCGGCGACATCGGAGACATGACGCCGATCGACAAGAACCACGTGTTCCTCTCCTCCGTCCTCTGGAACTTCGCGAAGACGTTCACGCAGGCGGTGAAGGACATCAACGCCGGCACGTACGGGACGCACGGATACAACCTCGACCTGCAGAACGGCGGCGTCTCGCTGCTGAAGACGAACTACATCCCTGCATCCGTCTGGGCGGACGTCCAGAAGGCACAGCAGCAGATCCTCGCGGGGACGATCACGATCAAGGTCACGCACACGGCCGGTCAGGTGCAGGCGTTGCTCAAGTAGAGACCCACCGCGTCATGCGCCGCCGCCGGCGGCGCATGACGCGCCGCTCGAGGCGACCACCTGTTGCACACACAAGCTGAGTCAAACCCGCCGATCGTCGAGCTCGTCGGGATCACGAAGACCTTTCCGGGCGTCCTCGCCAACGACCACATCGACCTGACGCTCCGCGGCGGCGCCGTCCACTGCCTGCTCGGCGAGAACGGCGCCGGCAAGTCCACGCTGATCGGCATCCTGTGCGGGCTCATCCGCCCGGACGAAGGCACGATCCGAATCGACGGCGTCGAGGCGGCAATCTCGTCCCCGCGGCGCGCGCTCGAGCACGGGATCGGCACTGTCCACCAGCACTCGACGCTGATCCCCGCCCTGACGGTGCTCGAGAACCTCATGCTCGGCGACACACGGCGCGTGCGCCTCGACGAAGCGGGCGCCCGTGCGCGCCTGCGCGACCTCGCCACGCAGCTCGGAATCGAGATCGAGCCGGATACGAAAGCCGTCGACCTCGCGCTCGGCCACCAGCAGCAGGTCGAGATCATCAAGGCACTGTGGCGGGGCTCGCGCGTGCTCATCCTCGACGAGCCGACGTCGATGCTCACCCCCCAGGGCGTGGCCGAGCTCGCGAAGGTCCTCGCGCGGCTGAAAGAACGGGGACAGGCCGTCATCTTCATCACCCACAAGCTCCACGAGGCGCTGACACTCGGCGACGAGGTGTCCGTCCTCCGCCAGGGACGCGTCGTCGGCCGGATCGACGGCGAGAGGATGCGCTCCAGCTCGCACGACGAGCTGCGGGCCGAGATCGTGCGCATGATGTTCGTCGAAGATCCGGCGACCGTCGCAGACGTCGCCGAGCTCCGCGAGGACATCATCGAGACGGCGCCGCGGCGGGTCGGTCGCGAGGCCGAGGTGGTGCTCGAGCTTCGCGGGCTGACCGCGCCCGGCGAGGGAACCGAGCGCGGGATCGACGGCGTCTCGCTCGAGCTCAGGCAGGGCGAGATCCTCGGGGTGGCCGGCATGGACGGCAACGGGCAGCGAGTGCTCGCCGAAGCGATCGCCGGCCAGCGCCGCGCGACGCACGGCGACGTGCTCCTCTTCGGCAGCTCCGTCGTCCGCCTCCGCGTCTCCGGGCGGCAGAAGCTCGGACTGCGCTACGTCACCGACGACCGGCTCGGCGAGGGCATCGTCGGCATCCTCCCCGTCGGGCTCAACCTGTTCCTGAAGCGCGTCGGCGAGGCGCCGTTCTGGCGCCACGGCCGCATCCAGCGCGCCGTCGTCGAAGGACGGGCCGCCGAGCTCGTCCACGAATACGACGTCCGCACGCCGTTCATCAGCACCCGCATCTCCACCCTGTCTGGCGGCAACATCCAGAAGATCCTGCTCGCCCGCGAGTTGAGCTGGGAGCCGCAGGTCGTCGTCTTCCACAAGCCGACGTACGGCCTCGACGTGAAGACGACCGCGACCGTGCGCGACCTGATCCGCAAGATCGCCGCCGATGGCGGCGCCGCGCTCGTCATCTCGACCGATCTCGACGAGCTCGTAGAGATCAGCGAGCGGATCGCGGTGCTCTCCCGCGGCGAGCTCGTCGGCGTCGTCGACAACGGGCCGGGCGCGGCCGAGCGCGTCGGCGAGCTGATGGTCGGGAGCAGCGGGCTGGAGGCTGCGTGACGAGCACCGGCACGACCGCCGGCGAGCACCCGCTCAGCGCCCCACGCCGGCGCCCCCGCCGGTCGCTGCGCGGGGAGTGGCTCCTCGACGTCGTCATGCGCTCGATCGTGCCCGTCCTGCTGGCGCTCGTCGCCGGGGGCGTCCTGCTCGCCGCCCTCGGACGCAATCCGTTCACCTTCTACGGGAGCATCTGGACGGGCGGCATCTCGGCCGGCGCCTGGCAGGACAGTGCGATCCGGATGGCGCCGTTCCTCTTGATCGCCGCCGGGCTGACGCTCATCTTCCGTGCGAACATCTGGAACCTCGGCTACAACGGCCAGTTCCTCCTCGCCGCAGCGCTCGTCTCGGGCTACGCACCGAAGCTCGTGAACGACGTCCCGCTCTGGCTCGCGTTCGCGGTCCTCTTCCTCCTCGCGGGCGCGGTCGGTGCCGTGTGGACGGTCGTGCCGAGCGTGCTGAAGGCGAAGTACGGCACGAACGAGATCATCACGACCCTGATGATGTCCTTCATCGGCATCGACGTCGCGAGCATCCTCATCAAGGGCCCGTTTCACGATCCGAGCACGCCGCTGCCGCAGACGGCCGTCGTCCCGCTCGACAAGATGCTGCCCTCGATCCCGGGGACCCGGATCCACATCGGCCTGCTCGTGGCTTTCGGCGCCGTGCTCGTCGTCCACTGGCTGCTGACGCGGACGTCGTGGGGGCTGCGACTGCAGGTGATGGGTGCGAACCCCCGCGCCGCCCGCCACTTCGGCATCGACCTGCCGCGGCTGATCATCGTCAGCTTCGCCGCGTCCGGCTTCCTGGTCGGCCTCGCGGCGTGCGCCGACATCATGGGCCTCTGGGGCTACATCCGTACCGGCTGGAACCCGGCGTACGGCGACACGATCATCCCGTTCGTCTTCCTCGCCCGGCTGAACGCGCTCGCGGTCGTCCCGTTCGTCGCGTTCTTCTCCGTCCTGTCGACGGGGGGTGACCTGGCGGCACAGCAGGCCAATCTGCCGACCGACTTCCTCCTCGTTCTCGTCGGGCTGATCCTGCTCTTCATGACCGTGATCGAGTACCTCGGCCGGCAGCGGGAGCTCGGTGCAAGCTACGTCCCAGCCGGTCTGCGCGAGGCGTTCCGCCTCCGGAGGAGGACCGCGTGATCGTCGCGAGCCAGCTCTGGACGCAGATCTTCTGGACGTCGGCGATCGCCGGTGGGCTGGTCGCCGGCCTCCCGCTGATGTTCACTGCGCTCGGCGAGTCGATCTCGGAGCGCGCCGGCGTCCTCAACATCGGCCTCGAGGGAATGATGCTGATGGGCGCCTACTGCGGCTTTCTCGGCGCCTATTACGGCGGTAACCAGTGGTACGGCTACCTCGCAGGCATCGGGGCGGGCACGCTCTCCTCGGTCGTCATGGTCGTGCTCTGCGTGTGGCTCGGGCTCGACCAGATCGTCGTCGGAATCGCCATCACACTCGCAGGCGAGGGCATCACGAGCGTGCTCTACCAGACGCGCTTCAGCAGCTCGGAGCCGCGCCTGGGCGACGTCCCGGGCACGCCGATCCCGCTGCTCGACCGGATACCGGTGCTGGGCAAGGCGATCAACGGCCAGTCCCCGCTCTTCAGCCAGCCGCTCGTCGTCTACCTCGGCCTCGCGTTCGCGTTCACCCTCACCTGGATCTTCAGGCGGACGAACGTCGGCCTCAACCTTCGCGCCGCGGGCGAGAAACCGGAGGCGCTCGACGCTGCCGGCGTCAGCGTCCTCGCAACGCGAAGCTACGCCGTGCTCTCGACAGGAGCGCTCACCGGGCTCGGTGGCGCTTACCTCGCGATCGCAGGCACCGGCGGATTCCAGCCGTTTCTGACACAGGGCCAGGGCTACATGGCCATCGTGATCGCGATGCTTGCGCGCGGGCGGCCGCTCGCCGTCGTCGCGTTCTCGCTCATGTTCGGGATCGCGCTGTCGCTCTCGACGCTGCTGCAGATCGCCGGCATCAACCTCTCGCCCGAGGTGGTCAACATCCTGCCGTTCGCGGCGATCATCCTCGCGCTCATGGTCTTCGCGCGCCGCGCGTACCTGCCACCCGCGCTGGCGCTCCCGTACCTCCGCGGCGCCCGTTGAAAGGAGCCCTCGATGCACGACCCAGACTTCACGCTCTCCGCCGGCCCCGTCGCAGTCTCACCACGCGTACTCGCCGCGCTCGGGTCACCGATCGTCTACCACTACGACCCGGTCTTCCTCGCGCGGTTCCGCACCACGGCGGAGAAGGCGAAACAGGTCTTCGAGACCTCGAACGACGTCCTTCTCATGCAGGGCGAGGCGATCCTCGGCCTCGAGGCGGCGACACGAGCGCTCGTCGCGCCGGGGACGAGGGTGCTCAACCTCGTGCAAGGCGTGTTCGGCAAAGGCGAGGGGTACTGGCTGCGCGACTTCGGCGCCGAGCTGCACGAGCTCGAGGTGCCCTACAACGATGCCGTCGACCCGGAGAACGTCGAGCGCTACCTCGAGGAACATCCCGGCATCGAGGTCGTCACCGTCGTCCACTCGGAGACGCCGTCCGGGACGTGGACCGACGTCTCGGCAATCGGGCCGATCGCACGCGCCCACGGCGCTGTGACGATGGTCGACTGCGTCTCGTCGCTCGGCGGCATGCCGCTTCGCGTCGACGAGTGGCAGCTGGACGTCTGCGTCGCCGGAGCGCAGAAGTGCATCGGAGGGCCCCCCGGATTGACGCTGATGTCGGTTTCCGACCGCGCCTGGGAGCGAATCCGCGCGAACCCCGCCGCACCGCGCGCCTCGTACCTGTCGATGCTCGACTGGAAGGAGCAGTGGCTCGAGGGCGACAAGTTCCCCTTCACGCCGTCCGTCTCGGATGTCTGCGGCGTCGAGGCCGCGATCGACGAGCTGCTCGACGAAGGGCTCGAAAGCTCGATCGCACGCCACGCACGGACGGCCGCCGCCTGCCGCGCCGGCGTCCATGCGATGGGACTCGACATCTGGCCGCGCAGCGAGGAGATCGCGGCCGCCTGCGTCACGGCGATCGCGATCCCGGACGGACTGACCGACGTACAGGTGCGCTCGCACTGCCGCGAGCGGTACGGCGTCATGCTCTCGGCAGGGCAGGGCGCGGGCAACCTCGTCCGGATCGGGCACATGGCCGGGTCAGCGCGCTCGCTCCATCCGGTCGTCGGTCTCGCCGCGCTCGGCCAGACGCTGCGCGATCTCGGCGTGTCGGTCGCGATCGGCGACGGCCTCGAGGCTGCGCTCGAGGAGATCTCCCAACCGACAGGCGCGCCCGCGTGATCTTCGACTCCCACATGCACGTCGGCGCGTTCGAGGGCATCTTCGGCGTCAGGATCGATCGTGACGGACTCGCGGAGCTGATGCGCGAACACGACATCGACAACGGCGTGGTCTTCTATCCCGACAACGCCTACGTCGCCGATGTCGTCGAGTCCATCCCCGGTCTCTACGCTCTCGTATGGGGAAACCCCCGCGTGCCCGGCTACGTCGAAGAGGTCGAGCGCTACCTCGAGCATCCGAAGTTCATCGGGTTGAAGCTGCACCCCCTGATCGACGGCTACCTGCCGAACGACCCATCCGTGCATCCCCTCGTGGAGCTGGTACTGGAACGGGACCAGCCGGTGCTCATCCACTGTGGCCATCCGATCTTCTCGCTGCCGTGGAGCATCGAGGAACTCGCCGTCAGCTTCCCGGACGCGAAGATCATCATCGGCCATATGGGCCACGGGAACGCTGTCTACATCCAGGCGTCGATCGAGATCGCAACACGCAATCCGAACGTGTACCTCGAGACGTCGGGAATGCCGATGCACACCAAGATCCGCGAAGCGTACGACCGGGTGGGCGAGACGCGCGTGCTCTTCGGCACCGATACGCCGTTTCACCATCCGGTCGTCGAGATCGCGAAGGTGCGGGTGAGCGGTCTGCAGCCGGAGGGGATCGATCGCGTGCTCAGCAAGAACGGCAGGCTTCTCTTCTTCGGCGCCGAGGACGCGCAGGAGCCCGCACGATGACGTTGCCGCCCTTCGACCTGCACCGCGTCAGCAGCCTCGATCAAGCCCGCGAGCTGCTGTTGCGATACGAGGACGACGCCGCCGTCATCTGCGGTGGCACCGAACTGCTCCTGCTGATGAAGCTCGGATTCGCGGGCTACGGGCACCTGATCGACATCCGGCGCATCGACGAGCTTGGCGGCATCCGGGCCGACAACGGCAGCCTCGTGATCGGTGCGACCAGCACGCACCGCGAAATCGAACGGTCGCCGATCGTTCTCGAGCGACTGCCGGCGCTCGCAGCGATGGAGCGACGCGTGGCGAACATCCGTGTCAGAACCGCCGGCACGCTCGGCGGCAATCTCTGCTTCTCCGACCCACACTCCGATCCGGCGACATTCCTCCTCGCGCTGGACGCAGAAGCCGAATGGGGGTCGCAGCGCGCACCGCTCGCGGCTTTCCTGATCGGACCGTATGAGACGGCACTCAAGCCCGCAGAGCTGCTGCGCGCGATCCGTATCCCAATCCCGGCTCCGGGAACGCACATAGCGCATCGCAAACTCGCTTTCCACGAGCGCCCGGCGGCGACGGTGACATGCGCGGTGCGCATCGACGCCGACGAGGTCGCGGAAGTGCGCATCGCCGTCGGCTCGGTCGGAGCGCGCGCCGTCCGCGCGCCTGCCGCCGAGCAGCGTCTGACCGGGGCGTCGGCGAGCGACGCGGCAGCGCTCGCCGAGGCCGCCATGCTCGCCGCAGAGGCCTCCGGCGCGGTCGGCGACGCGAACGGGCCCGCCGACTACAAGCTCCAGCTCGTCCGTGTACTCGTCGAGCGTGCGTTCCGAGACGCCGCCGGCGTGACGTGACGTGACGAACCGACCGAGCCTCGGGCATGGCCCGCGGCAGTGCGATCGAGACTGCCTGTCATCGACAGGCCAGCCGTGAAGTGTTTATCGAACGGGCACCGCCGGGCCGGGAGTGCGCCGAGGAGCTCGCGCCGCCAGCCTCCTGGGCGCAAATCGCAGACGCAGCCGGCTAGTCCGTTCCGAGCGTGCGCAGAACCGCGCGGAGTCGCTTGCGCTCGGTCTGGTGCTGGCGGAAGGAGCGCGCGAGCCGGCGCTCGCCCTCCTCGGTGAGGCGGAGGATCGCCACGCGGGCGTCGGCGTCCGACTGCTCCCGCTCGATCAGTCGCGCGTCCTCGGCGCGGCGGACGAGGTCGGTAACGGTGGTCTGCGCGAGGCGGAGGCGGGCCGCGAGCTGAGTGACCGTCGACCGCTCGCTGCCGTCGGGGGCTCCCTTGATCATGAGCAGCAGCAGGTGCCGCTGCGGTGTCAGCCCATTCGCCTGCGCGATCAGTTCGCTCTCACGGAGAAAGGCGCGCAACGCCTCCCGGAGCGCAGCGACCCGGATCGCGGCGGCGGTGTCGATCGGCGCTTCGTCGCTCATTCGCTGGATTCTCTCCGTTCCGCGGAGTGGTGTCGCGACGCGCGCGGCCGATGCGGAAGCGGCCGCTCGTGCGGACGGCCCCGCCCCTCCCGTCTGCGCGCTACTTCTGGCTCTTGATGAAGGCGACAAGGGCGCGGATGTCGTCGGGCTTGGCGGCGAGACCGAAGCTCGCGATCGCGGCGGGCATGACGCCGGCGCGGTAGCCCTTGACGATCTGGGCGTCGGGGTCGACGATCGATTGCTCGAGGTAGGCGTCGTCGGCGGTGACGGTCTGACCGCTGGCGAGTGCGATCTGGCTGCCGGCGATTCCTTTGAAGCTGGGGCCGACGCTGGGGGTGCCGGTAAGGGAGTGGCAGGCCGAGCAGCCGTCTGCGTTGTAGACGCTCTTGCCGCGGGCAACAAGGGGAGGCGTGACCGCGACCGGGCCGAGAGCTGAGGAGGGTGTGGTCGGGGTTGTCGCGGCGCCCACCGCTCCACCCTCGACGAGCTCACCGACTGGACTCTCTGGGCCGACAAGGTCGTTGCCTTCCAGCGCCGTCGCGGCTGCGCGTTAGTCGCGCGCGAGTGCGGCCCTGCTGCGGCTGCGGTAGAGCACCGGGGCGCGGCCGACGTAGGTGAGGGGGACGCTCCACACGTGGACGAGGCGGGTGAACGGCCAGACCGCGAACAACAGCCAGGCGGTGACCGCATGCGCCTGGAAGAGGAACGGCGCGTCGACCATCAGCGACGCGTGCGGGTCGAGCGCGAAGATCCCGCGGAACCACGGGCTCACCGTGTCGCGATAGGCATAGCGATCGGCCGCCGACCCCCAGGCGGTCGCGAGCATGCCGAACACGATCGCCGCGCTCAGTACCGGGTAGAGCACGAGGTCGCTGCGGGTCGTCGTCACCCGGACCCGTCCGATGCGGAGCCGCCGGTAGACGAGGATCGCCAGCCCGGCGACGATGGCGGCGCCGGAGACGCTGCCGGCGACCACCGCGAACCAGTGGTAGAGCGTGTCGTCGATCCCGACGGCCTCCGTCCACGAGCGCGGCGCGAGGATGCCGAGCACGTGTCCGCCGATCGCAGCGAGCAGCCCGAAGTGGAAGAGCAGGCTCCCGACCAGCAGCAGCGGCCGCTCCAGCAGCTGCGTCGAGCGCGCCGTCCACGCGTACTGGTCGCGCCGGTAGCGCCAGACGTGGCCGACGACGAAGGTCGCGACGGAGAGATACGGGAACGCGACCCAGAGGAAGAAGTCGAAGCGGCTCACGCCGGCACCTCAGCCGCAAAGGGCTCGAGCCCGACGAGCTCGGCCGGCGGCCCTTCCTCGGCCAGCCGGCGCGCCGCCGCTGCCTGCGCCCGCGTCCGCTTCGGCAGCGCGCCGACGAGCGCGTCGAGCAGGTCGGCGTAGGGGCTCTCCGTCGCGTGCAGCCGGGCGCGGACGAGCTCGAGCGGGACGCGCAGCTCGTTGAGGAGCGCCTCTCCCTCCGCCGGTGCGAGCGCGGCGAACTCGAGCAGCACCGGTAGGTAGTCGGGTAGCTCGCCGCCGGTGAGCGGCAGCCCCGCCTCCGCGTAGCGCCGCTTCAGGCGGACGAGCTCGAGGCCGCGCTGCCGCCGGTCGCCGTGCGTGTGATAGGTCAGATGGAGGCTCGCCCTGCGGTCGAAGTCGAACGTCTGCACGTAGGCGGCCTGCAGCTCGCGGAGCGGCGTCCCGCGCATCCATGCCGGCAGCTCGTCGGCGACGGCGAGCAGCTCCTCGTCCGGATACTGGAGGAGCGCCGAGAGCCCGAGCCAGGGCTTCACAGCAGCCTCCTCGTGAAGCTGACGGTCGGTCGCGCAACGGCCGTCGCCTCCGTGTGCGCGCGCGGGATCACATAGCGCTCGTCGTACTTTGCGATCGCGAGCAGGCGGAACAGCCGCTCGACCGCGGCCGGCTCGAGCCCCACGCGCGCGGCCACCCCCGGGTCGGGCTCGCCGCCGAGGCTCTGCTCGCGCATGTAACCGCGCATCGCGGCCAGCCGCTTGAGCGCGAGCCGCACCGGCTCCTCGTCGCCGGCCGTCAGCATGTTCGCGAGGTAGGCGATCGGGATCCGCAGCTCGTCGATCGCCGGGAAGACGTCGTCGGGGTCGGCATCGGAGCCCTCGCCCTCGATCATCCCCATCACCGGCGAGAGCGGCGGCACGTACCAGACCATGGGCAGCGTCCGGTACTCGGGATGGAGCGGCAGCGCGACCCGGTGCTCGACGGCGAGCGCGTACACGGGCGAGCGCCGCGCCGCGTCGAGCCAGTCCTCGGCGATCCCGGCGCGCCGCGCCTGCTCGGCCACCGCGGGATCGTTCGGGTCGAGAAAGAGGGAGAGCTGCGCCGCGAGCAGGTCGTGCTCGTCGGCAACGGACGCCGCCGCCTCGACGCGGTCCGCGTCGTAGAGGACGACGCCGAGGTAGCGGATCCGTCCGACGCACGTCTCCGAGCAGATCGTCGGCTGCCCGCTCTCGAGCCGTGGATAGCAGAGCGTGCACTTCTCCGCCTTGCCGCTCTGCCAGTTGAAGTAGACCTTCTTGTACGGGCAGCCGCTGACGCACATCCGCCAGCTGCGGCACTGATCCTGGTCGACGAGCACGATCCCGTCCTCCTCGCGCTTGTACATCGCGCCCGACGGGCAGGAGGCGACGCAGGAGGGATTGAGGCAGTGCTCGCAGATGCGCGGGAGGTAGAACATGAACGCCCGCTCGTACTCGAGCCTGACCTGCTCCTCGACACCGTCGCGGAGGTTCGGGTCCGCCGACGCGCGCTCGGGAGCGCCCGCGAGGTCGTCCTCCCAGTTCGGCCCCCACCAGAGGTCGAGCGGCCGGCCGGTCAGCTGCGACTCGGGGCGCGCGACGGGCTGATGGCGCTGGGCAGGTGCGGTCGTCAACGTCTCGTAGTCGTACGTCCACGGCTCGTAGTAGTCGTCGAGCGTCGGCAGGTTCGGGTTGAAGAAGAGCTTCGCGAGCTTCGTGAGCGGGGCGCCGGCCCTGAGGCGGAGCTTTCCCCGGCGGAGCTCCCAGCCGCCCTGCCACTGCTCCTGGTCCTCCCACCGCTTCGGGTAGCCGACGCCCGGCTTCGTCTCGACGTCGTTGAACCACATGTACTCGGCACCGCGCCGGTTCGTCCAGACGTTCTTGCAGGTGACGCTGCACGTGTGGCAGCCGATGCACTTGTCGAGGTTCATCACCATCGACACCTGCGCCTTCACGTGCATCAGTATTCGACCTCCCGTAGCTTCCGCACGACGGCGAGCTCGTCGCGCTGCGGCCCGGTCGGGCCGTAGTAGTTGAAGCCGTAGGAGAGCTGCGCGTAGCCGCCGATCAGCAGCGTCGGCTTGATCGAGATGCGCGTCACCGAGTTGTCGGTGCCGCCGCGCGTGCCGGACAGCTCCGTCTTGGGGACGTTCACGTGCCGGTCCTGCGAGTGGTACATCAGCCCGACGCCCTTGGGGATGCGGTGCGAGACGACGGCGCGGCAGGCGATCACGCCGTTGCGGTTGAAGACCTCGACCCAGTCGTTGTCGCGGACGCCGATCGTCCGCGCGTCTTCGACGGAGAGCCACGTGACCGGGCCGCCGCGGAAGAGGGTCAGCATCGTCAGGTTGTCCTGGAACTCGGAGTGGATCGACCACTTCGAGTGCGGCGAGAGCCAGCGGACGTGCACCTCGGCGCGGCCGGCCTCGCCGGAGAGCTGCTCGCCGACGTGGCGGAGGACGTCGATCGGCGGGCGATAGACCGGCAGGCCCTCGCCGAACTCGAGCAGCCACTCGTGGTCGACGTAGAACTGCTGCCGCCCGGTCAGCGTGCGCCAGGGAAGCCGCCGCTCGACGTTGATCGTGAACGGCGAATAGCGGCGCCCGCGCGACTCCATCCCCGACCACTCGGGTGACGCGATCACCTTCCGCGGCTGCACCTGCGTGTCGCCGAAGACGATGCGCACGTCGGCGTGCTCGGCGGCGATGTCCACGAGCGGCACGCCCGCGCGCCGCTCGAGCGCGCCGAACCCCTCGAGCGCGAGCCGTCCGTTCGTCACGCCCGAGAGGGCGAGGATCGCCTCGCACCAGTCGACGTCGCGCGCAAGGCTCGGACGGCCGTTCAGCTCCCCGTTGCGCCGGCGCAGCTCGTCGACCTCCTGGTGCGGTTTCCAGCCGATTCCCTTCGTCGCGATGCCGAGCTCCTCGACGAGCGGTCCGAGCGTGAGCCACTTGTCGAGGACGGCGCCGTAGTCGCGCTCGACGACGACGAGCTTCGGCATCGTCCTTCCCGGCACCGGCTCGCACTCGCCCGCCTTCCAGTCGAGCACCTTGCCGAGCGGCTGGGCGAGCTCGTCCGGCGTGTCGTGGAGCAGCGGCGCCGCGATGAGATCCTTGCGCACGCCGAGGTGGGTCCTCGCGAGCCTCGTGAACGACTCGGCAATGCGCTTGAAGATGTCGAAGTCGGTGCGCGTCTCCCACGGCGGCGGGATCGCCGGGTTGAACGAGTGGACGAAGGGGTGCAGGTCGGTACTGGAGAGGTCGTGCTTCTCGTACCAGGTCGCCGCCGGAAGGACGACGTCCGAGTAGAGCGTCGATCCGTTCATGCGGAAGTCGATCGTCGTGAAGAGGTCGAACTTGCCGGTCGGGGCCTCCTCGCGCCAGACGACGTCGTGGGGACGGTGCTCGGGGCCTGCCTCCTCGTTGCGGATCGCCGCGTCCTCGACGCCGAGCACGTAGCGGAGGAAGTACTCGTGCCCCTTGCTCGACGAGCCGAGCAGGTTCGCGCGCCAGAGCGTCAGCACCCGCGGGTAGTTGCCGGGCGCGTCCGGATCCTCGACGGCGAAGCGCAGCCGCCCGGCCTTCAGCTCGCGCACGACGTAGTCGGCCGGTGCGAGGCCCTCGGCCTCCGCCTCGGCGGTCAGCTCGAGCGGATTGCGGTCGAAGGTCGGGTACGACGGCATCCAGCCGAGGCGCGCAGCGAGCGCGTAGCAGTCGGCGAGGTGCATCTCCTTCAACGTCCCGCGGCCGAGCGGGGAGGCGTACTCGCCCGCCCGCGTCCGCTGGTAGCGCCACTGGCCGCTCGCGAGGAACCAGAACGGCGTCGTCGCCTGCTGGCGCGGCGGGCGGTTCCAGTCGAGCGCGAACGCGAGCGTCGACCAGCCGGTGATCGGACGCACCTTCTCCTGGCCGACGTAGTGCGCCCAGCCGCCGCCGTTCACGCCCTGGCAGCCGCAGAGCAGCACGAGGTTGAGCATCGCCCGGTAGATCTGGTCGGAGTGGTACCAGTGGTTCGTGCCCGCGCCCATCACGATCATCGAGCGGCCGTTCGTGCGCTCGGCGTTGCGCGCGAACTCGCGCGCGACCCGGATCACGAGCGCAGCGTCGACGCCCGTGTGCTCCTCCTGCCAGGCCGGCGTGTACGGCCTCGGGTCGTCGTAGTCCGCCGGCCAGTCGCCGGGCAGGTCACCCCGGCAGACGCCGAGCTGTGCGGCGAGCAGGTCGAAGACCGTCGTGACGAGCAGCCCGCCGACCGTCTTCGCGGGCACGCCGCGGCGATGCGAGCCGCCGCCCTCGGATTCGCCCACGTCGAAGCGCGGCAGCTCGACCTCGACGAGCTCGTCGTGGCGGCCGAGCAGCGTCAGCGCGGGCTCGATGTCGCCGAGCTCGAGGTTCCACTTGCCAATGCCCTCGTCGCCCCAGCGGAAGCCGATCGAGCCGTTCGGCACGGCGGGCGCGCCTGTCGCCGTGTCGAAGACGACGGTCTTCCACTCGGCGTTCTCGCCCTCGTCGCCGAGGTCGGACGCACGCAGGAAGCGGCCGGCGACGGTGACGCCGTCGCGCTGCTCGAGCGTGACGAGGAAGGGGAGGTCGGTGTTCTCGCGCACGTAGCGCTCGAAGTACGGGACCTGCCGGTCGACGTAGAGCTCCTTCAGGATCACGTGCCCCATCGCCATCGCGAGCGCTCCGTCGGAACCGGCCTGCGCGGGCAGCCAGTGGTCGGCGAACTTCGTGTGCCCCGCGAAGTCGGGCGAGACCACGACGACCTTCTGGCCCCGGTAGCGCGCCTCCGTCATGAAGTGGGCGTCCGGCGTGCGCGTCTGCGGGATGTTCGAGCCCCAGAGGATCGCGTAGCCCGCATTCCACCAGTCGGCGGACTCCGGCACATCCGTCTGGTCGCCCCAGACCTGGGGCGACGCCGGCGGCAGGTCGGCGTACCAGTCGTAGAAGCTGAGGCAGACACCGCCGATCAGCGAGAGGAAGCGGGTGCCCGCCGAGTAGGAGACCATCGACATCGCCGGGATCGGCGAGAAGCCCGCCACGCGGTCGGGCCCGTAGCGCCGGATCGTGTGCACGTGCGCCGCGGCGATCAGCTCGGCCACCTCGTCCCACGACGCGCGGACGAAGCCGCCCTTGCCGCGCTGCGACTTGTAGCTGCGGGCCTTCACCGGGTCGTCGACGATGTCGGCCCAGGCCGTGACCGGATCGCCGGTGCGCGCGAGCGCCTCGCGGTAGAGGTCGAGCAGCACCCCGCGCACGTACGGGTAGCGGACGCGGAGCGGCGAGTAGACGTACCAGGAGAACGAGGCACCGCGCGGGCAGCCGCGCGGCTCGTACTCGGGCACGTCGGGCCCGTTCGACGGGTAGTCGGTCTGCTGCGTCTCCCAGGCGACGATCCCGTCCTTGACGTGGATCTTCCAGGAGCACGAGCCTGTGCAGTTGACCCCGTGCGTCGAGCGGACGACACGATCGTGCTGCCAGCGGTCGCGGTAGAACGATTCCCACGCGCGCCCGTCGCGGACGAGCGCGCTCCACCCCTCCGCCGAGCGGGCACGCTCGCCGAAGAAGCGACGGCGTGCGAGCGGGCCCTCAGGCATTCGCCGGCGCGTGTGGGACGCCGCGGAGCTCTGCCGGGGGCGCGGTGCGCAGCAGCCAGACGGCGATCGCGAGCGAGACGGCGACGAAGACGAGCAGTCCGACGAAGCCGTACGTGTACGTGCCCTGCGCGTCCTTGACGAGGCCGACGAACACGGGCGGGAAGAAGCCGCCGAGGCCGCCGGCGGCGCCGACGATCCCGGCGGCGGCGCCGGCGTTCTCGGGAAACTCCGTCGGCACGAGCTTGAAGACGGCGCCGCTGCCGGAGCCGAGGAAGGCGCCGAGCGTGAGGCACGCGATCGTCACCGGCACGATCCGCGGTGCCGGGGCGAGCGTCGCCAGCACGGCGGCGTCGATCGCAACGCCGGCGAAGCACAGGACAAGGACCGGAAAGGCGCCTACCCGGTCGGAGACCCAGCCGCCGATCGGGCGTGCGACGGTGGCGGCGATCACGAAGCCGGCCGCCCGGGCGCTCGCCCCGCCCTTCGAGTAGTCGAACCAGTCCTGCAGCACGGTCGGCAGGAGCAGGAAGAGCGCGACGAAGCCGCCGAAGGTGATGAAGTAGAAGAACGCGAGCCGATACAGCCGCCAGCCGGCGCCGAGCACCTCGCGGTAGTGCGTGGGCGGGCGGCGGGTCGGTGCGTCGTGCGCCGTCGTAGCGGTCAGTACGGCACCGCCGAGCAGCATGCCGGCGGCGATCCAGCCGAGCGCGGGGCGACCCCAGTGGTTGACGATCGCCGGGGCGCTGAAGAACGTGATCGCCGTGCCGACGTTGCCCATCCCGTAGACGCCGACGGCGAATCCCTGTCTCTCCTTTCCGTACCAATTGGCGACGAACGGCACGCCGGCCGCAAAGGACGACCCGGCGACGCCGAGCAGGAAGCCGGTGCCGATCAGCGCCCAGTACGAGTGCGCGTACCCGAAGAGCACGGTCGGCACGGCCGAGAACGCGAGCAGTGCGGAGAACGTCAACCTGCCGCCGTACCTGTCGGTGAGAGTGCCGACCGGGATGCGCAGGAGCGAGCCGAGCACGACGGGCACGGCCGTGAGGAGCAGCGCCTCCGTGTACGAGAGGTGGAGCTCATGCTTGAACGTCTTCGCAAACGGCGAGATCAGGCTCCACGCCGCAAAGCAGAGCGTGAACGCGAAGGTGGAGACGCCGAGATTCCACCCGGCTGAGCGGAACGGCCCCCTGCCACCGGCGTCGGAGATGCTGCTCATTCTGGCTCCCTGGATCGTGGGACTCGGACGTCCCGTACGTCCGAGGAATCTAGGAGGAATGAGTCCGGCGAACGCCGTGGCTCGACCACAGAGTTCGCGCGGACTACTACTGATGCTCGCCCGGCGGCGCTGCGGCAACGTCGTCCGAAACACATTGGAGAAAATGAGCGAGACCACGACACCGGCATCCGTTCACCGCGCCCTCGCCGACGAGCGGCGCGTCCGCATCGTCGACGAGCTGCGCGGAGCTCCGGACGGGCTCGACGCCCACGAGCTGGCCCGGCGGCTCGGGCTGCACGCGAACACGGTCCGCTGGCACCTCGCGATCCTTGCCGACGCCGGCTTCGTCCAGTCGCATCCCGGCGTGCGCAGCGCGCGCGGACGGCCGCGGATCGCCTACACGCTGAGCGAGGAAGCCGGAGCCGGAGAGCGTGAGAACTACCGTCTGCTCGCAACGATCCTGACCGGGACGCTGTCGAAGCTCGAGGCCGGGTCGGCACTGGCGGTCGAGGCGGGCCGCGCCTGGGGGCGCTACCTCGTGCGCCGCCCGCCCCCGCACGTGCGCGTGAGCGCAGCGGACGCGATTCGCAACGTCGTGGAGCTCCTCACCGCCGAGGGTTTCCGTCCCGAGGCCGGCCCGGACGAGATCCGCATGCGCCACTGCCCGTTCCGCGACCTGGCCGAGTCCGGCGCCGGCATCGTCTGCGCGGTCCACCAGGGGCTGATCTCCGGCGCACTTGCCGAGCTCGGCAGCGAGCTCGAGGTCGACCGCCTCGACGCGTTCGTCGAGTCGGATCTCTGCATTGCCCGGCTGCGCCGGAGCTCCGTCTGACCTTGGCGAGCGGCCCGCTCCGCGGACGCCCGGGGACGAAGACGCTCCCGCTCACCGACGGCCGGGCGGTCGGCGGCCCGATCGCGCTCGGCCTGCTCGCCTCGTATACCGCCGTCGCCCTGGCCGGCTGGACCGCGGGCGCGATCGCACTGCTCGTCGCGGCGCCGGAGCTCGCCGCGCGGAACCCGCTGGCGTCACAGCCGGTGCTCGCCGTCCATCTCGTCGCGCTCGGGCTGCTCCCCTTCGCCGTGACGGGAGCGTCGTTCCACCTGCTGCCGGTGCTGCTGCGAAACAACGTGCGCCACCCGCGGCGGCTGCAGGCGGCGTTGCCGCTGCTCGCGGCGGGCTTCCTCGTCGCACCCGGGATCGCCTTCGATCGGCCGACGCTCCTCTGGCCGGGCGCGACCCTCGTCACGGCAGGGCTCGCGCTCGTACTCTCGGAGCTGCTCGGGCTCGTCCACCGGGCACCCGGAGACCGCACGCTCGTCGTCAGCCGCACCGGGGTCGCTTTCACAAGCCTTCACGTGGCCGCCGCGCTCCTGCTCGGGGCGCTCGTGTTCTCCCGCGGCGACGACCCGGTCGCCGGAGTCGGCCACGACCGCTGGCTGCTCGTGCACCTGCACCTCGCGGTCTTCGGCTGGCTGACCCTGCTGATCGTCACCGTCGGCCGCACGCTCGGACCGATGCTCGCGCTCTCGCCGGCAGCTCCCCCGCGCCGCTACCCGCTGAGCGAGCTCGCGCTCACCGCCGGGCTCTGGACGCTCCTCGCCGGGCTCGCGGCCGCCTCCACGCCCGCGACGCTCGCCGGCGGCTGCCTCATCTCCCTCACCCTCGCCCAGCTCGCCCGGCTGCTCACGCGAGTCGCGCGGACGCGACGGCTCGAGCTGGAGGCGCCGCTCGCCCACCTCCTCGCCGGCCTCCTCTTCCTGCTGCAGGCGCTCGCGCTCGGGCTCGCCATTCTCGTCGGCGCCGTCGCACCGCGCACCGGCCTCACCGCCTACGTGATCCTCCTGCTCCTCGGCTGGGCGAGCGGCGTCACGCTCGGCCACCTCGGCAAGCTCCTTTCGCTCTCGCTCTGGGTCTGGTGGCCGCCGGGGCCGCGCCCCAAGCAGTCCGCGCTCTATCCCCGCCGCGTCTGGCTCGCCGAAGCCGCCCTGTTCGCGGCGGGCGTCGAGCTGCTCGCAGCCGGTGCGCTCGCCGGCAGCATCGCGATCGCGCGCGCCGGCGCGGCGCTCCTCGTCGCCGCGGCCGTGGTCGCTGCGGCCGGCGCCGGGCGGACATGGGCCCGGCGTCCCCGTCGCGCTTAGAGGCTCTCACATGATGACGTTCGTCGATCGGGTGCGATCGGCGAGTGCGCTGCAAGGACGCAGGGAGGCCCGATAGTTGCGCTATCGGGCCGACTGAGGACGCGGCAGCGTGCCGCCGAGCGCGGCCGGGCGGCACAATCGCTCATTGTGT
>Ga0187779_10000216_pt1 | contig 42545 bp, 39 predicted proteins | sample 1015_Q2_SP10_10__FD_132435 | JGI IMG/M metagenome (GOLD analysis project Ga0187779, IMG submission 132435) | Tropical peat soil microbial communities from peatlands in Department of Meta, Colombia - 1015_Q2_SP10_10_MG | ecosystem: Environmental > Terrestrial > Soil > Wetlands > Peat | place... | reverse complement strand
GCGCTCGCCGGCGTCAGGTACGAGCCGAACGAGCCGCCGAGCAGCACCTGGGAGATCTCCTCCGGCGCGATCCCGAGGTCCTTGCACAGGATCGTCCAGCCGGTCGCGATCGACGCCTTCGCGAACTGCAGCTCGCGGACGTCGCGCTGCGAGAGGAAGACCCCGTCGGCGAGGTGGAAGACGTTCTCCTCGCCGATCGTCCCCAGCCGCTCCGACGAGCCGGGCACGAAGCGGCCGGAGCGGTCGAGGATGCCCGCGGCGACGAGCTCGGCCACCGCGTCGACGAGCCCCGAGCCGCACAGGCCGACCGGCTCGACGTCGCCGATCACCGTCAGCTCGAGCTTCGTGTCGCGGATCTTCACGCCCTCGATCGCGCCGTCGGCCGCCCGCATGCCGCAGCGAATCTGGGCTGCCTCGAAAGCCGGCCCTGCGGGCGCCGCGGTCGCGAGCGCCTGCGCGGAGGAGCCGAGCACGATCTCCGAGTTCGTGCCGACGTCGATGAAGAGTCGGATGCGACGGTCGAGCGTCAGCCCCGTGGCGAGGATGCCGGCGACGATGTCGGGGCCGACGTACGCGCCGAGCGCCGGGAACGTCACGGCCGGCGCACGCGAGTGGACACGGACGCCGAAGTCGGCGGCCGTCGCCGCCGGCAGCGTGCGCGCGGCGATCGTGAAGGGCGCCATCGACAGCGGCTGCGGGTCGATCCCGAGCGCGAGCTGGATCATCGTCACGTTGCCCGCGACGACGATCTCGTAGACCGTCCCCGGGTCGACGCCCGCCTCCTCGCACACCTCGCCGGTCAGCAGCTCGAGCGTCTCGTGCGCGTGCTGCTGAAGCCGCGCCAGCGCATCGCCGTCGAGCATCGTCGCCGAGATGCGCGTGATCACGTCGGCGCCGAACGGCTGCTGCGCGTTGAGCACCGACCGCACGGCCTTCGGCTGCCCTGTCTCGAGGTCGAGCAGCGTCGCGACGACGGTGGTCGTGCCCAGATCGAACGCGAGAGCATGCCGCACGCCCGAGGAGTCGCCCGGCTCGACGCCGATGAGGAGGTCGTCGCACACGACCGCCGTCACCTTCCAGTCCGCCTCGCGCAGCGTCGTACCGAGCCCGCGCGCCAGGTCGAGCGGCACGCGCAGCTCGAGGTCGTCCATCGCCGCGAGCACGCGCTCGAGGTCCGACGTCTGGTCCTCGAGCGTCGGCTCGGCCAGCTCGAGGTAGCGCTTCTGCACGGCCGGCCGCAGGATCACGTGCCGCCCCACTCCGGCGAGCGCCGCCTTCGGGCGCGTCTGGAGCGGCGGCACCTCGATCGTGATGTCCTCCTGCGTCGCCGCGCGGCACGCAAGCCGCCAGCCGCCCTTCAGCTCGTCGACGCTGAACGCGCGCGGGTCGACCGGACTCAGCGGCGAGTGCCCGGAGACGACGCGCACCTTGCACTTCTTGCACGTGCCGTGGCCGCCGCACGTCGAGTCGATCGCGACGCCGTTCCAGCTCGCAGCGTCGAAGATCGTCGTTCCGGCGGGCACCCGCGCCTCCTTGACGGCGTGGTCCTCACCGACCTGGAGGAAGCGGAGGCGCACCCGGTCGGGGTGCGGCTGCTCCGGGATGTCGGCGACCGCGTTCACGCGGTCGCGGCCGCCTGCTTCTCGCGATAGCGCCGGATCCAGTTCGCGCCCCACTCGTCGCGGCCGAGCAGGAAGTCGGTCGCGCGCACGGACTCGACCATCTCCGGCCGGCGCGCGTCCATGATCGCGCTCGTCAGCCCGTGGCTCTGGGCGACGGCGAGGAACGCTGCGCCGAGCGTGTGGCGGCCGGGCAGCCCGAACGAGGTGTTTCCGGCTCCGCACGTGGTGTTGACGCCGAGCTCGTCGCGCAGCAACTGCAGCGTCTCGATGAACAGCGTCACCGCGCGCGGCTCGGCGCCGATCGGCATGGCGAGCGGGTCGATGACGATGTCCTCGCGTGGGATGCCGTAGTCGCCGGCGACGGCGACGATCTTCTTCGCCACCTCGAGCCGGCGCTCTGGCTCCATCGGGATGTCCTCGGCGTTCGCGAGCCCGATCACGGCGGCGCCGTGCCGCGCGACGATCGGCAGGATCGCCTCCAGCCGCTCGTCCTCGCCCGTCACCGAGTTGACGAGGGCCTTGCCCTCGTACGCGGAAAGCCCGGCCTCGAGCGCCTCGATCACGGAGGAGTCGATGCACAGGGGCAGGTCGCAGAGACCCTGGACGAGCGGGATCGCCCGCGCCATCAACCCGACCTCGTCGGCGAGCGGGTCGCCGACGTTGACGTCGAGCATGTCGGCCCCGCCCTCGACCTGTTGGCGGACATCGGTCTCGAGCTGTGAGAGGTCGCCGGCCTGGAGCTGCGCCTGGAAGGCCTTGCGGCCGGTCGGGTTGATCCGCTCGCCGATGACGCAGAACGGCTGCTCGGGCCCGATGACGACGGTCCTAGACCGCGACTGGACGACGGTATCCACTCATCTCCCTTTCCGTGCGTGTGGGTATCTCGAGCCGCTCGCAGAGGCGGGCGATGCCGGCCTCGCGGCGGAAGCTGATCAGGTGCAGCCCGGCGACGCCGGGAAGCGCACGAGCATGGGCGGCGAGCTCGCACGCGACCTCGAAGCACTCCGCCTCGGGGTCGGCCGCCTGCTCGCAGCGCTCGATCAGCGCGGCCGGGACGGAGATGCCGGGCACGTTTGCATCGATGAAGCGGAGCGCGCCGGGCGAGCGCACGAGGCAGATCGAGGGCAGAAGCGCGGCCTGCCGGGCGAGGCCGCTCGCGACGGCCTCGGCCAGGAAGCGTTCGAGCGGCTCTCGCTCGAAGCCGACCTGGAGCTGAAGAAAGCGCGCGCCGGCGCGCACTTTCTTCATCGCTCTCTCGACGCGGTAGTCGACCGGAGGGGCAGCGGGGTTCTCCACTGCGCCGAGAAAGAAGTGCGGCGCGGGCTCGATGGCGCGGCCGGACAAGTAGGCGCCGCGCGCGAGCGCGGTGCCGACCGCGAGAAGCTGGACGGAGTCGACATCGAACACGCGCCGCGCCTCCGGCTCGTCGCCCGCCGTGACGTCGTCCCCGGTGAGGCAGCAGACGTTCTCGATCCCGTGCAGCGCGGCGCCGGCGAGCTCGGCTTCGAGCGCGAGCCTGTTCCGGTCGCGGCACGTGAGCTGCATCACCGGCTCCATGCCGAGCTGCTTCAGCGCGATCGCGACGGCAAGCGGCGACGCGTGCGCGTGCGCGGACGTGTTGTCGGTCGCGTTGACGGCGTCCACCCAGTCCTCGTACGCGGCGAAGCGCTCGTGCACGGCGTCGAGACCGCCCGCGTCGACGGTGTGGAGCTCTGCCGTCACGACGAAGCGGCCGGCCGCAAGCGCGTCCTCAAGCCGGGACATGCCACCCCTGCGGCGTCTGCTTGTCGCGCTTCGTCAGCAGATTGATCCATGACGACGTCCCCTCGAGGCGGTTGTCGACCGGCGGCCGCAGCTCGTGGATCTCCTCCTTCCACGGCAGCCTGCGGGAGCGCTCGACCGCCGTCACCCAGACGCAGCGCATCGACGGCTCGACCTCGCAGCGACCGTCGGGGCGTACGCCGCCGCACGGCCCGTTGCGGAGCGTCTTCGGGCAGTTCATCGGGCACGTGAGGCCGGTCGAGTGCAGCACGCACTGCCCGCACATCCGGCAGCCGAACACCGGCTTCTTGAGCGCGGCCTCGACGAGCGCGACGGGTCCCATCAGGCGGGGACCGCTGTCCGCTTCCGCTCGATCAGGTCCTTCGCGAGCCGCACGGCGGTCGAGGCGTCGGCGGCATAGCCGTCGGCGCCGACCGCGTCGGCGTACTGCTGTGTCACGGGCGCGCCGCCGACCATGACGATCACATCGTCGCGGATGCCGGCCTTCTCGAGCGCGTTGATGTTCGCCTTGAACATCGGCATCGTCGTCGTGAGGAAGGCGGAGAAGCCGACGATGTCGGGCTTGTGCTCCACGATCGCCTCGATGAACTTCTCGGGCGCGACGTTGACGCCCAGGTCGTGGACGGTGAAGCCGGCCCCCTCGAGCATGATGTTGACGAGGTTCTTGCCGATGTCGTGCACGTCGCCCTTGACGGTGCCCATGACGTAGGTGCCGACCTGCTTCGCGCCGGTCTCGGCGAGCAGCGGCCGCAGGATGTCGAGCGCGCCCTGCATCGCACGCGCGGCGATCAGCATCTCCGGCACGAAGAAGTCGCCGCGCTCGAAGCGTGCGCCGACCTCCTCGAGCGAGGGGATGAGCGCGTCGTAGAGCATCTTCTCGGGGTCCATGCCGTCGGCGAGGCCGGCGTTGACGAGCTCTTTCACCTCGGGCGCGTGGCCGACGAGCGTGTGGTCGTAGAGGCCCTGGAGGATCTCGTCGTGAGTCATGCGGCACCTCGTGCGTGGTCGCGGTGGCCGAGACGCTCCGCGAGCTGCGTCGCCTCTTCCATCAGCAGAGGCGCGAGCTGGGCGATGCGCTCGGAGGTCAGGCGGGCCGTGGGCCCGGAGATCGAGAGGGCGGCGAGCGCCTCGCCGCCGGGGCCGAAGACGGGAGCGGCGAGCGCCGAGAGGCCGAGCTCGAGCTCGTCGACGGAGGTCGCGTAGCCGCGTGCGCGGATGCGGGCCAGCTCGGCGCTGGCCTGCTCGGCGGGGCCGAACGCGAGGAAGACCTTGCCGTTCGCGGCGAGCTCAAACGGCACGCGCCGCCCGACCCAGTCGGTCGTGCCGACGAAGTGCGCGGTGTCCTCCTGCGCGAGGTGCTCGACGCCGTCGGGGCCGGGCACCGCGAGGTTGATCGTCTCGCCGGAGGCGTCGGCAAGGCGCAGGAGCGCGGGCGCGGCGAGCTCGACGAGCGTCGCGGAGGCGTCGCGGTTCGCGTACCGGAGGAGGACAGGCCCGGGCCGCAGCCGCCCGCGGTCGCCGAGGCGCTGGACGAGGCCCTGCCTCTCCAGGGCGGCGACGAGCCTCGAGGTCGTGCTCTTCGGCAGTCCGGCGCCCTCCGCGAGCTCGCCGACGGACGGCGGCTGCACGGCCTCGACGACGCGGACGAGGAGCTGCGCCGCGCGATCGATCGACTGGGTACCGGTATCGGTCGCCATTCCCACATTGTGGAACGCATGTTCCACACGTGCATTCTGGCGACCGCGGCACGTCGCGTCAACCTCCACCCACCCCTCAGGACCGGCGTCCGGATGCCGACATATGTGTCCAACGTGACGTACTCGGGAACCCACGTCGTCACAGGGGTCCTTCTCGTCGCGGCCGCCGCCGGAGGAGCTGCGGTCGCCGTCCCCGCGCGGCCCGCTTCCCGCGCGGCCGTCCGGGTCTCTCCCGCCGTGGCGTGGCCCCGGCTCGCAACCGCGGGGCCGTTCCTGCTCGAGAGCATCCGGGACAAGGTGGACGGCCGCTGGGGTGCGGCATGGCAGAGCCTCTACCCGTTCCACAAGCTCGTCGCCTCGAGAACCACGTTCGTGCGCTGCGAGTCGGCCACGCCGGTCCCTGCCCCGCTCGAATCGATGCGCGTCGTACGCGTCAGGCGCTCGCCGGTGCACGTGCCCGGTCTCGCACGTCCCGTCGCCGGCGTCGCGGTCACCATGCACGTCGAGCTGAGCTGGTACGGGCCGCGCGACCCGATCACGCTCCAGCCGACCTTCCACCTCGTCCCGGTGCGAGGGCACTGGACGTGGCTGCTGTCCACGGAGCGGTACCGGCTCTACCTGCACGAGGGCTGCAGCTCGCTGCCCGCGGCGTGACCCGCCTTCCTCTCCGACATTGCCACTGGAGGTCGGGCCCCGGCCGGCCGATGTAGTCCCATGGCCAGCGCAGCGACGCCCCACGCTCTCGCTCCGACCGTCTTGCAACGCGCCGCCGGTCGGCGCAGGGTTGGGGTGCGGCCGAGCGCGAAGGGGCTGCTGCTCGGCCTGGCCGTGCTTGCCGCCGCCGCCGCGGTTGCCGGTCTCGCGCGGCTCGCCTCGGCGCCGGGCACCGCGCGGGTGCGGCCGTCCGGCGACCGGCTGATCGCGCAGCGGGCCGTCGGGCGCTATTTCGCGTTCATCGACGAGGGCCGCGGTACCGAGTTCTGCGCCGAGGCGATCAGCTCGGCGACCCTCGAGGCGGGGGGCGGCATCTACAACTGCGCGACCGCGATCGACACGTACGTGAAACGGATCCGGCGCGCGGCGTTCCCGGCGGCGGTCACGGACATGCGCGTCCTCTTCTACATGGTCGCCGACGGGATCGGCTCGCACTGCTCGGCAAGCCGCCCTTGCCCGCGCGATCGCTACGCCCGCTGGGCCCGAGCCTTCGCATCGCCGGGCGTCGTGTGGAGAACGGGCAGCGACCCGGGACTGGCTTCCACCGTCGGCACGAGGATCGTCGCGGTCGTCGATCCGCGCGACACCGGCCCGGATTGGATCACGCTCTACTATCAGGCGTCCGACGGGCGGATCTTCCGTGCCAGCTGGAGCACCACCCCCGGCAGCTGGCACGGCTCCGTCGTCGACACCCATGCCGGCGATCCGTTCATCTCCCACGTCCACGTCCTCGCGACCCACAGGACGAGCGACGGCTCGCTCGTCGCGATCGTGAGCATGCGAGTCGGGACCGCGGCGCCGACCGTCGAGCAGTTCCGGCTCGTGAACGAGGACGGGAGCTGGCGGGCCGACTCGTGGGCGGACGTCACGGCTGCGCTGGCCGCGTGAGCCGAGCGTCACGCGCCGACGCGACCTCGATCCGGAGGCCGTCGGGGTCGCGGAAGAACGTCGCGTAGTAGTCGGGGTGGTACTCCGGCCACGCGCGCGGCGCGTGCAGCACCTCCGCACCGGCCGCAGCGGCGGCGGCGTGTGCCGCGTCGACGTCGGCGCGCGACTCGACGGCGAAGGCGACGTGGTGCAGGCCGGGCGCGTAGAGCTCGAACTCCTGCTCCTCGAGCGCCTGCCGCAGGCCGAGCGAGCCCGAGCCGGCGGCCGGGAAGCGGAGGTAGTGGATCTGCTCGCCGCGCTCACCCGCGACGAGGAACGGCTCCTCGAGGCCGAGCGGGCCGAGGACGGCGGCGTAGAACGCGAGCGACCGCTCGAGGTCGCGGCAGACGAGGTCGACGTGGCCCAGCCCGACCAACATCACGGCTCCAGCGACTCGGCGAGCAGCGTCGACACGTCGACGACGCGCAGCTTCCTGCCCGACTGGCGGACGCCGTCGTCGAGCATCACCGTGCAGAACGGGCACGCGACGGCGAGCGTCTCCGCACCCGTCTCCGCCGCCTCCCGGACGCGCTCATCGTTGATGCCCGTCCCCCGCTCCTCCATCCACATGTGCGCACCGCCGGCGCCGCAACAGAACGTCTGCCTGCCGCTCCGCCTCATCTCCACCGGCTTGCCGACCGCCGCGACGAGCTCACGTGGCTCCGCCCGTACGTCGTTGTGACGCGCGAGATAGCACGAGTCGTGGTAGGTGATCTCCGCGTTACCCGCCTTCGGCGCGAGGCGACCATCACGGACGAGCCGCGCGAGCAGCTCGGTGTGGTGCAGCACCTCGTAGCCGCCGCCGAAGTCGCCGTACTCGTTGGCGAGCGTGTTGAAGCAGTGCGGACAACTCGCGACGATCTTGGTCACACCCGCCTCGTTGAGCGTCGCCACGTTCTGCTCGGCGAACGCCTGGAACACGTACTCGTTGCCGATGCGCCGCGCCGGATCGCCCGTGCACGACTCGCGGGGACCCAGGATCGCGAAGTCGACGCCCGCCTTCTGGAGCAGCTTCGCCGTCGACTCCGCGCTCTTCTTCGCCCGCTCGTCGAACGACGCCGCGCAGCCGACCCAGTACAGGTACTCCGGCGCCGGCTCGCCCGGCTCGAGCACGCGCACGCCGAGCTCCTCCGCCCACGCGGCGCGCTCCGTCTGGGGCTTGCCCCACGGGTTCGACGCGCGCTCGACGTCGCGCAGCATGGGCTCGGCCTCTGCCGGGAAGCTCGAGTCCACCATCACGAGATGGCGGCGCAGGTCGACGATGTGGTCGACGTGCTCGATCGACACCGGGCACGCCTGCACGCACGCACCGCAGGTCACGCAATCCCAGATCATCTCCTCGGGCACGCCGTTGCCGGCGATCGGCTCGGCGCTCTGGGCGAAGACCTGGTCGCGGATGCCCATGATCAGGAGCTTGGGCGAGAGGATCTTCCCGGTCGCGTGGGCCGGGCAGGCGTCCTGGCAGCGGCCGCACTCGGTGCACGAGAAGCCGTCCATGATCTGCTTCCAGGTCAGGTCGGCGACCGTGCCCGCGCCGAAGCGGAGCTCGGCGTCGGGGGCCGTGAAGTCGAGCGCCTCCAGCCTCCCGCGGGCCCGCGTGCGTGTGAACCAGACGTTCACGGCTGCCGTCGCGATGTGCAGGTGCTTCGAGTACGGGAGGTAGACGAGGAAGCCGAAGATGAAGCAGAGATGCGCCCAGACGAAGACGCGCTCGAGCACGTCGTCGTGCGGGAAGACGTGCGAGAACGCGTTCGCGAGAAAGCCGGCGTGGGTCTCCAGTCCGGCGGCCACCGCCGCGGCGTGCCAGCACAGGAGCGTGAGCACGACTCCGGCGATCAGCCCGAGGATCACGTACCCCTCGCCACGGTGCGAGCCCTCGAACCTCGCCGGCCGGACGACCGTGCGGATGACGACCGCCGTCAGGACGCCGGCCAGCACGAGCAGCACGAACACGTCGACGAGGTCGCCGAACCACGTCGCCGGGATCTCGAAGTGCTTGTCGACTGCCGCAATCGCCGCCGCCACGATCGTCGGGAACAACACGAGGAACCCCCAGAAGATGAACGCGTGCATCAGGCCGGGAACGAGCCGCTGCAGCAGCTTGCGCTGGCCGAGCACGATGACGGCCTCGTTGCGCACGCGCCGCGGCACATCGCCGGACCGGTCGACCGGCCTCCCCTGCCGGACGAGCCGGACGAGGAAGAGCGCGCGACGCACGAACAGGCCGCCGCAGACCGCCGCGAGCGCGACGAGCCCGAGCGCGCCGGCGAGAACGGCTATCCGCGGGCCTTTCTCAGCTCGGCGCTGATCGCCGGCACGATGACGTGCAGGTCGCCGATCACCGCGTAGTCGGCGCTCGCCATGATCGGAGCCTCGGGGTCGTCGTTGATCGCGAGGATCTTCTTCGCGCCCTTGCAGCCGGCGATGTGCTGCGTCGCGCCGCTGATGCCGCACGCGATGTAGAGGTCGGGCGAGATCTTCGTGCCCGTCTGTCCGACCTGGTCGGCGTGCGGACGCCAGCCGGCGCTCGTGACGACGCGCGAGCAGCCGACCGCGCCGCCGAGCAGCCCCGCGAGCTCCTCGATGATCGCGAAGCCCTCCGTGGAGCCGACGCCGCGGCCGCCGCTGACGACGACCTTCGCATCCCGGAGCGAGACGCCGGCGGCAGACTCCTCCATCCGCTCGACGACGCGCGGGGAGCCGTCGTCCGACGCCACGAGCGTCTCCACCGGAGGGCCGGCCGGCCCGGCGGCGTGGACGTGGGGCGCGACGGTCATGATCCGCGGCGAGCCGTGCAGGCGCGCCTCCTCGAGCAGGCTGCCTCCCCAGCGGACGCGCGTGACGACATCGCCGTCGATGCGGGTGACGTTCGCCGCGAACGGCTGGTCGAGCCGCGCGGCGACGTGGGCGAGCAGCTCGTTGCCGCGATCGGAGCCGGCCGCGACGATGGCGCCGGCGCCGTCCGCCGCGGCGGCGATCGCCGAAGCCCACGCGGCGGGGGCATACGAGCCGTCGACGGAGACCGCGCGGACGTCGCCGAGGGTGCGCGCGAAGGCGAGGGCCTGGAGCGAGAGCTCGTCGTCGGCGTCGATGTAGGCGAGGACGTTCACGCGACCCCCAGCGACTGCAGCACCTCGACCACACGCGGCGCCGCGCCGGCCCCTTCGCCGAGCACCTCCGCCTGCTTGCCCTGCCCCTCGGGCACGACGAGGCGGAGCTTCTCCAGCCGCTGCTCCGGCCGAGTCGGCTCCACGACCGCGAGCGGCTTCGACTTCGCGCGCAGACGCCCGGGCACCGACGGGTAGCGCGGCAGGTTCAGACCCTCGAGCACCGTCAGCACCGCGGGCAGGGGCGCGACGTAGACGTCGCGGGCGCCGCCGGCGTCGCGCTCGCAGCGCACCTGCGCACCCTGCACCTCGATCTTCTTCAGGCCGGTGACGACCGGCAGGTCGAGCGCATAGGCGACCCGGATCCCGACCTGGTAGCCGCCCGAGTCCGCCGACTCGTTCCCGAACATGATCAGGTCGAAGGGATCCTCCTCACGGACTGCCGCGACGATCGCGCCGGCCGTCGCCTGCGCGTCCCACTCGCCGCCGTCCGTCCTGAGCAGGATGGCGCGGTCGGCGCCGATCGCCATGCAGTCGCGCAGCTGCTCCTCCGCCTCGGCAGGGCCGAGGGTGAGCACGACCGACTCGCCGCCGTTCGCCTCGACGAGGCGGACGGCCTCCTCCACCGCACACTCCTCGTGCGGGCTGATCGTGAAGCCGAGGTGCTTCGTCTCGATCGCCTGCTCGTCCGCGGTCAGCACCATGCGGCCTCCGGTGAGCGGAACGCGCTTCACGCAGACGAGCAGCCTCACGAGCGGATCCTCTCGTTCCCGGGATCGAAGATCGGCGTCGAGCCGACGACCTCCACCGTCACCGGATAGAGCTCGTTCATGTACTCGACCGCCAGCCGTTCGCCCGCAACGGCGCGCTCGGGCGGCAGGTACGACATCAGCACGTGCTTGCCGATCGACGGCCCCGCGCCCGCGCTCGTCACGTAGGAGCGGCGGCCCTTCGCGTCCGTGATCGGCGTGCCGTCCGGCAGCGTCACCGGCTCGCGCCCGAGCGGATACCGCTTCACGCCGCTCTTCGAAACGTGTTCGTCGACGGTGAGCGTGCAGAGCCTCGCGACGGGCGCGGACTCACGGTGCGCGACGTGCGCGGCCTTGCCGACGAAGTTCTCGTCCTTGACCTTCCACCACGCCATGTCGGCCTCGACGACGTCGTAGTCCGCGTCGAGCTCGGTGCCGAAGGCGCGGTAGCACTTCTCGAGCCGGCCGGTCGTGCCGTAGACGCCGATGCCGGCCGGGACGACGCCGTGCGGCTGTCCCGCCTCCCAGACCGCGTCCCACAGCCTCGCGCCGTTCTCCATCGGCACGTACAGCTCCCAGCCGAGGTCGCCGACGTACGAGATCCGCGAGGCGAGGACGTCGAAGCCGTCGGCTGCGAGCAGCCTCCAGGTGCTGAACGGAAAGCCCTCGTTCGAGACGTCGTCGCTCGTGATCGACGCGAGGATGTCGCGCGCCCGCGGTCCCCACAGCCCGACCGTGCACCAGGCCGACGTGAGGTCCTCGATCCGCGCGCCGTCGTTCAGGTGGTCGGCGAACCACTTCTTGTCGGCCATGCCGTGGGCGCCGCCGGTGACGACGCGGAAGATCTCGTCGTCCATGCGCATGATCGTGAGGTCCGACTTGAACGTCCCGCTCGGCGAGAGCACCGGCGTGTAGATCACGCGCCCGCTCGGCACGTCCATCTGCCTCGCCGCAACCCGTTGGACGACGTCGAGCGCACCCGACCCGACGACGTCGAAGATGCAGAACGCCGTCAGGTCGAACATCGCGGCGCGTTCGCGCATCGCGAGATGCTCGGCGTTGATGATCGGCGACCACCAGCGCGCGTCCCACTCGTGCTCGCGCGGCAGCACGCCGTACTCCTCGACGAGCTTCCCGTTCGACTCGTACCAGTGCGGCCGCTCCCAGGCAGCCGCCTCGAAGAAGCGCGCGCCGAGCTCCTGCTCGCGCTCGTAGAACGGCGACATGCGCACCCGCCGGTTGGACTCCCACTGCTCCATCGGGTGGACGATCCCGTACGTCTTGTTGAAACCTTCCGCCGCGCGGCCCTTGACGTGCTGCGGCGTCTTCTGCTCGTCGTAGAAGCGCGCGATGTCGGAGGACTGGAGGTCGATCTCCGACTCGCCGTGCGTCATCCACTCCGCGAGCGACTTGCCGACGCCGGGGCCTTCCTTGACCCAGACCGCGGCCGCGGACCAGAGACCCTTCACCTCCGGCGTCTCGCCGAGCAGAGGCAGGCCGTCCGGCGTGAGCGAGAGCAGGCCGTTGATCGCATACTTGATCCCGACCGCCTCGTCGCCGAGGATCTCCGGCACGAGCTGGAGCGCATGCTCGAGCTGAAGCTCGAAGTCCTCCTGCGTGAACGGCATCTCGGTCGGGCTGAGCGCGGCCTCCGCGATCGACGGGATCTCGTCGGGCTCGTGCAGAATCGGCCTGTGCGCGTACGAGCCGACCTCGAGTCCCTGCCCGTCCTGGCGCTCGTACATGTTCGTGTCCATGTCGCGCACGATCGGGAACTCGATCGAGGTCTTCGAGCCGAGGAAGCGCGGCACCGGGCCGACGTCGATCATCTGGTGCACCGCCGGCGTGAGCGGGATCGACGCGCCGGCCATCCGCGCGATGCGCGGGCTCCAGACGCCGCAGGCGACCACGGCCACATCGGTCTCGACGTCGCCGCGGTCGGTTCGCACGCGCCGCACGTGCCCGTTCTCGACGTCGATCCCGATCACCTCCGTGTTCGGGAACACTTGGAGCGCTCCGAGCTCCTGCCCGCGTTCGCGCATGATCGTGCCGAAGCGCAGCGAGTCGACGACGGCGACGGACGGCGAGTAGAAGCCGCCGAGGATCACCGACTCGTCGACGTAGGGGACGAGCTCCTTCACCTGGGCGGGGGTGACGAGGGAGACCCCGTCGACGCCCCACGACTTCGCCGAGGCCATGCGCCGGCGCAGCTCCTCCAGCCGCTCCTCGGTGCGTGCCACCTCGATGCCGCCGCTCTCGATGAGAACGCCGGCCTCCCTGTACTGGCGCATCGACTCGAGCGTGAGCTGGGTCATCTCCTTCGAGTGGTCCACCGGGTAGATGAAGTTCGAGGCGTGCCCGGTCGAGCCGCCCGGGTTCGGGAACGGCCCCTTGTCGAGCAGGACGAGATCGCGCCAGCCGAGCTCGGCGAGCCAGCCGGCGAGGCTGTTGCCGACGATGCCGCCGCCGATGACGACGGCGCGGGCGGTTCCGGGAAGATCGCTCACAGGGCCCTCACACGGTCAGGAGCACGCGACGCATCGCCTGCTCGAAGTCCTGGACATGGTCTCGCATCGTGGCCGCGGCGTGCTCTCCGTCGCCGCCGCCGATCGCCTCGAGCAGGTCGCGGTGCTGGTGGACGGCCTCGTCGAGCTCCTGTGCCCGGTCGATGGCCATCATCCAGATGCGCAGGCTGAGCACGTAGTACTGCTCGAGCGTCGCCGCGAGCAGGTCGTTGTGCGCGCAGCGATACACGGCCCGGTGGATGCGCTCGTCGAGGGACATCAGCTCGCGATCGCCGAGGCCGTTCGCCTCGAGCTCGTGCAGGAGCCCGGTGAGCTCCTCGCGCTCGGGATCGGTCGCCCGCTCCGCCGCGAGCCGCGCCGCCTCCGGCTCGAGCGCCGCCCGCACCTCCGAGATCCGCGCGAGCTCGCGAACGTCGACGCCGGTGACGAACATGCCGCGGCGGGGGTACACCTCGACGAGCCGCTCCTGCGCCAGCCGGCGCAGCGCCTCGCGCACGGGCGTGCGGCCGATCGAGAGCCGCTCGATCAGCGCGCGCTCGTCGATCACGGCCCCCGGCGCCAGCTCGAGCGTGACGATCAGCTCGCGGATGGCGTGATATGCCTTCTCGGCCAGCGAGACGCCCGCCTGGTGCGACTGGAGAACCCGGGTTGCGCCTGCGGCCGCCACGGTGGAACTATTAGCATATCGTCCGTATATCAGCCGCGGTGGATGCGAAACGACGACGAAAAGGAGCAGTCTTGACCACGCAGATGCCTTCGTCCCTGGAGATCGCGCAGGACGCGCGCCTGCGGCCGATCAGCGAGATCGCCGCCGCCGCCGGACTCGAGCCGGACGAGGTCGACCTCTACGGCAAGTACAAGGCGAAGATCGACCTCTCGGTGCTCGACCGCCTCGCCGACCGTCCGGACGCGAAGCTCGTCAGCGTCACCGCGATCACGCCGACGAAGGCGGGCGAGGGCAAGACGACGACCGCCGTCTCGCTCACCCAGGGTCTCGGCCACATCGGCCGCCGCCCGGTGCTCTGCCTGCGGGAGGCGTCCCTGGGCCCCGTGTTCGGGATCAAGGGCGGCGCCGCCGGCGCCGGCTACGCGCAGGTCGTGCCGATGGAGGATCTGAACCTCCACTTCACGGGCGACATCCACGCGATCGGGGCCGCGAACAACCTGCTCGCGGCGATGCTCGAGGCGCACATCCTGCACGGCAACGCGCTCGGAGTCGACCCGCTGGCGATCTCCTGGCGCCGCTGCATGGACATGAACGACCGCGCGCTCCGCGACATCGTCGTCGGCCTCGGCGGCCGCGCGAACGGCTACGTGCGCGAGACCGGCTTCGACATCACCGCCGCTTCCGAGGTGATGGCGATCGTCGCCGTCGCGCGCGACCTCCACGACCTGCGCGCCCGCCTGGGCGCGATCACCGTCGGCACGACCTACGGCGGCGAGCCCGTGACGGCCGAGCAGCTCAAGGCGGCGGGGGCGATGACCGTGCTGCTCAAGGAGACGATCAAGCCGAACCTCGTCCAGACCCTCGAGGGGCAGCCCGCGTTCGTCCACTGCGGCCCGTTCGCGAACATCGCCCACGGCAACAACTCGCTCGTCTCCGACCGGGTCGCGCTGAAGCTCGGCGACATCGTCGTCACGGAGAGCGGCTTCGGCTCGGACATGGGAATGGAGAAGTTCTACGACATCGTCTGCCGGGCGGGCGGCCTCCTGCCGTGCGCCACCGTCCTCGTCGCGAGCATCAAGGCGCTCAAGCACCACGGCGGCGACCCCGACGGCGGAACCGACGTGATCGAGCGGGGCGCGGCCAACATGATCCGCCATCTCGGCATCATCCGCGCCTTCGGCCTCAACGCCGTCGTCGCGGTCAACCGCTTCCCGGACGACCGGGACGAGGAGATCGAGCTCGTGAGGGAGATCGCGACCGCGAACGGCGCCTTCTCCGCCGAGCCGAACGACGGCGTCACGAGGGGCGGAGAGGGTGCCGCCGCGCTGGCCGAGGCGGTGGTGGCCGCCACCGAGCAGCCGTCGAGCTTCGCGCCGCTCTACCCGCTCGAGGACTCGATCGAGAGCAAGATCGAGACGATCGCCAAGCGGGTGTACGGCGCGGACGGGGTCTTCCTTTTGCCGCCCGCACGAGAGAAGATCCGCCAATTCAGCGAGGCCGGCTTCGACCGGCTCCCGATCTGCATGGCGAAGACCCATCTCTCCCTGTCCCACGATCCGGCGCTCGCCAACGCGCCGACCGGCTTCACGGTGCCGGTCCGGGACATCCGGGCGTACACCGGCGCCGGCTGGCTCGTCGCCCTCTGCGGCGACATGCAGACCATGCCCGGGCTCGGCAAGGCACCGGCAGCCGTGAACGTCGACATCGACGACGCGGGAAGGACAGTTGGGCTCTTCTAACGGCGACGTCCAGGTGTCGTGCCGCGAGGTCTGGAAGGTCTTCGGACCCAATCCGGCCAAGGTGATCGAGAGCGGCGACGTCGACCTGCCCCGCGCGGAGCTGATGGCGAAGACCGGCTGCACGGTCGCGTCGCGCGACATCTCCTTCGAGGTCGGACGCGGCGAGGTCTTCGTGATCATGGGGCTCTCCGGCAGCGGCAAGTCGACCCTCGTGCGCTGCCTGACGCGTCTGATCGAGCCGACCTCGGGAGCCGTGAGCATCTGCGGCCAGGACGTGCTCGGCGCCGAGCCGAAGGCGCTGCGCGAGCTGCGCCGCACGAAGGTGTCGATGGTGTTCCAGCACTTCGGGCTGTTCCCGCACCGGAGCGTCATCGACAACGTCGCGTACGGCCTCGAGGTGCAGGGCATCGACAAGGCCAAGCGCCACGAGCGGGCCCGCGAGCTGCTCGCCGTGGTCGGCCTGTCCCCGGTCGAGCACTCCTACCCCGACCAGCTGAGCGGCGGCATGCAGCAACGGGTCGGGCTGGCGAGGGCGCTGGCAGTGGATCCCGAGGTCCTCATCTTCGACGAGGCCTTCTCCGCCCTCGACCCGCTCATCCGCCGCGAGATGCAGGACGAGGTGCTGCGCCTCCAGGAGCGATTGCAGAAGACGGTGATCTTCGTGACCCATGATCTCGACGAGGCCCTCAAGCTCGGGGACCGGATCGCGATCATGAAGGACGGCCGCTTCGTGCAGGTCGGCTCGCCGGCCGACATCGTCGGCGCGCCGGCGGACGACTACGTGCGCGAGTTCGTCCGCGACGTGCCGCGCGGCAAGGTTCTCACCGCCGCCTTCGCGACCCAGCCGCACGCGGGCGGCGACATCCCCGAGGACGTCGTCCGACAGGACCAGCGCCTCGGCGAGCTGCTGCCGATCATCTTCGGCGCCCAGGGTCCGATCGGAGTCGTCGACGGCGGAGGCGAGCTGGTCGGGATCCTCGACCGCCGCATGGTGATCCACGTGCTCGCGGGCCGGGAGGCCGTCGTCGTCCCGGAAGAGCCGTTCGACGGCCCGCCGGCCGAGCGGCCGTAGCCCGACCACGATGTCCGCTCCGACCGCCACGCCGACGCCGGACCAGCTCCAACCCGTCGCGTCCTCGAGCGGGGGCGTGTCGAGCGCGGTCCGGCGGCTCGACCGGCGCATGGGCGGACTCGGGCGCTGGGCTCTCCCCGTCGGCGTGGCCGTGCCCCTCTGCATCGCCGGCGCGATCGCGACCGGCGTCCACGCCGGCTTCCCGGCCGGCTGGGTGCTCGGCGTGCCCAACTGGTTCGATCGCCTCGACTTCTGGGTCACGAACCATGACACCTCGAACTTCTTCCTCCACACGATCGTCGGGGGGTTCGGCAGCTTCCTGAACTCCTCGACGAACGACGTCGTCCACCTTCTGCACTGGATGACCTGGCTCGGGGTGCTGCTGGTGGCCACGCTCGTCGCCTGGCTCGTGGGCTCGTGGCGCACGGCACTCTTCTCGGCCTTGATGGTGGCCTCGTTCGGCGTGCTGCAGATCCCGAACGGCGGGGCGGCCGGCGCCTCCCAGATGTGGCCGAGCGCGATGACCACCCTCTCGCTCATGGCGGTGGCGATCATCCTCTCGACGATCGTCGGCATACCGCTCGGGATCGCCTCGGCCGTCTGGCCGACGTTCAACAAGATCCTCCGCCCGGTGCTCGACCTGATGCAGATCCTGCCGGCGTTCGCCTATCTCGTGCCGATCGTCGTGCTCTTCTCGATCGGCAACCCGGCCGGGATCGTGGCGACGTTCATCTACGCGGTGCCGCCCCTCGTGCGCTTCACCGAGATCGGCATCCGCTCGGTCAGGAAGGACGTGATCGAGGCCGCCGAGTCGTTCGGCTCGACCCGCGGCCAGATCCTGCGGAACGTCCAGCTCCCGCTCGCGGCCCAGGCGATCATGCTCGGGCTCAACCAGGTGATCATGATGGCGCTGTCGATCGTCGTGATCGCCTCGCTGATCGGAGCCGGCGGGCTGGGCGACCCGGTGCTCAACGCCCTGCAGACCCAGCAGATCGGCGAAGGCGCCGTCGCCGGCATCCTCATCGTGTTCATGGCGATGTGGCTCGACCGGACCTCCGCGGCCTTCGGCGAGCGAACGAATCGCTCGAGGGCCACCTCGACGCGCAGGCGGCTCACCCGCAACCAGCTGCTCGGCATCTGGGCGGCCGCGCTGGCGGTCATCCTGACGTCGCGCTACGCCTTCGACCTCGGCGACTGGCCGGCGGGCTGGGGCTTCTCGGGCGTGTCGGCCGCGACCCGGGCGCTCAACTGGGTCACGAACGAGTTCACCGGCATCGGCGGGCCGATCAGCAGCTTCCTGACGCTCCATGTCCTCAACCCGCTGCAGCGCTACCTGAGCGATCTGCCCTGGTGGCTCGTGGCGGCGGCGGTGGGGACGATCGGCTGGGTGAGGGGCGGAGCGCGACGCGGGATCGTGCTCGCGGGCTGCGTCGTGCTCCTCGGACTGATGCAGGCACCCAACGGCTACACCTTCCAGGGCACGACCTCGTACAACTTCGTCGCCTGGAGCGACGCGATGCAGACGCTCAGCCTCGTGATCGTCGCCCTCGTGTCCGACCTCGTCATCGGGATCCCGCTCGGCATCGCCGCCTACCGCTGGCGTGCCGTCGACCGGTCCCTGCGGCCGGTCCTCGACTTCCTGCAGACCCTCCCGGCCTTCGTCTACCTGATCCCTGTGGTGACGCTGTTCGGGGTGGGCAACGTGGCCGGCGTCAGCGCCTCGCTGATCTACGCGCTGCCGGCGGCCGTCCGGGCGACGACCCTCGGCCTGCGCGCGGTGCAGCGCGACGTGGTCGAGGCGGGACAGGCGTTCGGATCGACTCGATGGCAGCTCCTGTTCAAGGTCGAGCTGCCGATCGCCCGCCCGTACATCATGCTTGCTGTCAACCAGACGATCCTGCTCGTCATGGCGGAGGTCGTCGTGGCGGGCCTCGTCGGCGCCGGAGGCCTCGGGCTCGACGTGGTCACGGGCTTCTCGCGCTCCGAGGTCGGCCTCGGCGCTGCGGCGGGGCTGGCCATGGTCCTCATGGGCATCGTGCTCGACCGCCTGAGCCAGTCCGACCCGAGTCGGGGGCGCGCCGCCACGACGTGACAACCGCAAAGTGTTCGGGGCAACCGACCTATCAACGAGAGGGAGCGTGATCATGCATCAACCCAGGAGGACACGGCGGATGCCCGGCCGCCTCGCATTCATCCTCGCTGTGGCCGGCGTGACGGCCGTCGCGGTCGTCGCCACGGCGACGACCGCCTCCGCCGGCCACGCCGCCAAGCCGACCATCGTGCTGGCCAACAACTCGTGGGAGGGCTCGACCGCCAACAACGTGGTGGCGCAGTACGTGATCGAGAAGAACCTGGGGTACAACGTCAACCTGCTGACGATCGACGAGATCCCCGCGTGGCCTGCCATGGTCCAGGGCAAGGTCTCGGCCGTCATGGAGGTCTGGGGCCACTCGCCGCTGTACGCCCAGTACGTCACGGGCAACCACAAGGTGATCGACGCCGGCCTCGAAGGACCGGGCGGCAACATCGGCTGGTACGTGCCCACGTACCTCATGCAGCAGCACCCCGAGCTGAAGACCTGGAAGGGCGTGCAGAAGGACTGGAAGCTCTTCGTCACGCCGCAGTCGTCGCCGCAGGGCCAGTTCCTGGACGGCTCCGCCAGCTACGTGACCAACGACCAGGCATTGATCACCAACCTGAAGATGAACCTCAAGGTCGTCTTCGCCGGGACGGAGGCCGCACAGCTCACCGAGATCGAGTCGGACTACAAGGCGAAGAAGCCGGTGATCTTCTACTGGTACACGCCGCAGTTCCAGAACGCCATCTACAAGTTCTCGCAGGTGGCTCTCCCGCCGTGGACGGCGGCCTGCGCGAAGCTCAAGCCTGCCCAGATCAACTGCGCTTACCCGCCCTACCACCTCTACAAGGTGATGTCGGCGTCGCTGCCGACGCAGGCGCCCGCGGTGGCCAACTTCATCAAGCGGTTCACCTGGACGGCCGACGACCAGAACTCGGTCGCCTACGACCTCGCGGTCAAGCACATGAGCAACACCGCCGCGGCCGCGGCGTTCGTGAACTCGCATCAGGCGCTGGTGAAGTCGTGGCTCAGCAGCTCAACGCCGTTCACCAAGACAGAGGCTCCCGCGTCAGGGACCTGAGTCGACCGAAGCACCTCGGCGTCATCCGGCCCCCCGCGCGAGCGGGGGGCCGCTTCTCTCGTCAGTCGTCGTGCTCGAGCGCCGTGTCGGGCGGTACGAGCCGGCGGCCTTCGATGCGGAAGCCGGCACGGACGAGGAAGGGCCGCGCGTCGGCGACGACGCGCTCGATGTTCCGGACGATCCAGAGACAGACGAGCGCGAGCGGGAGCTCGACGCAGAACGCCTCCAGCAGGGCGAGCACGAGCTTGCCGGTCCCCCGCGAGGTGATGATGTCGAACCAGGCGTCGGCGAGGAGCAGACCGGCCGTCATCGACGCCAGGAGCCCGGCGGAGGGACTGCGGCGGGCGAGCGAGATCCCCGTCGCCCCCAGGAGTGCTCCGAGCACGACGTCGAAGCCGCCCCATGCGACCTCCCAGTTGTTCGCGACCTCCTGGGACGGCAGGCTCACGAACAGCCACACGATCCAGGGCGCGAGCGCGAGCGCGAACGCCACGAACAGCGGCGGGATCCACCAGGGCACGAGCATGTCCGCCGCGTCCGGCGGCGGCGAGATCGGCAGGCGCCAGCGGCGGCCGTTCGTCGGATGGTCGGTCATGGCGCGCGGCGGCTACTGCAGATAGCGCTCGACCACCTCGGGCGGCTGCGGCTCCGCCTCGTCCTCGGGCAGGCCCGCACTGCGCAGGGCACGGCGCCGGCGCAGCAGGTCCCAGCACTGGTCGAGCGAGACCTTGATCTCGGCGAGCCTGGCCCGGTCGGCGTCGGTCGCCTCCCCGACCGCTTCCCGCTGCCAGAGCTCGTGCTCCTCCCCGACCAGCGTCTCGATCCTCGCGTGCACCTGTCCCTCGTCTGCCGCCACCTCAACCTCCTCGTCGCGCGGGAGCACTCAGTGTGACGGAACGGATGCATCACCGCAGCCGTCCTGCCGTCTCTCAGGCGCAAGAGACGGTTGCTACCGTGACCGCGTGGCCCCCGTTCACGGCGGCAACCCGCATTAAGGTCGTCGCGACACTCGGCGGAACGCTCCTCGTCGTCGCCCCCGTCGCGGCCGCCCTCCTTCTCCGTCCGGGCTCGGGCACGCGGACGCCGCCCGCACAGGCCCCGCCGGCCGCGGCGCCGACCCCCGCGCCCGCACACTCCGGCTTCCCCGCGCCGCCGAGCGGCGCGGTCGTCTTCAGCCGCGAGCTCGGCTCCGACGCGCTCGCGCTCGGCGTCGTCCCGCAGCGCGGGCGCCTCGTCCTCCAGGCATCGGTGCTCGGGCCGCAGGGCAGCGGGGTCTCCGGTCTCGCAGCGTCCTTCACCGTCCAGGGAGCCCGGAAGAGCGCGACGCCGTGCGGCCCCGGCTGCTACCGAGCGACCCTCGCCGCGTCGGGCAGGCCATCGAGCGTCACGCTCGAGCTGCGAGGCGGCCGCGCGGCGCGCTGGCGGGTCGCGCTCCCGGAATCCTGGCCGCCGACGGACGCGAGCGCGCTGCTCGCCCGGGCCGGCCGCGTCTGGCGCGCGCTCCGCTCGCTCAGCTTCCGGGAGACCCTCGCCTCCGGACCCGGCGAGATGGTCAGGAGCACGTGGCAGATGCAGGCGCCCGACCGGCTCGCATATCAGGTGCGCGGCGGCTGGGCCGCAGTCGTCGTCGGCGGCAGGCGGTGGGACCGGTCGCCGGGCGGGGGGCACTGGGTCGCCTCCCCGCAGACACCGCTGACGCAACCGATCCCCTTCTGGGTCTCGGTCCGGGACGCCCACGTCCTCGGCACCGGGACCGTGGAGGGCCGGCCCGTCTGGCGCGTGTCCTTCTTCGATCCCGATACGCCCGCCTGGTTCGACGTCGCGCTCGAACGCAGCACGTTGCGCACGCTCGAGCTGCGGATGATCACGACTGCGCACTTCATGCACGACGTCTACGGCTCGTTCAACGCGACGCCCGCGATCCTGCCGCCACGCTGACTCGCGCGCCTCGTCTATAGTCGGTCCGTCCAGAGCAGCACCGGCGGGAAGGAACGAGTCTGGGAGGGGGATCATGCAGCGCTCACCGTCGTCATCTCCTGTTCGTCTGCTGTCGGTCTTGGCGGTAGTCGTCGTCGCGTCGGCTCTCGCCGGCCCGGCCCTCGCCGCACGCGCGCACGCGACAGCGACGATCAAGGTCAAGGTCACGGCCGTCGAGTTCAAGTTCACGCTGTCGCCCGCCACCGTCAAGCCCGGCACCGTCACCTTCACGGTCGCCAACAAGGGGAAGCTCTCGCACGACTTCAAGATCGACGGCAAGAAGACGCCGCTGATCAAGCCCGGCAAGAGCGCGAGCCTGACCGTCACGTTGAAGGCGGGCAAGTACCCCTACCTGTGCACCGTCCCCGGACACGCCGCCGCCGGCATGAAGGGTACGCTCGTCGTCAAATGAGCGTCAGGCCGCCGGCGGGGCAGCGGTCGAGTCGCGCACGACGAGGATCGTCGACAGCTCGACCTTCAGGGTCTCGGCGCCGCGTTGTGCGAGCAGGCGAACGAGCAGCGTGACGGCCATCCGCCCCATCTCGGTCAGCGGCTGGCGGACGCTCGTCAGCGGCGGCGTCACGAGCGGCGCGTGCTCCGAGTCGTCGAAGCCGACGAGCGAGAGGTCGGCGGGAACGCCGAGCCCGCGCAGCCGCGCCGCCTGGAGCACTCCGACGGCGAGGTTGTCGTTGAAGGCGAAGATCGCCGTCGGCGGCGAAGGGGAGTCGAGCAGGCGCTCCGCGGCCTCGTAGCCGCCGCCGATCTCGAAGTTCGACTCGATCTCGAGAGCCGGGTCGAGCGGGATTCCCGCGCGCGTGAGCGCACCGCGATAGCCGATCAGCCGCTCCTCCGTCGCGCACCACCCTGCAGGGCCGGTGATCGCCGCGATGCGCCGGTGCCCGAGCCGGAGCAGATGCTCGGTCGCGTCGATCGCACCCGCGGTGTTCGCCGAGGAGACCGTCGGGATGTGCTCGTCGAGCGGCACGCGGGGGTCGAGCACCACGAACGGATACCCGTGCTCGCTCAGCTCTCGCAGCTCGTCGTTCGACTCGGACGGGAGGATCAGCACACCGCCGTCGGTCGTGCCGCGCATCAGGCGCTCGAGCAAGCCGACCTCGCGGTCATGCTCACCGAGCGTCGGGCAGATGATCGGCCGCATGTCCTGCTCGTGGAGCGCCTCGGCCAGCGCAGCGGTGATCAACGCGAAATACGAGGCCCGGATGAAGGGCAGGGTGACGCCGACGAGCCCGGTGGGCGCGCCGGAGAGCGCCCGCGCCGACCGGTTCTGCGAGAACCCCTGCTCGCGCACCACCCGCAGCACGGCGGCGCGTGTCTCCGGAGCGACATGGGGCTGTCGGTTGAGCACGCGCGAGATGGTGGCGACGGAGACGCCGGCTTCCCGCGCGATGTCGCGGATCGTCGGCGGCCGGCCCTGTAAGCGGTTACCCATCCGGGCGAGCATAGGCGCGCTGCCTTGGCCTCAGATCAGTGATTTCCCGCATGTGAGCGTGGGCCCGCCGCACCCACGAATCCCGGTAGCGGTTCCAAGTGGGGAGCCGGCAGGTGGCGATGTGAGATCGGGCTCAACACGAGCTTTGGAGGTGTCCACGCCGAGGGGCTGAGGAATCGATGCCCCGGTCCGCATGTCGCCGGTGTCGAACGGTCGTCGAGGAAGAGGAGTGATCACCATCATGAAACGTGTTTGGAAACGGACGGCTGCGAGCCTCGCGCTCGCGGCGCTGGCCGCAGTCGCCGTCACGGCCACTGCGGGCGCGGGTCCGACGGGGAAGCTACGCCCACTCACGAGCTATCCGCGCAGCGAGACGTTGATCACGAGCGGGACGCAGTGGGGCAACATCGCCGGCACGAACCCGTACGGCGGCAACTACGCGGCCGGCATGATCGGGCTCGACCTCGAGACGCTGCTCCGCTTCGACCCGATCAAGGGCACGTACATCAACTGGCTCGCCCAGTCCGCGACGTGGACAGGCCCGAGGCAGTTCACCGTGGTCGTGCGGTCGGGCGTGAAGTGGTCGGACGGAAAGCCGTTCACGGCAAGCGACGTCGCGTACAACCTGAACCTCGCGCGGTTCAACACGTCGCCGTGGAACAACCTGTACCTGAACCTCAAGCTGCCGATCGGGGTCCATGGCAACTCGGTCGTCCTGAACTTCAAGGGCACGCCGAATTACGTGCAATGGCAGAACGCGATGTACAACATCCCGATGATCAGCCCCTCGCAGTCGAGGAGCATCATCACGAATGCGGCCAGCCTGACCACGTACAGCCCGGGCGACCCGATCGGCACCGGCCCGTACCAGATGGACTCGAAGGGCTTCGACCCGACGACGAGGGTCGTCTGGGTGAAGAAGGCGCACTGGTGGGCGGCCGATCAGGGCCTCGAGCCGTCGCCGCAGCCGAAGTACATCATCGACCTCGTCAACACGAGCAACACGAACAGCCTCTCGGCTGTGCTCGCGGGCGTCGAGGACCTGAACAACAACTACCTGCCCGGGGTCAACCAGCTGGTCGACCAGGGCAAGGTGAGCACGTACTTCGCCAAGGCGCCGTACATGCTGTCGGCGAACACGGCCTGGCTGGAGCCGAATACGACCAAGGTGCCGCTGAACGACCCGGTGTTCCGCAGGGCTCTCGCCGAGTCGATCAACGTCAACCAGATCGTCGCGCAGGACTACCAGAACCTCGTCCTGCCGGCGAGCCCGACGGGGCTGCTGCCGACGTGGAACAAGTACGTCGACCAGGGCGCGGTGGCGGCGAACGGGTTCAAGTACGACCCGTCTGACGCCGCGGCGTTGCTGACGAAGGCCGGCTATCCGAAGGACAGCTCCGGCATGTTCGAGAACAAGGACGGCTCGAAGATCAACCTCGACATCTCCGTCCCGCAGGGCTGGTCGGACTGGGAAGCCGCCCGCGACATGATCGTCTCGTCGGCGAAGACCGCAGGCATCCGGATCACTCCGGTGGTGAAGGACTTCAACACCTGGCAGAGCGACCGGAACACGGGCAACTTCGACCTGGTGATCGACAACCACTACCAGATCAGCGACAACCCGTGGACGTACTGGAACGGCATCTTCCACCTGCCGATCCTCACCACGGGCGCCGGACAGACGAACTTCAACTTCGAGCGGTATTCGAACCCGGACGCGTGGTCGCTCGTCCAGAAGCTGGACAAGACCCCGCCGACGAACACCGCGGCGATCAAGGAGATCAACAGCAGCCTGCAGACGACCCTGATGAAGGACCTGCCGATGATCCCGCTCTGGTACAACGGCCAGTGGGCGCAGTTCACCTCGAAGTACTGGACGAACTGGCCCGCTGCGGGCACGACCCGCCAGTACACCCCCGTCATGTGGGGCGGCTACCTGCAGATGACGGGCATCGACATGTTCACGCACCTCAAGAAGAAGTAAGGCGCGGGAACCGCGACTGAAGTGACACGTCCGTGATCGACCATCGCCCCTCCTCTCGTCGGCCGACGCGGGGAGGGGCGGTGGCTCGGACGCAGGACGGCGCGAGCGAGGAGACCCGGTGCGACGCTACTTCCTGAGGAAGCTGTTCATCTACGCGCTGACGTTCGTGGTGGCGGTCACGATCGACTGGGCGATTCCGCATTTGATGCCGGGGAACCCGGTGTTGACGCTGATGGGGCGGCTGCAGATCCAGGATCCGAAGGTGGCGGCGAACGTCTACCACCACTACATGCGGGCCTTCAATCTCGATCTGCCGTTGTGGAAGCAGTACTACTACTTCTGGGTGTCGCTCGTGCACGGCGACCTGGGCACGAGCATCCTGCAGTTCCCGTCCTCGGTCACCTCGATCATCGTGCACGCGGTGCCGTACACGCTCGGCCTGCTCGTCCCGGCAATCCTTCTCAGCTGGTACGCGGGCAACAAGGTCGGCGCGCTCGCCGCGCGGCGGAAGGTGCTCGACAACACGGTGCTGCCGTTCGGCTATGCGCTCACCGCGACCCCGTACATGTGGCTCGGGATCCTGCTCACCTGGACGCTCGCGGTCACCTGGCGGGTGTTCCCCGTCGGCTTCGCCTACGATCCGACCGCGCGCCGGGGCTGGACGCTGAGCTTCGTCCTCAACCTCCTCCGCCACTGGTTCCTGCCCTTCCTCTCGCTCTTCCTCGTCGCCTTCGGCGGCTGGGCGATCGGGATGCGCAACATGATCATCTACGAGCTGGAGTCGGACTACGCCCATTATCTGGAGGCGCTCGGGGCGCCGCAGCGGCTGGTGCGCAAGTACGCCTTCCGCAACGCGATGCTGCCGCAGATCACGGGGCTCGCCCTGTCGCTCGGCGCGGTGATCGCGGGCGCGCTCGTCACGGAGATCGTCTTCTCCTACCCCGGGCTCGGCTACCAGATCTACCGAGCGATCACCAACGAGGACTACTTCGTGATCCAGGGCATCTTCCTCTTCATCATCGTCGGCGTCCTGATCGCCAACTTCCTCGTCGACATCGTCTACGTCCTCGTCGACCCGCGCACGAGAATCGGCATGCAAGGAGGCCAGGCATGAGCACCGGCCACGCCGCGCGACCGCTCGAGCCGATCGCCGCCGAGCCGGCGGCCGCGGCGCCGGCGCCTGCCGCCGCGCCGGCCCGGATGAGCGGCTTTCGCGAGATGCTCCACTTCGCCCTCCGCAACCGGAAGCTCGTCTTCGGCCTGAGCGTCACCCTGGCGATGCTCGTCTTCGCCGTCGTCGGCCCCTTCCTCGCGCACCATCCGCCGCTCGAGTACGGCGGCAAGCTCTCCTGGGCGCCGACGACGAGGGACGGCTACTGGTTCGGGACGACGCTGCTCGGCCAGGACGTCTACGCCCAGTTCACCAACGGGCTGCGGCTGGCGTTCATCGTGGGGGCGCTCGGAGGCGGAATCGCCGCGGCTGTGGGGATGCTGGTCGGGTTCACGGCCGGCTATCGCAGCGGCATCGTCGACGAGATCCTGAACATGCTCACCAACGTCGTCCTGGTGATCCCGACCTTCGCGGTGCTGCTCGTGATCGCCGCCTACCTGAAGGTGCGCGGGATCATGACCGAGTCGCTCTTCATCGGGCTGACGTCCTGGCCGTGGGCGGCACGAGCGCTCAGGGCGCAGACCTTCTCGCTCGTCTCCCGCGACTTCGTCGCCATGGCACGCCTCAGCGGACGCAACAGCTGGAAGATCATCTTCAAGGAGATCGCGCCCAACATGAGCAGCTACCTGTTCATGATGTTCATCCTCCTGTTCGGAGGCGCGATCCTGATCGCCGCCACCCTCGACTTCATCGGGCTGGGCCCCTCCAACACGATCTCGCTGGGGATGATGATGCAGCTCTCGGTGCAGAACGCCGCCCTGCAGCTGCACCTGTGGTGGTGGTTCCTGCCGCCCGGCCTCGCGATCATGGCCATCGTCGGCTCCCTCTACGTCATGAACGTCGGCCTCGACGAGGTCTTCAACCCCGCGCTGAGGGAGCTGTAGCGGTGAGCCTCGCGGTCACCGATCTGAGGGTCTACTACCGCACGCTCGCCGGCGACGTGCAGGCGCTCGACGGCGTCACCTTCGGTGTCGCCGACGGCGAGATCATGGGACTCGCCGGCGAGTCCGGCTGCGGCAAGTCGACGCTCGGCAAGAGCCTCATCCGCTTCGACACGCGCATGCGCTTCGTCGGCGGACACGTCGAGCTCGACGGTGCCGAGCTCCCCGTCGGCGACAGCGAAGCGATGAACCCGTTCAGGTTCAAGCACGTCTCGATCATCCCGCAATACGCGATGAGCGCGATGAACCCGACGCGGAAGATCGGGAAGATGACGAAGGAGCTGCTCCGCTCGCGCGGCATGGGTTCGAACGGCGCGATGTCGGAGCTCTCGCGCCGGCTGGAGCTCGTCGGGCTCTCCGACGACGTGCTCGACATGTACCCGATCGAGCTCTCCGGCGGCATGAAGCAGCGCGTCGTCATGGTCATCTCGACCCTGCTCGACCCGTCGCTGCTGATCGCGGACGAGATCACCTCCGCGCTCGACGTCTCGACGCAGAAGGCAGTGGCGGAGACGCTCGTCGGGTTCCGCGACCGCGGCTTCGTGAAGAGCATGATCGTGATCACCCACGACCTGTCGATCCTCTGCCAGATCGCCGACACGATCCTCGTCATGTACGCCGGGCAGCTGGCGGAGAAGGCGCCGGCGGAGACGATCGTCGACGCGCCGCGGCACCCGTACACGAAGCTGCTGATCTCGTCGCTTCCCGAGGTGGGCGTGCGCTACGCCGAGAAGCGGCTGGCCGGGATCGCAGGCAGGCCTCCGGCTCTCCTGCATCCACCGGCCGGCTGCAGGTTCGCCGCGCGCTGCCCGCTCGCGACGAAGAAGTGCGGCGAGGAGCCGCCGTTCGTCGGGGTCGCGCCGGGTCATTCCGTCGCCTGCTGGGAGGTCGGCACGTGCTGAAGCTCGAGCACGTCTCCAAGACGTACCGGGTCGGCGCCTTCGGCGGCAGCGAGCTGCAGGCGGTGCGCGACGTGAGCTTCGACGTCGAGCCGGGCGAGGTGATCTCGCTGATCGGCGAGAGCGGCAGCGGCAAGACGACGATCGGCCGGATGATCCTGCGTCTGTCGCCGATCACGACGGGGCGGATCACCTTCGACGGGGTCGACGTCTCGACCCTGCGGCGGGGGGCGCTGAAGGAGTACTACCGGCACGTGCAGGGCGTCTTCCAGGATCCGTTCAGCTCCTGCAACCCGATCTTCAAGGCCGACCGGATCTTTGCGCTGATCAAGGACGAGTTCTTCCCCGGCGTCGGCGGCAGCGAGTGGCGGCAGCGGCTGGACTCCTCGCTGGAGGCGGTCTCGCTCAATCCGACGGACGTGCTCGGCAAGTTCCCCCACCAGCTCAGCGGCGGTCAGCTGCAGCGGCTGCTGGTGGCCCGCGCGCTCCTGCTCGAGATCAAGGTCCTCGTCGCCGACGAGATCATCAGCATGCTCGACGCCTCCACCCGGATCGACGTGCTCAACCTGCTCGGCGACCTCAAGAAGCGCGGCCTCGGCATCGTCTTCATCACCCACGACCTCTCCCTCGGCAACTACATCAGCGACACGACCGTCATCCTCCGCCACGGCTCCATCGTCGAGATGGGGCCGACGGAGCAGGTGTTCGGCCACCCGCAGCACGAGTACACGCAGATGCTGCTCGCATCGGTTCCCCAGCTGCATACGAAATGGGCGGACTTCGAGCAGGCCCACGACGCGACAGCGGTGTGATGGACGGCGTGAGCGCGCAGGCCGAAGCCTTCCCGCCGGACTTCGTCTGGGGCGCCGCGACCTCCTCGTACCAGATCGAGGGCGCCACAACGGAGGACGGACGCGGCGAGAGCATCTGGGATCGCTTCTGCGCCACCCCGGGGAAGGTGCGCAACGCAGAGAGCGGCGCGGTCGCGTGCGACTTCTACCACCGGTACCGCGACGACATCGGACTGATGCGCGCGCTCGGTCTCGACGCGTTTCGGTTCTCGATCGCGTGGCCGCGAATCCTGCCGGACGGCCGCGGCCGCGTGAACGCGCCGGGCCTCGACTTCTACGACCGCCTCGTCGACGCGCTGCTCGAGGCGGGCATCCGTCCCTTCCCGACCCTCTATCACTGGGACCTGCCGCAGGCGCTCGAGGACGCGGGAGGCTGGCCCGCCCGGGCGACCGCCGAGGCATTCGTCGAGTACGTCGACACCGTGGCCGCGCGGCTCGGCGACCGCATCACCGACTGGACGACGCACAACGAGCCGTTCTGCTCGTCCTGGGTCGGGTACGGCTGGGGCGTGCACGCGCCGGGCCGAGCGAGCGTCGCGGACGCGCTCGCCGCCGCGCACCATCTCCTGCTGTCGCACGGATGGGCCGTCGAGGTGATCCGCCGCCACTCGCCGGACGCCGAGGTCGGGATCGTGCTCGACCTCTGGCCGATGCAGCCGGCGAGCGACGACGCGACGGACGCCGACGCAGCACGGATCGCGGACGGAGTGCACAGCCGCTGGTTCCTCGACCCGCTTCTGCGCGGTGAGTACCCGGAGGACATGCTCGAGCACTTCTCACACGTCGCTCCGCCGGTCGCCGACGGCGACCTGGCCGTGATCGCCGAGCCGCTCGAGTTCGTCGGCGTCAACAACTACTCGCGTGGGCTCGTGCGCGCGGATCCCGCCGGCGGCGAGCCGCTCGAGGTGCGCGCGCCGACGGGAAAGCTGACCGACATGGGCTGGGAGGTGTACCCCGACGGCCTCTACGAGGTGATCATGCGCCTGCATCGGGAGTACGCGGTGCCGAAGATCTACGTGACCGAGAACGGAGCCGCCTTCGCGGACGTCGTCACGCACGACGGACGCGTGCACGACCTCGAGCGGCGGGCGTACCTCGCGGACTACACGTCGGCGACCGGCCGCACGCTCGCGGACGGCGCCCCCGTGGCCGGGTACTTCGTCTGGTCGCTGCTCGACACCTTCGAGTGGAGCTTCGGCTACTCGAAGCGGTTCGGGCTCGTCTACGTCGATTACGCGACGCTGGCGCGGATCCCGAAGGACAGCTTCCACTGGTATCGCGACCTCATCGCCCGCCGGCCCGAGCCCGCGGCCTCGGCGCGGACCTGACCTCGGACGACTGGGAGGGGGGACATGTCGAACCGCTACGGACGATTCGAGGATGGCGCACGCGAGTACGTCGTCACGCGTCCCGACACGCCGCTTCCGTGGCTCAACTATCTCGGTCAGGACGACCTCTTCGGCCTCTGCACCAACACTGCGGGCGGCTACACGTTCTGGCGGGACGCGAGGCTCCGCCGTCTCACCCGCTACCGCTACAACGACGTGCCGCTCGACTCGGTCGGACGATATCTCTACGTCAACGACGGTGGCACCGTCTGGAACCCGGGCTGGAAGCCGACGAAGACCTCCCTCGACCGCTACGAGTGCCGGCACGGGCTGGGGTACACGCGGATCGTCGGCGCGAAGGACGGCGTCGAGGTCGAACTGCTCTTCTTCGTGCCGCCGGGCGAGAACGTCGAGATCTGGAAGACGACCGTCCGGAACACGTGCCGCACGGCCAAAGACCTGCGGCTGTTCTCGTACGTCGAGTTCTGCCTCTACGAGGCGTTCAACGACGCGACGAACTATCAGCGCTCGTATGCGAACGGCGAGGTGGAGGTCGAAGGATCGGCGATCTACCACGTCAGCGAGTACCGGGAGCGGCGCAACCACTACACCATGTTCGCCTGTACGCGCGACACGAGCGGGTTCGACACCTCACGGGACGCATTCGCCGGAGTGCACAACGGGCTGCACGAGGCGGCTGTCCCCTTCGCGGGCCGCGCGCTGGGGAGCATCGCCCACGGCTGGAACCCGATCGGCTCGCATCAGCTCGACGTCCGGCTCGAGCCAAACGAGGAGGAGACCTTCGCGTTCCTGCTCGCCTACGTCGAGCAGGACGCGCAGCGGAAGTTCGAGAGCCCCTCCGTCGTGAACAAGGAGCAGGGACGCCGGCTGCTGGCGCGCTACTCCGAGTGCGGCGCCGTCGACTCGGCGTTCCAAGCCCTCCGGTCGAGGTGGGCCGACCTGCTCTCCGCCTTGCAGGTCGCCTGCCCTGACGCGAACGCGCAGCGGATGCTCAACACCTGGAACCAGTACCAGTGCATGGCCACGTTCAACCTCTCCCGCTCGGCGAGCCTCTACGAGACCGGAATCGGACGGGGCATGGGGTTCCGCGACTCCAACCAGGACGTCCTCGGCTTCGTGCACCTGATCCCCGACCGCGCGCGGCAGCGCATCCTCGACCTCGCCTCGACGCAGCTCTCGGACGGCACGTGCTTCCACCAGTACCAGCCGCTGACGAAGAAGGGAAACGCCGACATCGGCGGCGGCTTCTACGACGACCACCTCTGGCTGATCGTCTCGACGTGCGCGTACGTCAAGGAGACGGGCGACATGTCGATCCTCGACGAGCCGACCGGGTACGCCGACGTCCCTGGGAGCAGCGACAGCCTTCTCGACCATCTCGAGACGAGCATCGCGATGACGCTCGGAAGCCGCGGCCCGCACGGGCTGCCGCTGATCGGGCACGCCGACTGGAACGACTGCCTGAACTTGAACTCGTTCACGACGAACCCCGACGAGTCGTTCCAGACGGCAGGGGACATCGAGGGGTCGCAGGCGGAGTCGGTGATGATCGCCGGCCTGTTCCTGTACGCGGCTCGAGGGCTCGCCGCGCTCTACGCGCACCTCGGCCGACCCGTGGACGAGGCGCGGCTGCTCGACGCGTACGACGAGGTGCTCGCCGCCGTCGAGACCGAGGGGTGGGACGGCGACTGGTACCTGCGGGCGTTCGACGCGGCGGGCGACCCCGTCGGCACGCACGCGTCCGACGAGGGCCGGATCTTCGTCGAGAGCCAGAGCTGGTGCGTGCTCGGCGGCGCCGGGGAGCGCAACGGCCGGGCCCAGCGGGCGCTCGAGAGTGTGCAGGAGCACCTGGCGACCGCCGACGGCGTCGCGCTCGAGCGGCCGCCGTTCACCCGGTACCGGCCCGAGCTCGGCGAGATCACGAGCTACCCGCCCGGCTACAAGGAGAACGGCTCGATCTTCTGCCACACGAATCCATGGGTCACGCTCTCCTGGTGCCTGCTGGGGGACGGCGACCGCGCGCTCGAGTCGTACCTCGCGATCTGCCCGGCGACGAAGGACGATCGAATCGATACGTACCGGAACGAGCCGTATGTGTTCGCGCAGACGATCGCGGGGCCGGACGCGGCGACTCCCGGCGAGGCGAAGAACTCGTGGCTGACGGGGACCGCCGCGTGGGCGCTGGTCGCGCTCTCGCAGGGGATCCTCGGCGTGAGGCCGGACTATCGCGGACTGCGCATCGACCCGTGCGTCCCGCCCGCGTGGGACTCGTTCCACGTCACGCGCCGCTTCCGCGGAGTCGTCTACGAGATCACCGTCCGCAATCCGCATCACGTGAGCTGCGGCGTGCGGTCACTGACGGTGGACGGCACCGTGCTCGCCGGCGACCTCGTGCCGGACGTCCCCGGGAAGAGCACCGTGACCGTGGAGGTCGTGCTGGGCGGGAACAGGCCCGCTAGGCGAAGGGCGCGCTCAGCTCGGCCCGCTCGCGCTCGCTGAGCGGCGCGGCAAGCGCAGCGAGGGCGGGCTCGAGGTGCTCGGGACGCCGCGGGCCGAGAATCACCGCGGTGACACGCGGGTCGGCAAGCAGCCACGCGAGCGCCAGCGCCGCCGCCGTCGTTCCCCGCTCGCCGGCCGCCGCGGCGAGACCGTCGAGCCCGCGCCACACCGAGTCGTCGTCGAGCCTGTGGAGATACGGCTCCGGGCGTGTCGTCATCCGCGAGCCGGCGGGCGCGGTCTCGCCGCGGCGGTACTTGCCCGTGAGCCAGCCTCCGCCGAGCGGGCTGAAGGGCGTGAAGCCCAGGCCGCGATCCGCGCAGAGCTGCAGCACCTCCTGCTCCGGCTCGCGGTCGAGCAGCGAATACGAGTTCTGCACCCACTCGAAGCGGACGAGCCCGTGCGTCGCGCTCGCGTCGAGCGCCTCGAGCAGTCGGGTGCCGTCGACGTTGCTCGCGCCGACCGCTCCGGCCTTCCCGGCGGCCACGAGCTCGCCGAACACGCCGAGGGTCTCGGCCACCGGCACGTCGGGATCCCAGGCGTGGGCGAGATACATGCCGACGCGCTCGACCCCGAGGCGGCGAAGGCTGCTCTCCAGCTGCCGTCGTACACGCGCCGGCGCAAGGCCGTGATCGTCGCCGTCGGCCATCGGATTGAACGTCTTCGTCGAAAGGACGATCCGCTCGCGCACCTCCGGCCCCTTCGTGCGCAGCCAGTCGCCGATCCACGACTCGCTGCGGCCGCCGCCGTAGGCATCGGCCGTGTCGAAGGTGGTGATCCCGGCCTCCCACGCGGCGTCCATGACGGTGAACGCCTCCTCGCGCGTCTCGCCCTGCCCGAAGAAGGCCGGAGCCGAGCCCACGCCGCCGAAGTTGCCGCAGCCGAGGATGATCCGGCTGACGCGGATGCCCGTTTCGCCCAGGTAGGCTCGCTCCATGGACACGACGCTACTCGACGTCGAGGCGGTCCGGCGCCGCTTCTCGTCGCTCCAGGGCGGCTTCGCGTTCCTCGACGCACCCGGCGGCTCACAGGTGCCGGACGAGGTCGGCGAGGCGATCGCCCGCGCGCTGCGCGAGGCGTCTGCCAACCTCGGCGCTCCGTATGAGACGGGTCGCCGCGTCGAGGAGATCCTCAACCGGGCCCGTACGGACGCGGGCCGCTTCCTCGGCTGCTCACCGGGCGATGTCGTGTTCGGCACGAACATGACGACGCTCGACTTCATGCTCAGCCGCACGGCGTCGCGCGACTGGAAGGAGGGCGACCGGATCCTCGTCAGCCGGCTCGATCACGACGGCGGCGTGGCCCCGTGGCTCGAGCTCGCCGCGGACCGCGGCTTCGAGGTCGACTGGATCGACGTGACGCACGACCTGCGGCTCGACTTCGCCGACCTGGAGCGAAAGCTCGACGAGCGGGTACGCGTCGTCGCATTCGTCTACGCGTCGAATGCCGTCGGCACGATCACGGACGCGCAGCGCATCTCAGAGCTCGCGCGTGCGGCCGGCGCGCTTTCCTGGATCGACGCGGTGCACTACGCGGCTCACGAGCCGATCGACGTCGAGGCGGTCGGCTGCGACGTGCTGCTCTGCTCGCCGTACAAGTTCTGCGGGCCGCATCTCGGGCTCGCGTACGGACGGCACGAGCTGCTCGAGTCGTGGCGGCCGTACAAGGCGCGTCCGGCGGGTACGTCCCCGGTCGGCCGAAGGTTCGAGACGGGCACCGCGCCGTACGAGCTGCTCGCCGGCTTCAGTGCCACGATCGCCTACCTCGACTCGATCGGCGGCCTGGAGGTGCTTCGCGCCTACGAGCGAGAGCTCGGGCAGCGCTTCCTCGACATGCTCCCCGAGTCGGTCACGGTGTACGGGCTCCAGACGATGGAGGGGCGCGTGCCGACGTTCCTGCTCAACGTCGACGGCGTCGAGGCGGCGGAGGTGGCGACGGCGATGGCGTCGCGCGGCTTCGGCGTCTGGGCCCACGACAACTGGTACTCGCTCGGCCTGCGCGAGAAGCTCCCCTATCCGGAGGATGCGGTGCGCGTCGGCTTCATCCACTACAACACCCCGCAGGAAGTCGACGGGTTCGCCGCCGAGCTCGCCTCACTCGGCAAGTAACAACTTGTTACAAGCGCAGTCAGTCGCGCCGATGAGCGGCTTCACACGGCTAGTAACAACTTGTTACTAGCGATCACGGCGTCGCGCCGGCGAGGATTCGCGCCAGCACGGCGCCGTCGATGTTGCCGCCGCTGACGATGCAGACGACCCGGCCCTCGCCCGCGTCGCCTCGCAGCGCTGCGGCGAGCGCGAGCGCGCCGGCTCCCTCGGCGACGACGCGGCCGCGGGCGGCCAGCAGCCTCGTCGCGGCGGCGATCTCGTCGAGCGGGACGGCGACGGCCGCATCGACGAGCCCGTGCGACCGGTCCCACATCGTCGGGAGCAGAGCGCGTCCCCCGGCGCCGTCGACGAACGACGGGCGGTAGTCGATCTCGACCGGGCCGCCGGCCGCGAGCGAGGCGGCGAGCGGCGCCGCCGTGTCCGGCTCGGCCGCGACGACCCGCGTGCCGGGCCGAAGCGCCTTCACCGCGCTCGCGATCCCCGTCGTCAGACCTCCTCCTCCCCACGGCACGACCACGGCGTCGAACGCCTCCAGCTCCTCGCACAGCTCGAGCCCGATCGTGCCGTTCCCGGCCATCACCGCGTCGTCCTCGACGGGATGGACGAAGAGCCCGTCGACGCCCGGGTAGCCGCGGTCGACCATCGTCTGCCACCACACCTCGTGGGGGACGGCGATCACCTCGCCGCCGAGCCGCTCGACCGCGTCCAGCTTCGTGCGCGGCGCGTTCTCCGGCGCCACGATCCGCGCGCGGACGCCCGCTTCCCGTGCCGCCCACGCGACCCCCTGCGCCATGTTTCCGGCGCTCGCCGTCACGACTCCGCCGACGAGCTCCGCCCGGGAGGCGGCGCGGACGGCCGACAGCGCGCCGCGAAGCTTGAACGAGCCGATCGGCTGAAGGCACTCGAGCTTGACCCACACCTCGCACGGGGCCTCGGCGTCGAGCCGCAGCAGCGGCGTGCGCGCGACCGCGTCGGCGATCCGCTCCTGCGCGCGGCGAATCTCGTCGAGGGGGATCAATCCGACTGCTTCGCGAGCTCGGTCAGCTCGGTCCGCACGCGCCAGAGCTCGGGAAACATCTTGTTCTTGATCAGGCCTGCGAGCAGCTCGACCGGCGTGCCCTGCGTGCCCACCACGTCCTCGCCGATGATTCGCGCGACCACCTTGACGTGGCGGAAGCGCCACACGCCGACGCGTTCGTCCCACTCGGTGAGCTGCTCGGCCAGCTGGTAGAGATCCTCGTGCTCGCGGCCGTGCGTGTACACCTCGAGCAGCGACAGCCCGTTCTCCCGCCGCACGGCGTCGAACGCCGCGTACAGCGGCGGCGAGACGCGCCGGATCTCGCGGAAGCCGGGCGAGTCGAAACCGGAGCCGTGTCCGAGCACGCGGCGGATCTCCTGGTACTCCCACGGCGACATCTGCTCGAGGTGCTCGAGGAAGCCCTCGACGTACTTGAGGCAGAGATTCGCCCGCCGGAGCAGCCGCAGCGCCGCCGCGAGATGGCGCGCCTCGATCAGCCGCGTTGCCTCCTCGACCTCGTTGCATGCGAGCTTGAGCCAGAGCTCCGACGACTGGTGCACGGTGAAGAAGAGGAGCTCGTCTCGATGCACCCACTCGTCCGCGGTCTTCTGGAGCGAGAGCAGCTCGTCCGTGCGCAGATAGCGCTCGTAGTCGCTCGCCCCCGGGCCGGGCAGGATCGGTGCGAACTCGTCGGTGTGCGCCACGGCTGGACCCTAGCTCCCCGGGCGGGTCTCGGTGCCGTCGAAGATCCGCATGGGAAGGCCGGCCAGCGGCACGCCGCCCTCGTCGGTGACGAGCCATGTGTCCTGCATGTACAGACAGGACAGCCCGTCGGCCGAGATCGCGTGCGGATGCATTGAGAGCACCATCCCCGCCTCGAGCTCGGTCTCGTCCGCTTCGCCGATCTTCGGGAACTCGATCATCGTCATCCCGATCGAATGGCCGGTCACGTGGCCGAGGTGATAGCCCCGGTCGAGGAAGCCACGGGCCACGGCACGGTGGGCGTCGCGGGCGGACGCGCCGGCACGAAGCGCGCCGGGCGCGGCCTCGAAGTACTCCTCGTACGCCTCGAGCATCCGCTTCGTGTCGTCGCTTCGCCGTCCTGGGCAGATCGCGCGCGAGACCTCGACCCAGTGCCCACCGGGACCTGCGACCTCGAGCGAGGGAAGCACACAGTCGGTCTCCCCGATCGGGCGCGTGCCGGCGATCTTGAACTCCGGCAGCGCGGAGCCGTTCGGTCCGTCCAGGACCATGTCCATCGTCCAGCGGCCGCAACCCTGCGACACGAAGTACTGCTCGCACGGCGCGAGAATCTCCCGCTCGCTCTTCCCCGGCTCGAACGCCTCGAGAAACACCCAGAAGCCCTCCGTGTTGATGCGCACGCTCTCGCGCACCGAGGCGAGCTCGAGCTCGGACTTGACCATGCGCGCGTGGTCGAAGGCGACGTCCCAGCCGGTGAGCTCGCAGGCACCGGCGAGGGCCGTGTGGTCGCGCACGGTCATCACGTAGTCGAGGCCGTAGACGCCGACCCGGCGGCCTCGCACCTTCTCGGCGAGGCGATCGCCGGGCCGGTCGACGAACTCCTGCTCCTCGATCCACGTCGTGGCGTGCTCGCCGACGTAGCGGGCCTCGCTCGGGAAGACGATCGACGGCTCGCCCTCGACCGGCAGCAGCACGTACGCGTAGCGATGGACGATCACGAAGCCGCTCAGGTACGTGACCGCGCCCTCGAAGCCCGTGTACTCGTTTCCGCACACGATCACCGCGTCCAGCCCGTCCCGTTCCGCAGCCTCGCGCACGAGCCGGTAGCGACGGTCGATCTCGTCCTTCGGCAGGCCGGTATACGTCGGCTCGCCGCTCAGCGCTGCCACGACTGCTCCACCCCTTTCACGAGCGCCCAGATCGCCTGATTCAACGGCGTCGGCACCCCGAGCTCACGCCCGAAGCGGACGATACCGCCGTTGAGATAGTCGATCTCGGTCGAACGGTGCGCCTCGACGTCCTGGAGCATCGAGGCCTTGTGGTCGTACGCGACCTCCGGCCTGGCGGCGTGGTCGATCAGGTCCTCGGGGTCGGAGTCGAGCTCGATCCCCTGCGCAGCCGCCACCGCCTTCCCCTCGTCGACGAGGCCCGAGACGAGCGCGCGCAGATCGGGTCGCTCGCAGACACGGCCGTGCGTCAGACCGGTGAGCGCCCCGACCGGATTCGTGGCGGAGTTGAAGATCACCTTGCGCCATTGCGGACCGCGCGCGTCCGCGACCGCGTGGGTCGGCATGCCGCCGCGGGTGCACGCCTCGGCGAGCCGTGCGATCTCGGCGGCCGGCGCCGGCCGCGGCTCGAACGGGCCGAGCGTCGTGTCGCCCCGGACGTCCCACTGCACGTGGCCCGGTGCCAGGACCTTCCCCGCGGGAAAGGTCGTACCCCGGATCACGCGCGCGACATGCGCCGCCAGCGTCTCCTCGTTGCCGAGCCCGTTCTGTACGGTCGCCACGCAACCATCCTCGAAGGCGTGCGCGGTGGCCTCGATCGCGGCCTCCGTGTGCATCGCCTTGGTCGCGACGATGCCGAAGTCGCACGGCGGGAGCTCCCCGGCGTCTGCGGTCGCGTGGAGCCTGCCGACGACCTCGCCCGCGCCGGAGAGGCGAAGCCCGTCCGCGTTGATCGCGTCGACGTGTGCCTGTGCCGCGTCGTACGCCCACACCTCGACGTCGTCCAGCCGGGCGAGGTTCGCGGCGAAGAGCGAGCCGACGGCACCGCACCCCACGATGCACACCCTCACGAGTAGCTTGCCTCCTTTGCCTTGACGAGCCGGTAGAGCGCGGTGTGCAACGGCACCGGGACGGCATGGCGCCGCCCGGCGCGCACGAGCGCGCCGGTGATGAGCTCGACCTCGGTCGGGCGGTGCGCCTCGACGTCCTCGAGCATCGACGGGTAATGGCGATGCCCGCGCTGCGTGGCGAGCACGTTCATGTCCCACGGATCCTCGCGCAGCTGCACGCCGGCGGCCGCAGCGACCGCCTTGCCCTCGTCGACGAGGTCGCGCACGAGATGCCCGAGGTCGGAGACCTCCTCGGTCTGCGCGAAGTGGAAGTCGTGCGAGAGCCCGGTGAGCGCGGCGACGGCGTTCACGGTGGCGTTGAAGATCAGCTTCGACCACTGCGCGGGACGCAGATCGTCGAAGGCCTCCGCCTTCAAGCCGGACGACACGATCAGCTCCGCCACCGCACGCGCGTCGTCGACCGTCGTGCCGCGATAGGGCCCGATCCAGGTTGCAGTGTCGAGGACGTACTCGACATGCTCGTCGGCGTGGCGCGTGCCGCTCATGAACGTGACGGAGGAGAGCAGCGGCCAGTCGCCGTGCGCACCGACGATCTCCTCGGCGCCCAGGCCGTTCTGGACGGTCATCACCGTCGCAGCGGGAAAGTGGCCGGCGAGGCGTTGCGCGAGCGGCTCGAGGTCGGTCCCCTTGCAGGCGAGGATCACGAGCTCCGGCTCCGGCAGGTCGTCCGGGTCGGTGGCGGCGGCCGGGCGGGAGGTGAAGTCGGAACGGCCGGAGACGCGCAGGCCGTGCTCCTGCAGCGCGCGCGCATGCTCGGGGCGCCGCGTCAGCACGGAGACGTCGGCCACGCGGGCGAGATGCGCGGCGAACAGGCTGCCGATGGCACCGGCGCCGGCGACGCAGACGGAGCGGATCATGCCCCGCGGAAGCGCGGGATCACGTGCTTCGCGAACAGCTCCTGCGCCTTGATCGCCTTCCAGTGCTCGACGCCGCCGGGATTCGTCGTGATCGCGATCTCGGTCAGCCCTTCGCATACGTCGATCGTCTCCTGGACGCGTTCGGCGACGTCCTCGGGAGTGCCGACCCAGACGATGTCGCCGGCGATCATCTCGTCGTAGGGAGTCGCCGCGAGCTTCTCCATGATCCCCGACGCGTAGAAGCCGTAGCCGGCGGCGTTGAGCGCGTCCGTCGGCGGCGGCGCGAACTCGGTCAGCGGCGACGCGTTGCCCTCGAGGAAGCCACGCATGTGCGTCTCCGCCTCGCGCCTGGCCAGCTCGCGATCCTCGTCGACGTAGCAGGCGTGGATCCAGACGATGTCGGGCGTCGTGCCGTACTCGGCGCATTTCGCCCGGTAGAGGTCGAGCTGGTCCTTGAGCGCCGCGTACGGCAGCAGCGGCGGGACGGCGACGGCCCAGCCGTGCCGGGCGGCGAGATCGTATGTGCGGTCGGACGTGCCGCCAAGGACGACCCGGAAGCGATGCCCGCTGAAGGGGATGATCAGGCTGTCGTCGACGTTCCAGTGCTCGCCGTGGAACGTGACCGTGTCGTGGTGCAGCGCCTCGATGAAGAGGTCGAGCGCCTCCTCGTAGCGGGGCCGCGACGTCTCGTCGAGCGGCAGGCCGGCGGCGAGGGGGATCCAGCCGTGGCCGCGGCCGACGCCGAACTCGTAGCGGCCGCCGGTGAGCAGCGAGAACTCGTGGATCATCGCCGCCAGGACGAGCGGGTTGTGATACGGGAGGATGTGGAGCATCGTGCGAAACCGGATGTTCCGGGTGCGCGCCGACGCCAGTCCGAACAGTCCGAAGACGTTCGCGGAGGCGGAGAACTTCGGGAAGAAGAGATGCTCGATCACGGCGTAGGTCTCGTAGCCGAGCCGGTCGGCGTTCTCGATCTGCTCCAGGACCTCGCCGTACAGCTGGTCGTACGACTTCCCGGGCCAGCTCTGCAGCTCGGAGTAGATGCTGAACCTCATCGATGCCCTCGCTTTCTCCCCGACGTCACAGGGGGTCGCCAAGCCGTCTGAAGGTGCGGTCGTAGTAGACGAGCGGGTTTGCCGGTGCCTCGCCGGACTCGCCGACGAGCGCCCGCTCGACAAGCCCGATCACGAGCGTGTGGTCGCTCACCTCGAACGTCTCCGCCACCGAGCAGTCGAGATGCGCGAGCGCTCCGGCGATCGTCGCCTGGCCGTCGTCGCCGAGCCGCTCGGCGAACACGTCGACGACCTTCGGCCCGCCCGGCACCGCGCCCAGGTCAGCCAGCTCGCGGTGCTGCTCGCCCAGGATCGACAGGCCGAAGCGGCCGCGCCGCAGCAGGGGCTCCCTGCAGCTCGCCGTGTGCGCGAGCGAGATCAGCACCTGAGGCGGTCGCGTGGAGATCGAGCAGCAGGAGTTGATCGTCAGCCCCGAGAGCTTGCCGTCGACCTCGACGGTCACGATCACGACGCCGGTCGCGAAGGCGCGCATCGCGCTCTTGAAGCGCTCCGGGTCCGCGCGCGGCGCCTCGATCGCCTCCGCGAGCTCCTCGTCGGTCTCGAGCAGTCCGCGTGCGAGCACGACCTCCGGCGAGACCTCCAGGTCGGAGTAGTCGCTCATCCGGCGGCCTCCGCGGCGGGCGGCGCGGCCCTCGGGCGGCGGCGCGGCAGCGACAGCTCTCGGCCGCCGCTGAGGCCGCTCGGACGGAGGACGAGCACGATCGCCATCAGGGCGCCGACGACGATCAGCGCGGTTCCGGTCGGCAGGTCGAGGTGCCAGCCGAGGACGTCGACGCCGTTCTCGGCGGCCGACAGGAACGAGTCGAGGCCGCTGACGGCGAGCGCGCCGACGACGGCGCCGAGCAGGCTGCCGGAGCCGCCGACGACGAGCATCGCCAGGGTGATGAACGTCAGGTCGAGGGAGAGCGAGTCGACCTCGATCGGCAGCATGTGGACGTAGAGCCCTCCGGCGAGGCCGGCGAGACCGCCCGAGAGCGTGAACGCCACGAGCCGCTGCCGATAGATCGAGATCCCGGCGGCCGAGGCCGCCGCGGGGTCCTCGCGCGTCGCGCGCAGCATCCGCCCGAAGCGGCTCCGCTGGTAGGCGAAGGCGAGCACGACGCAGATCAGCGCCCCGATCGCCGCCTGCCAGATCCCCGTCGTCTGCGGCACCGACGAGAACGCGTTGAGCCCGGGGCCGATCTTCTCGTAGTAGCGGAGCACGTTGTTCGTGATCTCCAGCACGCCGAAGGTGGCGATGCCGGCGGCGAGGCCCGAGAGGCGCATCAGCGGCAGGCCGACGACGAAGGCGAAGACGAGCCCGGCGGCCGCCGCGAGCAGCAGCGAGGGCACGTTTCCCACCTGCGCGTGCAGGAGGAAGTGCGCGAGGCCGGGCATGATCGCCGGCTTCTCACCGACCGGAACCGTGAGCACGCCGGAGACCCAGACGCCGAGCGCGACGAAGCTGACGTGGCCGAACGAGAGCACGCCCGAGTTGCCGATGAAGACGTAGAGCGCGACGACGATCGACACCTTCACGAGCGTGTCGAGGAAGTATGTCTGCAACGACGTCGACACGGCCAGCCCGAGCAGCGCCGTGGCGAGGACGAGCGCGACGGGCCCGGCCAGCTCCACGAGCCTCCTCACGCGCGCTCCACGGCGCCGCCGCTGCGGGTGAACAGCCCGTTGGGCCGCACCAGCAGGACGAGGATCACGGCGGCGAAGAGGAAGGTCGGCAGGTACTGGCTCTGGTTCGTCGGCAGCGCGCCGCCGAGGATCCCGCTCGCGAACCCG
>Ga0187779_10000214_pt1 | contig 42629 bp, 43 predicted proteins | sample 1015_Q2_SP10_10__FD_132435 | JGI IMG/M metagenome (GOLD analysis project Ga0187779, IMG submission 132435) | Tropical peat soil microbial communities from peatlands in Department of Meta, Colombia - 1015_Q2_SP10_10_MG | ecosystem: Environmental > Terrestrial > Soil > Wetlands > Peat | place... | reverse complement strand
GAATCGCAGCATGATCAAAGACGTGGATGGCATCGGAAGTCGGGCTTGCCCGACTTTCGCAACTTTTAATGAGAAGCCACAAGTCGGGTAGACCCGACTTGTGGTGACAAGCCCGGCCATGACAAGTTGAGAGAGGCTACGAACTACCGATTAAGAGGCTACGAACTACCGATTAATATACCGGCAACAAACACCAGCACGCCGCCGACCACCACCTGAAACGCCGCCTGCAGGAACGGTGTATCCATGAACCGCGTGCGGATCCAGGAAATGGCCGCCAGTTCGATCGCAACCACAATTATCGAAATCACAGTCGCAATATGGAAATGGGGGATAAGGAAAGGCAATGTGTGGCCGAGCCCGCCGATTGCCGTCATCACCCCGCACACTGTGCCGCGCAGCCACGGTGTGCCACGGCCGGTGAGCGAACCGTCATCGGAAAGCGCCTCGGCGAAGCCCATCGAAATCCCGGCGCCGACCGAAGCCGCCATGCCGACCAGAAAAGTCTCCCAGGTATTGTGCGTGGCGAAAGCCGCCGCAAACAGCGGCGCCAGCGTCGAGACCGAACCGTCCATCAGGCCGGCAAGACCCGGCTGGACATATTGCAGCACGAACATGCGCCGCGCGGTCTCATCTTCTTTCGCACGCGCGCCGGTAGTGAGAATCTGTTGGCTGAGTTTATGGGCGAGGCTTTCGTGGCCAGCCTCGGCCTCGGCAAGTTCGATCAACAATTGTCTCACCGAAGCGTCACGCGCGGTCGCAGCCGCCTTGCGATAATAACGCTCGGCCTGAAACTCCATGTTCTCAGCAAACTTGCGAACTTCGTCGAGACCGAGCGGCCGCGTCAGCCAGAGAGGCCGCTTCGGTTGCAGAAAGCCTTTCACATCCTGCCGGCGGATCAGCGGCAAATAGTCGCCGAACTTTTTCCGGTAGAGATCGAACAGCATCGTACGGTGGTGCACTTCTTCTTCCGCCATCTCGTCGAACACCTTGGCGGAGGAAGGAAATTGCTCGCGCAGACCCTCGGCGAAACCGCGATAAATCCGGCTGTCCTCTTCCTCGTTGGTAATCGCAAGGGCCAGCACTTCCTGTTCGGTCAGGTCGGAAAATCGTTTCACGGGGTCCTCTTGATCGCCTGCTGGTCGGTTTATGCCATATAGTGAAGGCATTCTAGGGGAACAGCGGCCGTTTAACACCTTTCCGTCTGCCACGCCGCGCGGGCTATGACAAAGGGCATGCGATTGCAACGTCTGCGCCGCAAGTTCGAACCGGTGATCCGCACGGTCCTGCATTCTTACTGGCGCTTTTCGCGCGGTACGACGTTGGGCGTACGTGCCATGGTCATCGACGGTGCAGGCCGTATTTTCCTGGTCAAGCACTCTTACGTTGCCGGCTGGCACTTGCCCGGTGGCGGAGTTGAGACCGGCGAGACCCTGCTCGAAGCGCTGGCGCGCGAGTTGGCCGAGGAAGGAAATATCCAGATCGCGACGACGCCGCAGCTTTATAGCGTCTATTTCAATAAACGCGCCTCGCGGCGCGATCACGTGGCCCTCTTTGTGGTTCGCGATTTCCGGCAGGAAAGGAATCCGGAGCCCAATCACGAAATCATCGCGCATGGCTTCTTCCCGCCGGATGCACTTCCGGAAGACGTCAGCCGCGGCACTCGCGCGCGTGTCGCTGAGGTCATTGGAGGCGCGGCGGTCAGCGAGATCTGGTGAGCGCGGTATAATGCGCGGAGCCATTTGCCGGGAGGCTGACAATGCCGCTTAAGGATTGGCTTCCAGCTGCAGCACGTGCTGCGGCCATCGACCGAAAACTCAAATCGGGTCAGGCGCTCTTCCGGTTCGGCGACAAGACCGCCGGTTTCTATGAAGTTATTTCCGGTCGTGTGCGGCTGGTGCGTGTCGATCGCGCGGGGCAGGAGATAGTTTTGCATGTTGCCGGGCCCGGCGACACGCTGGCCGAAGCTTCTCTGTTCTCACCGGTCTATCATTGCGACGCCATTGCCAGCACCAATGCAGCGGTGCGGATTTATCCGAAAACGGCAATGCTCGGCGCATTCGAAAAGGATCCCGCGGCCGCGCGTGCATTCACGGCAACTTTGGCGCGGCAAGTGATGAACCTGCGCACGCGTATCGAACAGCGCAATATCCGCTCGGCGCGGGACCGTATCCGTCACTATCTCGGGGTCAATGCGGGGGCCGATGGCTGCACGGTCGAATTGCACAACACGCTGAAGGAGACCTCCGCCGAACTTGGGCTCACGCACGAAGCGTTTTACCGGACGCTCGCGGCGATGGAACGTAGTGGGGAAATCAAGCGGAGCCGAAACAAAATCACTCTGCTGCGGCCAAGACGGATATGATCTCGATCATATACGGCTTTCGGAAAGCGCGTTACAAGGTCATTAGCGGCAAAACGTCAATCTCAAAGGAAGGCTCCGATGTCGAATTTTCCCTGGAAGACGGCGATTGCAGCGTCTGCGGTTCTCGCCGCGACGGTTTATGCCTTCGGTCAGATCTCGTCTGGCGGGCCCATGGGCATGCACGGGCCGATGCAAGGCGCGATGATGGACCAGATGCACAGCCAGATGATGCAGACCCAAGGTGGCGGCCAAATGGGCCAAGGCATGCACGGCGGCATGCAAGGCGGAATGCACGGTGGAATGCAAGGCGGAATGGGAATGCATGGTGGCATGCATGGGCAACAGTCCGGCGCAGTGTCCATGCCGGGACAGGATGCATTCGGCGCAATTCAGGAAGTCGTGCAGATTTTACAAGCCGACCCGTCGACCGACTGGTCGAAAGTCAACATCGCGGCGCTGAGGCAGCACCTCATTGATATGAACGAAGTGACGCTGCGCGCGGTTGCGTCCGAGCGCATGCTCGACAACGGCATGGAAATCGCCGTAACCGGTGAGGGCCGCACGCTTGAAGCGATCAAGCGCATGGTGCCGGCGCATGTGAACGAGTTGCGCGAAATCGGATGGAACGCCAAGAGTGAGGACATTGCCAACGGCGTGAAGCTTACCGTCATCGCGAGCGAAGCTCAGCCACTCGCTAAACTCAAGGCGCTCGGCTTTATGGGCATCATGGTGCAGGGCGGCCATCACCAGCCGCATCATCTGATGATGGCAAAGGGCGAATTCCCGATGCACTGAAGGAGGCGTCGTCTGTCTAATCCTTGAACCGCGCGCGATCGTGAGGCGCGGCGAAATCGAGTTGCGGCCCGACCGGAACGATCCCGGTCGGGTTCATCTGCCGCTGACTGCCATAGTAATGCCGCTTGATCTGCTCAATGCTTACCGTCTCGGCGACGCCCGGCACCTGATAGAGATCGCGCAAATAGTTCGAAAGATTCTCGAATTCGGCGATGCGCCGCCAGTTGCACTTGAAGTGCGAATAATAAACCGCGTCAAAGCGGATCAGGGTACTGAATAATCGCCAGTCGGCTTCGGTGATGATGTTCCCCGTGAGATAACGATGTTGCGACAGAATCTGCTCGATTTCATCGAGCGTATCGAACACGTTGCGAAATGCCTGCTCGTAGGCGGCCTGTGATGTCGCGAAACCGGCGCGATACACGCCATTGTTGATGTTCGGATAAATGAGATCGTTCAGCCGGTCGATTTCGTCGCGCAGCGGCCCTGGATAGTAGTCGGTGTGAACATTGGTGAAGCCATCGAAGGCCGAATTGAGCATGCGGATAATTTCCGGCGACTCATTGTTCACGATCGTCTTACGTTTTTTGTCCCACAGCACCGGCACGCTCACGCGTCCCGAATAGCGCGCATTGGCAAGAAGATAAATTTCCGACAGCTTGCTCTTGCCGGTGACGCTGTCGCCGCTCGATCCTTCGCTCACGTTGAAGGTCCAGCCTTCGCGGCCCATGTTGGGCGACACGATCGACATGGAGATCACGTTCTCCAGCGCCTTGAGCTTGCGGAAAATGACGGTGCGGTGCGCCCATGGGCAGGCGAGCGAAACGTAAAGATGATAACGGCCATTCTCAGCGGGAAAGCCGCCTTCGCCGGAAGGGCCCGGACTGCCGTCCAGCGTGATCCAGTTGCGAAATTGGGTCGCCGGCCGGATGAAATGACCATCCTTGGTGCGCGAAACATCGTCCTGCCAAACGCCGTCGACCAGAAGTCCCATGCCGTTCTCCTTGACCCTCGCCGCCCTTCATTTAGGCGGCCGCCGCGCGTTGCGCCACCAGGCAATGGACCGGAATCGGCCCAAATGCTAAGCGGCAGCGCCTAAACCGGATAGACCAACTGCATGAGTGAGCTGGCGCTGACAATTCTGCCGGAAATCGCCGCCGACGCGATCGCGATCGAACGGTTGCATGAACGCACCTTTGGACCGGGCCGCTTCGCGCGCACGGCTTTTCGCATCCGGGAGGGCAGGGCACACGTGCTCGATCTGTCGTTCACCGCGCGCATCGGCACCTTGCTGGTCGGCTCTGTGCGGCTGACGCCAATCCGTATCGGCAATACGCCGGCCTTATTGCTTGGGCCCCTCACCGTCGAGCCCCCCTTTCGATCGCATGGGGTTGGCACTGCGCTGGTCAAGCGTGCCCTCAAGGAAGCCGAGGCCAAGGGCCACAAGCTTGTCGTGCTGGTCGGCGACGAGCCGGTCTATATCAAATCCGGATTCAAAAAGATTCCAAAAGGCCAGGTGAAAATGCCCGGTCCGGTCGATCCCGCGCGGCTTCTGGTGGCCGAGCTTGCCGCCGGCGCCTTCGAAGGCGTTGCCGGTATAATTCGGCCTGATTGGGAAGTCTAACGCCCTTCACGCGCCCAGGTCGCGGCGAGCGATCCGACCAGCAGCAGCAGGCCGATCAAACCCGCGAACACGGGTAGCACGCCGATGCCCCGCACGACACTGGCGTCGCGCATCTTCAGGCCGATCCAATCCTCGCCCTTGAATGTCGTGCTGGTGCGCACGGGCACGACCCGCGGCACGTTCAGTTCGTTGCCGTTCATGATCCGCCGCGCGTCACCGCCGGTAGCATTCGCAAGCGCGTGCAGCACCTCGGTGGTGGATGTGACTTCGGCGAACTCACGCGGGTTGGCGGGCCCCACATTGGTCAGCGCGGTGAGCTTGCCGTCGGTCGCCCGCCAGAGGCCGAGCTCATTGGCGGTGACTGAACTGCGCCACAGTCCGGGCTCGACCGGCTGAAGATCGATCGTGCGGCTTGCCCCGGTCGGCGAGGTTAGCGTCACCTGGTTGACCGTGTCGGCCATGGTCTGGCGCTGCACCGTGATATCGCGGCCACGCACAATCAGCCGCAGGGCTTCTTCTTCCAGATCGGGCTGCTTCATGAGCCAGTGCGATAAGCGCCGCAGAAGATCGAGATGTGGGCCGCCACCCTCATATCCGCGTGCCCAAAGCCAGATATGATCGGACAACAGCAGAGCGACGCGGCCCTCGCCCTCGCGTGCGAGAACGAGGAGCGGCTTGCCATCGGGACCCTGCATAATGTTGGTTCCGGTGCTGCGCTTGATATCGACCAGCCGAAACCAGTGGCTCCAGTGCGGCGGATCGGTATCGGAGCCTTCCAGATCGCGCGTCACCGGATGCCGGCGTCCGGCGTCCGTGAGGCGAGCCTGGAAACTGCGCTCGGTGACTTCTCCTGTCGGCTCTGCCGGCAGAATGCCGTCGAGCGGCGTGCGCCAGATGCTGGTCGGGCTTGCATAGTCCGGACCAGCGGCGATCAGCACCGCGCCGCCATCACGCACATATTTTGCGATGTTGTCGAAATAGATGAGCGGCAGCACGCCCTGCCGCGCATAGCGATCGAAGATGATGAGCTGAAATTCCGCGATTTTTTGCTGGAACAGCTCGCGTGTCGGGAAGGCGATCAGCGACAGTTCGTTGATCGGCGTGCCGTCCTGCTTTTCCGGAGGCCGCAAAATGGTGAAATGCACCAGATCGACGGAAGCATCCGACTTCAGCAGATTGCGCCAGGTGCGCTCGCCGGCATGCGGTTCGCCGGACACCAGCAGCACCCGCAGCTTGTCGCGCACGCCATCAATCGAAACCACGGCTCGGTTGTTCACCTGCGTGAGTTCGCCTTCGATTGGCGAAGCCTCGATCTCGATGATGTTGGGCCCCGCGTGGGGGATCGGCACATTGAACTTGATATCGGTATGCACGATCACGAGGCGTTTTTCGAGAATTTCGCCGTCGCGCCGCACCGTCACTTCGGCGGAGCCGACCTTTGCACCCTGATCCTCGACGCGGAAGCCGACTGTCTGCGATTGTCCGACGATGCCAAACCGGGGAGTTTGCGTCAGTACGACGCGGCGGTCGATTTCATCCTTGTGGCCCGTGATCAGTGCATGAAGCGGCGCCGCGAACCCAAGGGTCGAAGCGTCCGCCGGCACGTCATGAACGCGGCCATCGGTAATGAGAATGGCGCCAGCCACCCGGTCGGGCGGCACGTCGGCCAGCGTCGACGACAGCGCCGAAAACAGCTTGGTGCCGTCGGTTTCGCCGTCGGCGGCGCCTGCTTCAGCGACGCGGACTTCGAGGCCCGGAATACGCTTCAATCGCTCCGTGATGGCCGCGCGTACGGCATCGGTCTGGCCGGTGCGGTCGCCAAAGCTCTGACTCGGGCTCTTGTCGACAATGACAGCGGCTACAGACGGAATCGGATCACGATCCTCGCGGGTGAGCGAAGGATTGGCGAGCGCGAGCACCATCAGGCCCAATGCCAGAGCGCGCAGCGGCGCGCCGCGGCTGCGCGCAAGCAGCAGCACGACGGATATCAGGGCCGCCACGACAAAGGCGGCCCACACCACCGAGGAGGGCACGAGGGGAGCAAATGAGATGCCGAGATTCACATGCGGCTCCTATTGGCCCAGCCGCTCGAGCAGCGCCGGTATGTGCACCTGGTCGGTCTTGTAGTTGCCCGTCAGCGCATACATCACGATGTTGACGCCGGAGCGGAAAGCGAATTCGCGCTGGCGCGCTTCGCCCGGCACCAGTGGGAACATGGGCTGACCGTCAGGGCGCATAGCCCAAGCGCCAGCGAAGTCGTTCGATGTTATGAGGATGGAAGAGACGCCGTCGCCGGCGCGCGCGGGGCGATTTGGCTCTTCGTCTTCATTCTCCGCCGGCAGCGCCTCGACCCAAAGCTGGCCATTAGTAAAGCGGCCGGGGAAATCACGCAGCAGGAAGAACGTCTTGGTCAGCACGTGATCGTGCGGCACCGGTTCCAGCTCCGGAATATCGAGTGACGACAGGATCGAACGAAGTGCGACCATGCCGGGCCCGCGCATTTCACCGCCGGGCCCGACTGGCGCGTCGATTGCGTCGCGGGTGTCGAACAGAACGGTACCGCCGCGTTTCATGTAGGCGTCGATTTTGTCCATCGCCGCCCGCGTCGGCTTTGGTGCGCTCGCCGAAATCGGCCAGTAAATGAGCGGGAAAAATGACAGCTCGTCACGGGCGGGATCGAGCCCGACCGGGTCGCCAGCTTCCAGCGCCGTGCGCTGTGCGAGGAACATGGTGAGCCCTTGCAAGCCTGATTTGCTCACCTCATCAACACTCGCATCTCCGGTAATGATGTAAGCAAGATGAGTCTGCACAGTCGCTTTCATGGCGAAGTCTTCTTGCTGCTTCGTCATCGGCGGTGATTGCGGCGCAGGCGATGCGGACTGCGCTTGTACCGGATCTTTCAATCCAAACGCGGCGAACACACTGGCGGCGAGCAGCGTTGCGGTCGCGCGGCGGCCAAACCGCAACGCACTAAATCCGCCGGACAGCATGACCACCAAGAATGCATCGATGGATAGCAGAGCGAGCGCCGCCAGGAATATAGGACCTCGCAGATCGAGCGGCTCTCCATGCCGATAGGCGTCGCGCCGCGCGTTTAGCGGTGAAACATCAAGCGGCGCCGGACGGTCCGCGGGCGCCAGGGTATTAACGGCAACCAGGCCCTCGGGCGGGCCGTAGAAGCCCGGAGGATGATCGAGACTGGCGCGTTCAGTGAAATTGCTCGGAATAGGCCGAGCGGTTGGCGGCGGCGTTGAAAACGCACCGAAACCGTCAAGCACCCGCGTTGGGGGCACGACCTGCGCCGCGCGATTGCCGCGAGATTCGGTTGCCGTGTTGTCGCCCTCGGCGGTTGCGCTCGGACCGGCCAGCGCCACCAGACGCCGAAGCATCTCGACGAATGCTCCTGACAGCGGCAGATCAGACCAGCGGCTGTCGGCGGTCACGTGGAAAAGCACGAGCATCCCCTTTCCGCGCCGCTCGGCGGTTACTAGCGGCGTTCCATCGGCAAGCGTCGCCCAGGTCCGATCGGTAAGCTGGGAGTCCGGTTCAGCCAACACCTGGCGGGTGACCGTGACATCGCCGGGAACTGCCATGCCGCTGAAGGGACCGTCGCGCGAGAAACCGGCAAGCTGCTGCGGCTTGTCCCAGCTCAGGCTGCCGCCGAGGATACGGCCGCCACGGCGCAGCTTTACGGGCACGAGGTTATCGTCTCCACGCGCGAGATGCGGGCCGGCGAAACGCACGAGCACACCGCCGTTGTCGATCCATTTGTTCAGCCGATCGATTGCTTCGGTGACGTTGCCGACGTCGGCGAGGATCAGCATCGGCAGGTGGCGGTCGAGGAAATTGGCGACGGCCTCTGCCGGCGCCACGCCTTCGGCCAGCCTGACGTCGGCGAACGGATTGAGCGCGCGCGCGAGATAGTACGTCGCACCAATCAGCGGCTGCGAACGGTCGGCAGCCGAACCTGACACGACACCGACCGTGCGACGTCGCCAGCGTTTGTCGAGCAACTGAACGGCACCGGCGGAGCGTTCGCCGGCGATCTCAAGGCGTGCGACATCATTGCGGATTTCGACGGGGAGATCGATCACCGCATCGGCTTCATGGGCATCGGATTTGAAATTGAAAGGCGCTTCACCCAGAGGCAGGCCCTTGAGATCGATCGCGCTCACTATGCCAGCGTCGTTCGATCCGGTTTGCGCGCGCAGGACTTTCACCGTCAACGCGCCGGCCGCGTTGTCCGCGGCGGCAAGTGCGTGCGGTACGGGAACGCCGCCCTCGACAATCGTAAGGGGACGATTGCCGATTACGCGCTTCAAATCTGAAACGAAAGCTTCGCCCTTGCCGAGATCGACACCGTCGGAAAGCCATACAATTTCAATATTTGGCGCGGTGGCGAGGAAACGCTCGAGGAGCGGCAAAGCCTCGATACGATCAATGCCGTAAGGTTTTGGCTTCAGCTGCTTGATCTGCACGCGAGTGGCGCCCGCAATCTGCAGGGAAATATCGCGCGCCGTTTCCGACAGCGGCAATACAGCAACCCCGCGATTGTCGGCTTCCGCCCGCGCAATCATCTCGTCTGCCGTGCGCAGCCGGGCATCCCATGCCGCGGCCGCCGGCCAGCCGTCGTCAAGCAGGATCAGCAGCGGAGCCGCGCGGTCCGTGGTTGCGAGCGGTGGGTTCCACATGGGGCCGGCGGCGGCGACAATCACCAGTGCGGCAAGAGTCAGACGCAGCAGCGTAAGCCACCATGGCGTGCGCGCCGGCGTTTCTTCCTTCGGAGCAATTTCGAACAGGAGTCGCGTCGGCGGAAAATCGACGCGCCGCGGACGCGGCGGCACCAGGCGCAATAGCCACCACAAGACCGGCAGGCTGAGCAGGCCGAGCAGCACCAGCGGCTGAGCGAATCCAAGCGGTAATGAGCCGATCATGCGGCGCTCGCGGGGTTCGCCAGCGCGTGCCGGCTATTGATGACGACCGGTTGCGTGCTGTCGCCCATGCGCGAGTGCAGCACGAGCAGAAGTTCGCTTGTCGGCCGGTCGGTGCGGTGTATGGCGAGACTCCAGCCGCGCAAATCCGTTTCCGCTCGGATCGCCGCGCGGTGGCGGCCGACGATCGCCTGATAGTCGTTACGCCAGGTTTCAGCGCGCCCGGCAGTGACGCTGCCGGCACCTTCCGGCTCGATGAATTCGATACGGCCGGAATAAGGAAAACTTTCTTCAGCCGGATCGACGATCTGCACGACGTGGCCGTGAGCACCGGTCGCCGAAAGCTGGGCAATCGTGCCGCGCACGCTGTCGATGGGCGCCCACAGATCAGACAACACGACGATTTCCGACAGGGGGGACGGGGCAAAGGACGGCGGCAAGCTCGCGCGCTCGGTCGGATCGTGCAGGATGGCTTCCGCCAACTTCTCGATCACATTGCGGCTCGCCGTTGGACGCATAAGCCCGGGCACACCGACACGTTCACCGCCCTGCACCAGCACCTCGGCGAGTGCAAACGCAATGACCAGCGCGCGTTCGAGTTTGGTGTCATTGCTCAGCGCGGACACAAAGGTCATCGACGGCGAACGGTCGGGCCAGATCCAGACGGTATGCGAGGCTTCCCATTCGCGTTCGCGCACGTAGAGATGATGGTCGCGGGCCGACCTGCGCCAATCGACATTCTGCGCGGGTTCGCCCGACACAAAGCGGCGATACTGCCAGAAATTCTCGCCCGGCCCGGCTCGCCGGCGCCCATGCAGGCCATGAATCACCGTCGAGGCAACACGCCGTGCGTCGAGAATGAGCCGCGGTATGGTATCGGCAAGCCGTCGCGCTGCGACAGTAGCCTGTCGTACCGAAGCGGTCTCGATGTCGTCGGGCCGTAATTCCGCCATCGCGGCTATCCGATGCGGGCCTTCAGCCGCCGGATCACGTTGGGAATGGTTTCACCTTCGGCGCGTGCGGCAAAGGTCAAGGCCATACGATGCTTGAGCACGGGCTCAGCAAGCTCGAGGACGTCGTCAACCGATGGGGCGAACCTTCCGTCGAGCAGTGCGCGCGCACGCACGGCCAGCATGAGCGCCTGGCTCGCGCGCGGCCCAGGCCCCCAGGAAATGAGTTTGCCGATTTCGCCGGCTTCCTGGCCGGGACGCGCCGAGCGCACCAGCGTCAGGATCGCCTCGACCACCGACTCGCCAACTGGCAAACGGCGAACCAGGCGCTGCGCCGACAACAGGTCCTCGCCGGTCATCGCTGGCTTGGCCCGCGTTTCTTCCGCGCCGGTCGTGTCGAAGAGGATTTTGCGCTCGGCCTCCTGATCGGGATAGTCGACGTCGACTTCCATAAGGAAACGATCGAGCTGCGCTTCGGGCAACGGGTAGGTGCCTTCCTGCTCGAGCGGGTTCTGCGTCGCCAGCACGTGGAATGGCTTCGGCAGATCGTGGCGCGCGCCCGCGACCGTCACGTGCTGCTCCTGCATGGCTTGCAACAGTGCGGATTGCGTGCGCGGGGAGGCTCGGTTGATTTCATCGGCCATCAGCAATTGCGCGAAGACTGGGCCCGCGATGAAACGAAAACTGCGTTTGCCGCCCGGCATTTCTTCCAGAACTTCAGTACCGAGAATATCGGACGGCATCAGGTCGGGAGTAAACTGAATGCGCCGGGCATCGAGCCCAAGCGCCGTGCCCATGGTGTCGACCAGCTTGGTCTTGGCCAGTCCGGGCACGCCCACCAGCAGCGCATGGCCGCCAGAGAGCACCGTAACCAGCGCGCGTTCCACCACCACATCCTGGCCGAAGATCACGGCGCTGATGGCGGCCTTGGCGGCACGTACATGCGCGGCCGTCGATTCCGCAGCGCGAACAATCATGTCTTCGAGTTTTTCCAAACTTTCGCCGCTCGTCTTCGCCATGATGTCGATCCCTTTTCTTCGCCCGCCTGGAGCCGCGCTGGGCGCTATGCAACAAACAGTCCAGCTTGGACTTTGATGCGTTATACGGGCCGAATCTGCCTCAATCTGTGAACAAGCTTACGCTATCTTCCACTGCCGAGCCGGGTGAATCACGAAGATGCGAACAGCCGAGCGGCAGGCTAATTATCGAAGGAAAACAATGGCGAAGGCAGGGCAGGGAGGGTTGGACGCGCTGACGGCATCGCTGCCCCGCGGAAACAAGGGGCCGCCGCCGGTCGAGCGCTGGAATCCCCCTTTTTGCGGCGATATCGACATGCGGATCGCTGCCGACGGCACATGGTTCTACCAGAAGACGCCCATCGGGCGACCGGCATTGGTCAAATTGTTTGCATCTGTCCTGAAACGGGAAGGCGACAGGTATTTTCTGGTCACGCCGGTCGAGAAGGTGGGCATCGTTGTGGACGACGCGCCGTTTCTCGCGGTCGAAATGACCGTGACGTCCGGTGAGGGCGGACGAGTTCTTGAATTCCGCACCAATGTAGACGATCGGGCTGTCGCAGGACCGGGGCACGCGCTCCGCTTCGAACAGCAGCCCGCCAATGGCGGGCTAAAGCCGTACCTGCATGTGCGCCGCGAATTGTGGGCGAAGGTGACGCGCGCGCTGTTCTACGATCTGGTGGCGCTTGGGGAAGAGCGCGACGTTGGCGGCAAAGCGATGTTTGGCGTCGTGTCGCGAGGCGATTTCTTTGCCATGGCGGAAGCAAGCGCATTGCGGGAGTTTGCGTAATGCAGGAGACCGTGGCGACCGGGCTCACGGGGTCGGAATTTTTCGCGCGCGCTCGCGATCGCCTGACGCTGGCCGTGCCCGCCGGCCTTTCTGATCCGAACGTCACGCCTCTTCGCGGCGATCATGATGCCGATCCGGTGATGCGCAAAATCGCCGAAGTGCGGCCGATTCGCCCGGCGGCTGTGCTGGTGCCGATCGTTGACCATCCCGAGCCAGCCGTGTTGCTGACCCAGCGCGCGCAGCATCTGCCTGATCATGCCGGGCAGGTGTCGTTTCCCGGCGGCAAGATCGACAAAGCAGATGCGGATCCCTGCGCGTCCGCCTTGCGCGAAGCCGAAGAAGAAATCGGTCTGACGCGCGTGAATGTCGAACCCCTCGGCTATCTCGATCTCTATATGACCACGCTTGGCTATCGCATCGTACCGGTGATTGCGCGCGTGAAACCGGGATTTAGCCTCAAGCTCAATACCAGCGAGGTGGATGCAACCTTCGAGGTGCCGCTCGCCTTCCTGATGGACCAGTCCAATGTGCAGCGCCATTCGCGCGACTGGCAGGGCATGACCCGGCACTATTACGCGATCACGTTCGGCGAACGCTACATTTGGGGTGTGACCGCTGGTATTCTCCGCAACCTTCACGAACGGATTTATCGATGATCCGCCCGGTCTTCACCGAGATCGCCCTTTTCCTGACGCCGTTCGTGCTTTATGCGGTGTTCTTGTGGGCGACCAAGGCCGGCGTATTGGATTTCAATTCCTGGCCGCTCACCCGCGTGGCGACTTTGGCCATCGCGGCGCTCGCATTGGTGCTTGGCAGCTTCATCTATTTCGCACACTTCTCGGGTGCGCCGCCGGGCTCGACCTACGTGCCGGCGCACATGGAAAACGGCAAATTCGTGCCGGGGACCACCAAATAATGCCGTCGCAAGCAGGCCGCACAGATCGCAAGCTGGGCGATGTTGCCTGGCTTGCTTCGGGTGCGCTGCCGCGTCTGCTGGACGTTCTCAACCGCGATGGCGAGGAAGCCCGCGTCGTCGGCGGCGCCGTGCGCAATGCACTGCTCGGCATGCCCATTGCGGAAGTGGATGTCGCGACCACCGCGGTGCCTGAGGAAGTCGTCAAACGCGTGACTGCGGCAGGCTTCAAGCCGGTGCCGACCGGCATCGAGCACGGCACCGTCACGGTTGTCATTGAAAAGCATCCGTTCGAGGTCACGACCCTGCGCAAGGATGTCGAGACCTATGGTCGTCACGCCAAGGTTGAATTTGGACGCGACTGGAAGGTCGATGCCGAACGGCGCGATTTCACGATCAACGCATTATCGGCAACGCGCGACGGCACTGTTTATGACTATGCAGGCGGCATCGACGACCTGAGCCATCGGCGTGTGCGTTTTATCGGCGATCCAGCAAAACGGATTGCCGAAGATTATCTGCGGATCCTGCGTTTTTTCCGTTTTCACGCAGCCTATGGCACCAGCGATCACCCCGATCGAGTTGGCCTTGCTGCCTGTATTGCCGGCCGTGACGGGCTCGACCACCTCTCGCGTGAGCGTGTGCGCATGGAGATGATGAAACTGGTCGTTGCGCCGCACGCCGTGCCGACACTTATTTCGATGACCGACGCGGGATTACTGCTGCGGGTGCTGGGTGGGGTCAGTTATTTGGGCAGCTTTGAAAATATGGCCAAGGTGGAAGCGGCAATCGGCTCGGAGCCGAACGCCGTGCGGCGTCTCGGCGCGCTGGCCGTTGCAATTCCGGAAGACGCCGAACGGCTGTGGCAGCAACTGCGGCTCGCCAACAGCGAGCATGAGCGGCTTGCCTCAATGGGTGAGGGATGGCGGCGCATCTCGCTCGCCGAGGGCGAGAAAGCCGCGAAGGCGCTGCTGTACCGGTTGCGGCCGCAACAATACGTTGACCGGGTGTTGCTCGGTTGGGCCCGTTCAAGCGCGACCGCGCACGATGCGGAGTGGCATTCGCTCGCGACGTTGCCGCAGCAGTGGACGGCACCGGTATTTCCCCTCAAAGCAGCCGATTTTATGAAACGCGGCGTGGCACAAGGGCCGGTGCTAGGCGCGACGATTGCAGCGGCGGAGCAGGCCTGGATCGCGGCCGGATTTCCGGGCGACCAGGCAGCGCTCCATGCAATCGCCGCCGATGCGGTGCAGGCGAACGCCCAGAAATAGAAACATGAATCTCCTCTTGGGTTTCGCCGACATATCGATTTGGCAACTCGTTCCCGTCGCCGTGGTGGCGCTGATCGCTTCCATTGTCGGCGGCGTGTCGGGCTATGGCACTGGCGCACTGATGCCGCTGGTGCTTGTCCCGCTGGTTGGCGCCGAGCCGGTGGTGCCGATCATCGCCATCTCCGCGCTGTTCACGAATACAAGCCGTGTCTTTGCGTTTCTCAAATACGTCGATTGGCGGCGCACGGCGATTGTACTTGCCGCTGCCGTGCCGACCTGTGTGCTCGGCGCGTGGGGGTATACCCGGCTTTCGAGCGCAGGTGCTGCGCTCGTGATCGGCGGAATGTTGATCCTGAGCGTGCCATTGCGGCGGCTGCTCCGTTATCACGGCGTCAAGGTGGGTGACGTCGGTCTGGCGCTCGGCGCATTCGGCTACGGCGTTGTGGTCGGCGGGACAGCGGGGTCCGGAGTGATCCTGCTATCGCTGCTGATGGCCGCGGGCGTGGAAGGTGCCGGGGTAATTGCTACCGATGCGGCGATCTCGATTGTCATCGGTGTTGTGAAAATTTCCGTGTTCGGACTTGTCGGCGTAATCACAGCGCAGGTTATTGCCTTTGCCCTGTTGATTGGTCTGGTCGCGTTGCCCGGTGCGTTTCTCGCCAAAACCTTCGTCGAGCGCATGCCGGTTCACGTGCACACAGCAATCCTGGATGTCGTTGTGCTGTTCGGCGGGGCATTTCTGGTATGGGGAGCCTTGCGCTGAGCTGGCTCGTGATCACGCCGGCCGCAGCGGCACGTTCAACTCACCGAACTTGCGGATCAATTCGGGCAGACTCTTGCAGCCTGTCTTTTCTCTTATTCGTTTGAGATGTGAATAAACCGTGTTGAGACTGAGGTGACGCTTGCTTGCGTAGGCTGTGGTCGTTGTGCCGGTGCAGAGTGCTTCCGCCAGTTGCGCTTCGGCATTGGTGAGACCGAACAGATCCCGCAGTATCTGGCTGGTCGCAATGTTGCGGTAGAGCGGATCGCGCACGAGCAGAATAATGGTCGCTTCCGCATCCCAGGTCGTTCGTATTTCCCCGTGTGCGAGCGGGCGCATCGACGCGATGTAAGCCGGCACTCCATAACTCTGAGGCACCGGAAAATCGGCCGGACGCGCATTTACTGGAGAGATCTCGGGCCGCGCGGCGGCGGCGAGCGTCACTTCGAAGCGCCGGCGCGCTTCCGGTGCTGTAAATTCGATGTTACGACCCGCAATGCGGAGACCATCGTCGCGCTCTGCAAATGTGCGCAGCGTGTCGTTGGCATAGACGATGCTGCCGTCGGCGCGGAGAAGCGCGGCACCGTCCGCCAACCAGCGAAGTGTATTTTCCAGGGGCCCGCGGCCATCGCTGGCAATCTTCAGGCGTGTCGTTTGAGTCCGCTGGAAATTTGATAGGAGGCGCCGCATTAGCACTGGCTCACGGTTGTCGACATGGCCTGTTCAGATTTTTATTGGACGCTAACAGCAGCTAACTCTTCCGGCACATGATCGAACACCGCACGCGGGAAATAGCGACTTAAGATGCGAGCGCAATTTCAGTAGAACGGATCGCGTTTTGCGATTCAATATTTATGTTGGAATTTATTCAGGACGCTGCTGACACATGCATGGTCAAGTGCGACAAATGTTTCGTCTAGAAAAAGTGTCTGTCGTTTTAGACCAGCGATCAAAAAAATAATTTACGGCCATTTCACTACGGGCGGCAAAGAGGAGAGAATCGACTCCACATTGCCTCCCGTGCGCAGGCCAAAAATTGTGCCGCGATCGTACAGAAGGTTGAACTCGACGTAACGGCCGCGCCGAATCAGTTGTTCCTCTCGCTCGGCATCGCTCCAAGGTGACGTGAAGTTTTTCTTCACCAGATTTGGGTAGGCGCGCAGGAATGCCCGGCCGACGTCCTGAGTAAAAGCGAAGGCCTCGTCCCAGTCCGCCTCAAGGTAGTCAAAAAAGATGCCGCCTATGCCGCGTGGTTCATTGCGGTGCTTGAGGAAGAAATATTCGTCGCACCATTTCCGGTATTTGTCGTAAGGCGCGATCTCGGCATGGGAATCGCAGGAGGTTTTCATGGCGGCGTGGAAGGCGATGCTGTCCGGATCGTTTTGCACGCGGCGGTGTTCGAGCAAGGGCGTGAGATCGGCGCCGCCACCGAACCAGGCTTTGCTGGTGACGACAAAACGCGTGTTCATATGGACTGTTGGAACATGCGGATTGTGTGGATGCGCGATAAGCGAAATGCCAGACGCCCAAAACCGAGGGTCTTTGTCGGCGCCGGGAATTTCCTTGCGGAATTCCGGCGCAAATTCTCCGAACACGGTGGAGCAGTGCACGCCGGCTTTTTCGAAGACGCGGCCATGCACCATAGCCATCATGCCGCCTCCGCCCGCCGAGCCGGTATGGTCTGTGCGCTGCCATGGCGTGCGCACGAAGCGGCCGGCCTCGCGATCAGCAAGCGGCGCTTTTTGCGGCAGCGCATTTTCCAGCGCTTCGAAGGCCGCGCAAATTTCATCACGCAGCGCCTCGAACCAGGTCTGCGCGCGGCTCTTTCGGGCTTCCAATTGTCCTGCGTCCATGATGGCCCGATTATATCGCGTGGCGACCCATTGCACACCGGCACCAGTGCCACGCCCAGCATTGTTGGCCAGCGGCGCTATTTCAAGTCGAGCTTGCTCTTGAGTGCCTCGAGATCGCCGCGGCTGAAGCCGCCGGCGCAGTCCTGTTCAAATTCGGCAACAGCCGCCTCATACTCATTATGTTTTTTCTGATAGAGCGGAAATTCTGCCCGCAGACATCGTTGGATTGCCCGCTTCCGCATTTGCCCGCGCCATTAAATCGGCAAGCAGGGTATGCGCCGCCTTTGCGCCTGTCCCCGGCGCGAGCATCAATAGAGCCATCATGAACACCCATCGGCTCATTTAGGCATCCTATCATTGTGGAGCGGTAGACGTCTGGCGCAGCGCTTCACCGGCGACCATCGCCGCTGCCACGGCGACATTGAGCGATCGCATGCCCTGCCGCATGGGAATGCGCAGGCGGAATTTCGCGGCGTTGTGCACACGTTCTGGTACGCCAACGGTCTCGCGGCCAAACAACAGCACCTGATCCGGGGCATAGGCGTGGTCGAAGTAGGACCGATCGGCGCGGGTGGTCAGGAGCACTAGCGACAGGCGTTCGCGCGCCAGCCATTCCTCGAAAGCGGCAAATGAGCCATGACGGGTCAGGTCGACCTGGTCGAGATAGTCCATCCCGGCGCGCCGGAATGCCCGATCGGTGATGGCGAAGCCAGCCGGCTCGATGATGTGCGCCTCTGCGCCCAAACAGGCGCAAAGCCGGAGAATCGTGCCTGTATTCTGGGGGATGTCCGGTTCGTAAAGGGCGATCCGCATTGCAGGTCGGGGAATTTCGCACTGTGGCAGTAGACGAATGATTTATGCGGCTAAAGGGCATCTGCGGCTATGCCGGGCTTGCGCTCCCACCGCAAGGGTGCCAATAGAACGCCACCGACGCGCTGTCCTGACTTTCCAGGGTTGCCGCAACCGGTCCGCCCCGCCGCCCAAAGGACTTCGGTCCGGGGTTCCAGCCGTGGGCGGATGAATAAGCCAGCCGGAGGAGAGGGCCTAAGACGTGACGACCGTGTCTTCGGCGGAGCACACCCGCCGCGACTTTCTCTACATTGCCACGGGCGCCGTTGGCGCAGTGGGAGCTGCGGCGACCTTGGTGCCGCTCATCGCGCAGATGAATCCTGACGCGTCGACCATTGCGGCCGGCGCGCCGGTTGAAGTCGATCTGGCGCCAATCGCCGACGGGCAGATCATTAAGGTCTTCTGGCGATCGAAGCCGATCTACATCTTCCATCGTACCAAGAAAGAAATTGAGGAAGCGCAGAAGGTCAATCTGAACGACCTTCCGGATCCAGAGCCGGATTCAGAGCGTGTCAAGAAGGGCCACGACCAGTGGCTGGTACTGATCGGTATCTGTACGCACCTCGGCTGCATCCCGCTCGCTCATCAGGGCGAATATGACGGCTGGTTCTGCCCCTGCCACGGCTCGCAATACGACACCTCCGGCCGCATTCGCCAAGGCCCGGCGCCGAAGAACCTGCCGCTTCCGCCATACAAGTTCGTTTCCGACACCAAAATTCTCATCGGCTGACCAACCGTCGCATTCAAGGTTCAATCATGAGCGGACACTCGACCTACCAACCGCAGAATAAATTTCTGCAATGGTTCGAGAAACGACTGCCGGTTGGCGGTCTCATTCATTCTTCTTTTGTCGCCTATCCGACCCCACGCAACCTGAACTACCTGTGGACATTCGGCGGCATTCTTTCGTTCATGCTCGGCGTGCAAATCGTTACTGGCATCGTCCTCGCGATGCACTACACGCCGCACGTCGATATGGCGTTCCGGTCGGTTGAGACGATCATGCGCGACGTCAACTACGGTTGGCTATTGCGCTATCTGCACGCCAATGGCGCATCGATGTTCTTCCTCGCCGTCTACATCCACATGTTCCGAGGAATTTATTACGGGTCATACAAGGAGCCGCGCGAGGTCCTCTGGATTCTTGGCGTCATTATTTATCTGCTGATGATGGCGACCGGTTTCATGGGCTACGTACTGGTCTGGGGCCAGATGAGCTTCTGGGCGGCGACGGTTATCACCAACCTGTTTTCGGCCATTCCCGGCGTCGGCGATGCAATCGTTACCTGGCTGTGGGGCGGCTACGCGGTAGGCAATCCGACGCTCAACCGCTTCTATTCGCTGCACTACCTGTTGCCCTTCGTCATCGCAGGTGTCGTCGTGCTGCATGTATGGGCGTTGCATGTCGCCGGGCAAAACAACCCGACTGGCATTGAGCCAAAATCCGGCAAAGACACGGTGGCATTTACGCCTTATGCAACGCTCAAGGACGGCTTCTTCCTGTCGGTGTTCTGCATCCTCTATGCCTGGTTTGTTTTCTACATCCCCGGCTATCTCGGGCACCCCGACAATTATATCCCGGCCAATCCCGCCGTTACTCCGGCAGAAATTGTGCCCGAGTGGTATTACCTGCCGTTCTACGCCATCCTTCGATCGATCCCGAACAAGCTGATGGGTGTGATCGCGCTGTTTTCGTCCATCGTGATTCTGGCTTTCCTGCCCTGGCTCGATACCTCGCGCGTGCGGTCGGCGCGCTATCGCCCGCTGTTCAAGCAGTTTTTCTGGCTGTGGGTGATTTCCTGCATCGGGCTCGGCTGGCTCGGCTCGAAGCAGCCGGAAGGCATCTACGTGATCATGTCGCGCATCTTCACCGTCTACTATTTCGCCTTCTTCCTGATTGTCATGCCGCTGCTCGGCATTTTCGAGAAAACCAAACCGTTGCCGAACTCGATTTCGGAATCGGTCTTGGGCGCAAAAGCTTGAGCGGGAGCACCGGATGTCGATGAAGCGCACGATTTTCACTCTCACGCTAGCCGGCGCGATCACCGTCGCGCTGCCGGCGCTCGCCGCGGAGCAGGAGACGCCGCCGAAACTGAAATGGTCGTTTGCCGGGCCTTTCGGCAAATACGATGAAGCACAGCTGCAGCGCGGCTTCAAAATCTACAAGGAAGTCTGCTCGGCCTGTCATTCGATTCAAATGCTGGCATTCCGCAACCTCGCCGACCGGGGCGGACCGGGTTTTTCGGAAGAACAGGCCGCGGCGGTGGCGAGCGAATACAAGATCAAGGATATCGACGACCGGGGCGAGCCGACCGACCGGCCAGGACGGCCTGCGGATACCATCCCGCCGCCATTTGCCAACGAGCTCGCGGCAAAGGCCGCAAATGGCGGCACCGCGCCGCCGGACATGTCCACGCTCGCCAAGGCGCGCGGATATCAGCGCGGTTTCCCCTGGTTTGTATTCGACATTTTTACGCAATATCAGGAGCAGGGACCGGACTACATTGCTGCGCTCTTGAAGGGCTATGAAGAGCCGCCGAAGGATTTCAAGTTGCCTTCCGGCGGCAACTACAACAAATATTTCCCGGGTCACACCATCGCGATGCCGCGGCCGCTGCAGGCGGGGCAGGTGACCTATGACGACGGCGCGCCGCAGACGCTGGACCAGTATTCCCAGGATATCTCGGCTTTCCTGATGTGGGTCGCCGAGCCGCACCTGGTGCAGCGCAAGCGCATCGGCTTCCAGGTCATGGTCTTCCTGATTGTGCTTGCCGGCCTCATGTATTTCACGAAGAAAAAGGTCTGGTCGGCCGTGCATTGAAGGCCGGCTACCAAGTCTCTTGACGCGAGGGCCCCATTCGGGGCCCTTCGTTTCAGTAAAGAGGTAGGACGATGGCCAAAGCGGTGCTCGGCATTATCGGCGGGTCCGGCATTTACGATCTACCCGGGCTTACGAATGTGCGCGAGCAGCGCATCGCCAGCCCATGGGGTGAGCCTTCCGGGCCGTTGCGTATAGGCGAAATTGCAGGGCTGCCTGTCGTGTTCCTGTCGCGCCATGACCAAGGCCATCGCCTGTCGCCCTCCGACATCAACTATCGGGCCAACATCGACGTGCTCAAGCGTGCCGGGGTCACCGACCTGGTGTCGCTCTCGGCCTGCGGCTCGTTCAAGGAAGAGCTGCCGCCCGGGACTTTTGTGCTGGTCGATCAGTTTGTTGATCGTACTCACAAGCGCGAGAGCTCGTTTTTCGGCAAGGGACTGGTGGCCCATGTTTCAATGGCGCATCCGGTATCGCCGCTTTTGCGCGCGCATTTGCGCAGCGCCGCAGCAGCGGAAGGGATCGCGCCGCACTGGGGCGGAACGTATGTCTGCATGGAGGGTCCACAGTTTTCCACGTTGGCCGAAAGTCTCACCTACAAGCATCTCGGCTATTCAGTCATCGGCATGACAAACATGCCGGAAGCGAAACTCGCGCGCGAAGCCGAAATCTGTTACGCCACCGTCGCCATGGTGACGGACTTCGATTGCTGGCATCCCGATCACGACGCCGTCACAGTGCAGGACATCATCAAGGTCCTGCTGGCGAATGCGGAAAAAGCCAAACGCCTGGTAGCGCGGCTCGCGCGGGATTTTCCGCGCGAGCACGAGCCCTGTCCGGCAGGTTCGGACCGAGCGCTCGACACCGCGTTGATTACGGTACCCGAGGCGCGCGATCCTGAACTGATCAAGAAGCTCGATGCTGTCGCAGGCAGGGTGTTGAAAGGCTGAAAGTGTGGCGGAGGAGCCGATGCGTATTGTCGATCTGGGGCAACAGCAGCGCGAGGAATGGCGCGCAGGTGTCAGAACGCGGATGAAAGCGTCGGCGGCGAATAGCGCGACGCAGCTGTGCATGTTCGAGCAATGGTGTGACCCGGGACATGGCGCGCCGAGCCATCTTCATGCCGTCGAAGAAGTCTTGTGCGTTCGCGAAGGGCAAGCCGACGTCTGGATCGACGATGAGCATGTCACGCTGACGAGCGGTCAACTGGTCATCGTTCCGCCCGGCCACAAGCACGGGTTTTCCAACAACGGCAAAGCTGTCTTGCACATCGAGTCGACGCTTGCTGCACCGGTCTTCGAGGCGGCCTATGACGATAAGCGCGAGTCGCCACGGCGCTGGTTGCCGGGCTGAGCGAACGGAGAGAAGCCTATGACCTCGCCATCCCTCGAACAGGATTTGCGCGCGGCGATCCGCACAATTCCCGACTATCCCAAGCCGGGCATTATGTTTCGCGACATCACCACGCTGCTCGGCGACGCGCGCGCCTTCCGTCGCGCGGTGGACGAGCTCGTACAGCCCTGGGCCGGCATGAAGATCGACAAGGTCGCCGGGATAGAGGCGCGCGGCTTCATTCTCGGCGGGGCGGTCGCGCATCAGGTTTCTGCGGGTTTCGTCCCGATCCGCAAGAAGGGCAAGTTGCCCTACAAGCGCGTCACCATCGGTTATTCGCTGGAGTACGGTATCGACGAGATGGAGATGCACGAAGATGCGCTGGAGAAGGGTGAGCGCGTGATCCTGGTGGACGATCTGATTGCCACCGGCGGCACCGCGGAGGCCGCCGTCAAGCTGCTTCGCAAACTCGGTGCCAACGTGCTCGCCGCCTGCTTTGTCATCGATCTGCCGGAGCTCGGCGGCGCCAGCAAGCTACGCAAGCTGGACGTACCTGTACGAACGCTGATTTCGTTCGAGGGACACTAGCGGCGCGGTCCCCATGGCCCACCGGCCGGAGGCTGCTCGGGCAAAAAAGGCTTGCCGTCGCTGCTGTCCTGTTGGGTGGCGCCCCACGGGCCGTCCGCAGGCGGCTCGTTAGTCACCTCTTCGCTCTGCCCGGGTGGGGCAATCGCCAGCGGTCCCGGATCATGTCCGCCGGCGAATTTTACCAGCGCCGCCACGCGGGCGTCGACCGACGGATGCGTATCGAAAATGTTGGAAAAGCCTTCGCGCGGATTGTCGATGCACATTTCCATCACGGCCGAATTGGCGCCGGGGATCTCGCCTCGCCCTTCTATTTTGCGCAGCGCAGAGATCATGGCGTCCGGATTTTTCGTGAGCTCCACCGAACCTGCATCGGCCAGGTATTCGCGCTGACGCGACAGCGCGAAGCGGATCACGACCGAGAGAATCCAGACCACCGCAATGATGGCGAGCGCGATGATGATGGCGATGCCCGCGCCGCCCTTGCGGTCACCATCGCCGGACCTGCGCCCACCACCCCAAAAGACGTTTTGAAAAAAGATACGGAATACCAGCTCGCCGAAAAATGAGATCACGCCGGCGATCACCACCGCAATTACCAGCATGCGAACGTCGCCGTTGCGGATGTGTGTAAGTTCGTGGCCGAGCACGGATTCGATTTCCTGGTCATTGAGTGCATCGATCAGCCCGCGCGTCACGGTTATCGAATATTGCTTCTCGTTAAGACCGGTAGCGAATGCGTTGAGCGCATCATCATCAGCCACCCGCAGCGTCGGCATTGTGACGCCGCGCGAGATGCAGAGGTTTTCAAGGAGATTGTAGAGGCGCGGCTCGTCGGTCCGGCTGACCTGTTGTGCACCGGTAACCGCGTCGATCATCTGCTGGTGGAATTTGTAAGCGATCGCAATCCAGACGACGGTGCCAATTGTGGCGAACGGAAATGCTTTGACGAAATCGAACTTGGCTGCCTGGATCAGATATTCGATCGGCGGCGGATTGTACGAGTAGTATGTTCCGAGCGCTTCAGCGAGCAGCGCGCCCGCGAAGACCATCACGTAAACCAGAAAGAAAAGCCCGATCAGAAGCGCAATCGACCGGCGCTTGTTCGATTTGATATGCGTATAGAGACCGTAAGCGGCCATGATTATCTAGTCCGGCCTCTCTTAACGTCATGCCCGGCCTTGTGCCGGGCATCCACGCCTTACTTCATTCCAAGACGTGGATGGCCGGGACGAGCCCGGCCATAATGGGTCTGATTGATGACCCTAAAACTTCACGCTCGGGGCCTGCTCCAGCTGCGCGCGGCCTTCGCCGAGATCGAAAAACTCACGCTGGGAAAAGCCGAACATGCCGGCGAACAGCGAGGCCGGGAACTGCTGGATACCCGTGTTGTATTCCTGCACGGCGTTGTTGAAGAAGCGACGCGAGGCCGCGAGCTTGTTCTCTATGTCGGAAAGATCGCTTTGCAGCTGCTGGAAGTTCGCGTTGGCTTTCAGGTTTGGATAGTTCTCTGAGAGCGCGAACAACTGCCGCAGCGCTCCGGTGAGGACGTTTTCCGCTGCAACTTTCTGTTCCACGCCAGGAGCCGCCACGGCCACATTGCGCGCCTGGACGACTGCTTCGAGGGTCCCGCGCTCATGTGCGGCGTAGCCTTTGACGGTCTCGATCAGGTTCGGAATGAGGTCGTGGCGCTGCTTGAGTTGGACGTCGATGTCGGCGAAGGCCTGATTGGTCCGCTGCCGCATGGCGATGAGGCCGTTGTAGATACTGATGGCCCAGATCACGATTACGACAACGATGCCAAGAACAACCCAGGCGGTGGTGGACATGGAGCGGCTCCGGATCAGGGGAAAGACAGGGCGCTGATTGCATGACTCTACCCCAGTTGAGATAGCGCCTGCCAACCGGCAACACAGATAGGGCGTCCGCAGGCAATGTGGTAGCGCGGTGGAAGGGCTTGAACGCACAGGCGATTGGAGCCGCCGGGCCAAAAAAAGACCCCGAGCCTGAACCCGGGGTCTCTTCGCCAGACGGCTATTCGGGGGGTAAGGGGGGAGCCGCCCAGCTGAAATACAGGGCATTAACTCCGCCCGGCGGGTTCGGTTCCATTTCGCCGGGTCAGTAAATCCGATCAGCTAATGTTGATCATCGCGGGGTTCCGCCGTCTTGCAGGGGTCACGATCCCGGAGTTCCATCATCGGCAAGGGCGCAGGGGGCACGAACGCCAAGGGGGTTCCCATGAGTTCGGTGATGATCAGGTGCCCCATCACTGGCCACGCCGTCTCGACCGCGATCGAAACCGAGCCCAACGTATTCCGCAAGCTGCCGAACGTCGTCGCGCACATGTGGTGTCCGATGTGCGGTAAGGAACACGTATGGACGGTGAGTTCGGCCTGGCTGGCGGGTGAGCCGCGGCTCGTCGATGTGCCGAAAGTTGAGGCGGCCTAGATTAGCTCGCCTCGCGGAACCGCACCGCGGCTTCCAGATCGACCGACACAAGCTGAGATACACCGCGTTCGGCCATGGTGACGCCGTACAGGCGGTTCATGCGCGCCATGGTGATCGGATTGTGCGTGATGATCACAAAACGCGTGTCGGTTGATTTGGTCATTTCATCGAGCAGATCGCAGAAGCGCTCGACGTTGTGATCGTCAAGCGGGGCGTCCACTTCGTCCAGCACACAGATCGGCGCCGGATTGGTGAGGAAGACGGCGAAGATCAGCGCCAGCGCCGTGAGGGCCTGCTCGCCGCCGGAAAGCAATGACAGTGTCGAGGGCTTCTTGCCGGGCGGTTTGGCCATGATCTCGAGACCCGCTTCCAGCGGATCCTCGCTTTCGATCAGTTGCAATTCGGCCGTGCCGCCGCCGAAGAGCTGGGCGAACAAATGCTGAAAGTGCCTGTTCACTTGTTCGAACGATGCGAGCAGTCTTTCGCGTGCCTCGCGGTTGAGACTCTGAATGCCGAGGCGAAGCTTCTTGATGGCTTCGACCAGGTCGTCGCGTTCGGCGCTGAGTGATGAGTGCTGCGATTCCACTTCCCGCAACTCTTCCTCGGCGCGTAAGTTGACCGCACCCAGACGCTCGCGTTCGCGTCGTAGACGCTCAAGCCTCTCTTCGATTTCCGAAAGATCAGGCAAGGGATCCGTCGGGCCAATTTCGGCAAGTTCCGCGACTGCTGTCGGTTCGACTTCCAGCATGTCGCGAATTTCGCGGCCGATATCGGCGAGCCGGCGCTTGGCGCCTTCAAAGCGCTCTTCGGCACGAGCCAGTTCCTCGCGCGCGGCGCTCGCGGCTTCCAGGGCGGCCCGGGCATCACGGTCGGCTTGGGCAAGCGCGTTTTCGGCCTCCTGCAGGCGATCGGCACAAGCCTGTCGTGCGGCTTCCGCACCTTTCACCTCGCTGAGAACCGCGCTGCGTTTCTTGGCGAAGAGCTCGGGCGCGTTTTCCAGTTCGGTGCGGTCACGCTTGGCCTCCGCGATGCGTTGCGCAAGCGTTGCGATCTGGTTGCGCGCGCCTTCCTGGCGTTCGAGCCAACCGCTCTTGTCGGTGGCGAGCGTCGCCAGCCGGCGGTCCGCGAGCTCGGCCTCCCGCACGATGGCCTGCTGTTCGGCCTGCACTTCGGCAAGCTTGGCACGCTTGGCCGCAATATCGTCGCGCACGTGCGCAAGCTTGTTTTCAAGGTCGGCGGCCGGCGACATGGCCCCGAGGGCGCGCTCGGCTTCCACCTTGGCGGTGGTTGCCTCGTCTCGGCTCATCGCCAATCGCGCCCGGGCTTCGGCGAGGGCCGAAAGCCGCGCCGCCTGACGATTGAGGTCGCGTTCTCGCGCACGGGTTTCGGTTTCGGCGACATTGGCGGCCTCGAACGCCGCTTGCTTCGTTTCGAGGGCGCGACGCTTGGCCTCGACGTCGCTGCGCGCCTCCGCTAATTCGCCGTCAATTTCCGCAAAGCGGCTGCGTTGCGCCAGCCGGCGTGCGGCGCCTGTCGGCGCGTGGGCTGCAGCGACAAAACCGTCCCAACGCCAAAGATCGCCCTCGCGTGACACCAGCCGTTGACCGGTCTTTAGTGCCGCGGCAAGCCGGGTGGCGGAGTCACGATCGACCACGCCGATCTGGGCCAGCCGGCGAGCCAGTTGCCCCGGCGCTTTGACAAAGCGGGCCAGCGGCTCAACGCCTTCCGGCAGGGCCGGATCGTCGCCTCCACGCTGCAGCTCACGCCAGTGCATGGGCGAGGAGGGATCGACCGGGGCATCGAGATCATCGCCGAGCGCGGCGCCCAAGGCCTTTTCGTAGCCCTTCTCCACGGAGATGTGGTCGATGACCGGCGGCCACAGGCTGCGGGTCTCAAGCGACAGCATTTTGGAAAGAGTCTTGGCCTCGGTTTCCAGCCGCTGCACGCGCTTTTCCGATTCCGCCGATGCCTCGCGCGCCGTTTCAAGCTCGGTGCGCGCTACGTTGTGCGCGGCCTCGGCGGCCACTGCAGCGGCTTCCGCTTCTATCAGCGCCGATTGTGCGCCTTCGACTGCCGCAGTGAGCGGGACATTGTCGGCGCTGGGCAATGTTGCGAGCTCGCGCTCAATCGCTTTGATCTCGGAAGAAATCTTCGCAATGCGATCGCTTTGTTCGCGCGCGATATTCTCGAAACTGTTGCGCTGGGCCGCGAGGTCGGCGAGCGCAGTTGTCAGATCGGTGAAGATCTTTTCGGCTGCGGAGAGCTCACCATCGGCCGCAGCGACTTTGGCGTCCACGCCGCTGCGGCGGCCGGCGCTTTCGCGGGCTTCGGCCCGGATGGTCTGTTCCTCTGTCGCGAGCCGGGCGATGGCCTGTTCGGCATCGACGGCGAGCCGCTGTTCGCGTTCGGTATCGGCGGCGAACTGGACGAGCCTCAGGTCGAGCTCCGCGATACGGTCCTTTGCACGGGCTTCCTCGCGGTCCAGATCCTGGAGAGCGACATTAAGACGATGCAGGGCGGCGCCGGCGCGGGCTTCGGCCTCACGCAGTTCGGGCATGGACGCCGCAGCCAGCGCCTGACGTTTTGACGCTTCCGCTTCAGCGCCGACCCGGTCGGCCACGGTGCGGACGCAAAGATCCTTGGCACGCTCGGCCTCGCTGACCTCGGTATTCGCCGCGGTCCAGCGCAAATGGTAAAGCGTTGCCTCCGCCTTGCGCACTTGCAAAGACACCGTGCGATAGCGGATCGCCTGGCGCGCCTGTTTTTTCAATCCATCGATCTGCGCGGCGAGCTGACCGATGACGTCCTCGACTCGCAAGAGGTTGGTTTCGGCCGCCTTCAGCCGCAGCTCGGCCTCATGACGGCGCGCATGCAGGCCGGCGACGCCTGCTGCTTCTTCAAGCACCCGGCGGCGCTGTTCGGGCTTGGCCTGGATGATTTCGCCGATGCGGCCCTGATGCACGAGAGCCGGCGAGCGGGCGCCGGTCGACGCGTCGGCAAACAGAATTTGCACGTCGCGCGCGCGCACTTCGCGCCCATTGATGCGGTAGCTGGAGCCCGCGTCGCGCTCGATCCGGCGGGCAATTTCAAGCGAGTCCTGATCGTTGAAGGCAGCCGGAGCCGATCGCGTCGAGTTGTCGATGGCGATAGCCACCTCGGCGTTGTTCCGCTCGGGGCGGGTATTGGAGCCTGAAAAAATGACCTCATCCATGGATGCGGCGCGCATGGATTTATGTGAGGACTCGCCCATAACCCAGCGCAGCGCTTCAACCAGATTCGACTTGCCGCAGCCGTTCGGACCGACGACACCGGTCAATCCCGGTTCGATCAGAAAATCAGTCGGTTCGACGAACGACTTGAAGCCGAGCAGGCGCAGTCGTGTAAGCTTCATGCGTTAAGGCCTCGCAGATTCTTCTTGTTGGCGCACGATCTTTTGCGGCCGGTTTCCAGGTCTCGGATCATGCGCAAAGCGGGATGAGAACCCGTCATTCCGTCAGGTCTGCATTGGACAATTCAGCAAACCCTTCCGGGACTTGGCCCGGCTGGTTACCCGTTTGCCGCATCGGTCCGCAGAATGAATCGCCGCGCCCGCAAGGGCAACTGTCCTTCAGACCATGACGGTGGTTTTCCAGACCTTTCCCGCCGGCGCGCGCGGATTCCCGGTTCCGGCACCCTCGCCACTAAGCGAAAAAACCCTTATCAGCCCTTGAGATAGGGATCGATCGCCTTGGCCATGTCCTCAATGGACAGGGCGCCCGGAAAGGCCGTTCCGTTGATGAAAAAAGTCGGCGTTGACTGGACTTTGAATTTGTTCACCGCCCGCTGACGCACGCTTTCGATGCCGTCGAGCACCTGCTGATTCGCCAGGCAGGTGTTGAAAGTCTGCTCGGTGAAGCCGGCCTGTTTCGCAATGGCGAGCAACGGCGGTATTGGCTTCTCGATTGCCCACTGCCGCTGCTGCCGGAACAGCGTGTCGATCAGAGCAAAATATTTCTCTTTGTCGTCCTTGCCCGCGCAGCGCGCCAGCATCGAGGCTGCTGCGGCAAGGTTATCGAGCGGAAACTCCCGGAAGATGTAATGCACCTTGCCGGTATCGATGTAGCGCTTCTTGAGTTCGGGAAACGTGGTTTCCTGGAAATGCGCACAATGCGGGCACGTCATCGATGCGTATTCGATGACGGTCACGGGCGCCTTGTCGTTTCCCATCGTCATGTCGGGCAGCGCATCGACTTTCATCAATTCGCTCGCTGGTACTGTCTCCGCCGCGTCGGCGTCGCGAGGGAAAAGCGGCAGGGAAGAGAGGCCAAAAACGGCCGTGGCGAGCGCGGCGGCTGCCGTGCTCTGGCAAAATTCGCGGCGGGTGATCTGCAACGCGGGCTCCTGGGCTAATGCCGGTCCAATAGGGTCATCGCTAGCTGGACAGGACAATTGTGGCAATGCCGGGCCACCCTGCCAAGATGCCGGAAACGTTCATTTTTGTTTGATTGCTGCGCCGAGACGCCCTAGGGCCTGCCGCAATTCTTCGCTTTCGACGTCGGGCAAGGACTCGGCGATACGGGCTGCCATGGTGGGGTCGGTCGGCGGCGCTGGCGGCTGCCGCTCGCGGCGGTGCAGGGGGGCCTGACGCAGCGCGATTTGCCCGATCGCTTGCCAGCCGAAGAACCGGTTGACCCGTTCGAGGATCACGGCGGACAGATGCTGGATTTCAAGCGCAGCAGGACCTTCGACACGCAGCACGAGGGTGGCCGGCTCCGGCCGCTCCTCCCCGACGGGGCGCGGCCAACTGATCTTCAGGGGTTCGCTGTGGGCGGCGATCTCCGCGCCCACAATGTCCGGCCAACGAGAAATGATCTCGGTCGAGGCAAATCCTTGCGCCTTGAGGACGTCAGTCAACGTGGCGCTGAGCAGCTCCGAAAGCGGGCGGGGAAAACTACGCGAAGGGCTGCTCATGGGATCAAGCCTTGTGCCAAGGTCGGCGCCATGACGGTAGCAGTCCGATCGCCGCGGCGGAAGAAAGTGGCCAAGCCTGACCCCGCTGTTTTGCTCACCTGGTACGATCGGCATGCCCGTGTGCTGCCATGGCGGGCACGCGGCGGCGAGCGTCCCGACCCCTATCGCGTCTGGCTGTCGGAGATCATGTTGCAGCAGACCACGGTGAAGGCGGTCGCGCCTTACTTCGCACGATTTATCTCGCGTTGGCCGACCGTCGAGGCGCTGGCCGCAGCCAACCTTGATGATGTCCTGCGCGCCTGGGCAGGGCTTGGCTATTACGCCCGCGCGCGCAATCTGCACGCTTGTGCGAAAGTTGTTGCCGAACAGCATGACGGCAAGTTTCCCGGGAACATCGATGCGCTGCGTTCATTGCCCGGCATCGGTGACTACACCGCCGCGGCGATCGCATCGATTGCCTTCGACGCTCCAGCTGTGCCGGTGGATGGCAATGTCGAGCGCGTGGTGTCGCGGCTGTTTGCGGTCGAGCAGGAGCTTCCGGCGGCAAAGGCGGCGATCAAGCAGCTCGCGGCGTCTTTGTTGCCTGTGCGGCGTAGCGGCGACTTCGCGCAGGCTTTGATGGATCTCGGAGCGACACTGTGTTCGCCAAAGCGTCCGATCTGCGCCCTATGCCCATGGAACGCGGATTGCCTCGCCTATGCGCGCGGCGATCAGGAGACTTTTCCACGCAAGGCGCCGAAACGCGAGGGCAATCTGCGCCGTGGCGCAGCCTTCGTTATCGTGCGCGCCGATGGCTATGTGCTCCTGCGCCAGCGGCCGGAGAAAGGTTTGCTTGGCCGCATGACAGAAGTTCCGGGCAGCGATTGGACGCCTGAGTTCAAGGAAAGCGAGGCTACTCGCTCAGCGCCAAAACTGCGCAGCAAGATGCGGTGGCGCCGCCGGCCAGGTGTCGTACGGCACGTTTTCACGCATTTCCCGCTCGAACTATTCGTCTTCGTGGGACAAGTGCCCCGCAAAACAGTCGCACCCAAAGACGAACGCTGGGTCAAGCTCGCCGACTTGCCCGGCGAAGCCTTACCCAGCGTCATGCGCAAAGTGATCGCGCACGCCCTTGAACGCTAGACCGCGGGAATTCCCGACGCTGCTACCAGCCATGGTGTTTTGCGCACGTTCAACGGCGTCCGGCCGGTTGCGTTGGCGTGCCGCCGCTTTGCGCAAGCGCAAGATCAATCGTTAAGTCGCGCGGGCTGTGCAGGTTCCCAAGGCCACCAAAGATCGCTAGGAAGGCGATCTTGGTTTTTTAAGGGGAGAGGCATGAGCGTCCAACGTCACGACATAGGCCCGCGCATGAGCAAGGTCGTGGTGCACGGCAACACCGTCTACCTTGCCGGCATCGTCGCCGACAATCCAAAGGGTAAGAGCGTCGGGGACCAGACCAAAGATATCCTGAAGCAGATCGACGGCTTCCTCGGCAAGGCCGGCACCGACAAATCGAAATTGCTGTCGGCGAATATCTGGATCACCGACATGGCCAATTTCTCGGAAATGAACGCGGTATGGGATGGCTGGGTGGCACCGGGAAACACGCCGGCCCGCGCGACCGTCGAGGCCAAACTCGCCTCGCCCGACTACAAGGTCGAGATCATGGTGGTGGCGGCTAAATAGAAATGGCCGAGCGGCAACCCGGTATCCTTGCGATCTTCAACGACTGCCGCGCCGGACGCGAGGCTGAGTTCGATGCGTGGTTTCAGGGCGAGCATCTGCTTGAGCGGCTCGCCGTGCTCGGCTTCCTGTATGGGCGGCGGCATCAGGCAATTTCAGGCAGCTGCGGCTATTTCAATTTCTATCTGGTCGAGTCACCGGATGTACTGACCTCGAAGTCTTATCTCAAGCGGCTGGACAATCCGACGCCGATGACGCGCAAGATCATGTCGGAAGTGTTCCTGAACATGAATCGTACGGTGTGCCACCGCACGCTCCGGCGTGGTGGCTTCCGCGGCGCCTATACGGTGACGGCGCGTTTCAACGATGCCCCGGATACCGGCGCACTCACCGCGACCCTGGACGAGCTCGTGCGGGATCCAAATGTCGCTGGCGGTGAAATATGGATCGCTGTCGATCCCGCCGGCATGCCCGTCTCGATGGAAGAAAAGCTGCGCGGTGGCGACAAGAAAATCAAAGCCTGCCTTGTGGTCGACACGCTCCGGCAGAAAGACGCTGAAGCGCTCGGCGCGCGCCTGTCGAAGCAGTTTGCTGCAGCCGATGTTGGCGTTTTCCGCATGCTCAGCCAGCTTGGCCGGGCCGACCTATGAAGACATTGTTGCCGCTTGCAGAGAAAATCGCTGCGCGCCTGATCGCACGAAAGGAAACGATCGCGGTCGCGGAATCCTCGACCGGCGGGCTTGTGGCCGCGGCCTTGCTCGCCGTACCGGGTGCCTCCGCCTATTTCCTCGGCGGCGCGGTGGTCTATACCAAATCCGCGCGCGCGGCATTACTTGGTATCGGGGATGCAGAGATGAAAGGCTTGCGCCCCGCGACCGAGGACTATTCCTTGATGATTGCGCGGCGCGTAAGCGAGCAGCATGGCGCAACATGGGGCTTCGGCGAAACCGGAGCGACCGGCCCGACCGGCAACCGCTACGGCGATCCGGCGGGCCACACGTGTCTCGCCGTGGCGGGCCCGGTCGAGCGTGCGGTAACGTTACGCACGGGCAGCGCCGACCGCATGGCGAACATGGATGCTTTTGCGAAACGTTCGCTCGAACTTCTTGCCGAAGTGATTGCCGCTTAAGAGGCGGGCTATTCTGCCGCGTCCGCCATTTCAGAGCGTACGATGGCGCGGAACGCATCGATCGGGGTGAGACCCTTCGGCGTTTCCACGTGCCAGAATGTCCACCCGTTGCACGCTTCGAGCCCCTGCGCGAGCGCGCCGATACGGTGAATCGAACCGACGGTGCCGTCGAGCGACAGAGCTCCGTCGGCGCGCACAAGCGCCTTGTGGCGTTTCTTGGCGTCGACTAGGCGGACGCCGGGACTGACAAGGCCACGCTCGATCAGCGCAGAGAACGGCACGCGCGGCGCCTCGCGGGCTGTCACGAACGGCGCAAGCGTCGGGGCTTCCAAGGGTCTGGTCGCCGCAATGCGCTTTTCTGCCGCCTTTGCGTATTTGTCATCCTGCTCACAGCCGACGAAGCGCCGGCCGAGACGCTTGGCGACAGCGCCGGTGGTGCCGGTCCCGCAGAATGGGTCAAGGATGAGATCGTCAGGGCGCGAACTCGAAAGGATCACGCGCGCAAGCAGCGCTTCCGGCTTCTGGGTCGGATGCAGTTTCTTGCCATTGCGCGCTTTCAGCCGTTCCTCGCCGGTGCACAGCGGCAACGTCCAGTCGGAGCGCACCTGCACATCTTCGTTGGCGGCCTTGAGCACTTCGTAGTTGAACGTGTAGCCGCGAGCATCGGCATCGCGCGACGCCCAGATCAGTGTCTCGTGCGCGTTGGTGAAACGCCGTCCGCGGAAATTCGGCATCGGGTTCGATTTGCGCCAGATCACATCATTGAGGATCCAGAAGCCGAGATCCTGCATGATCGTGCCGACACGGAAGATGTTATGATAGGAGCCGATGACCCAGATGGTGGCGGCCGGTTTCATCACCCGGCGGCAGGTGGTGAGCCACAGTCTGGTGAATTCGTCATAAGCCGAAAAGCTGGCGAATTTATCCCACGCGTCGTCAACAGCATCGACGTGTGAATCGTCCGGCCGCTTCAGATTATTCGAGAGCTGGAGATTGTACGGCGGATCGGCGAACACTAGATCGACGGAGGCCGCGGGCAATTTCGCTATTCCGGCAAGACAGTCGCCGGTAAGCACGCGATGACGCTGGAGACTCTCTGAAACTCCACGGGGCGCCCGTGGGGGCGCCCCGCGACGCGACACAACCATGACTCAGGACTCTGACTCACGTGACGCGGTCGGCGACGCGGGACCTACAACCGACAGATCTGCATCTTGCGCGTGCAGGGTAAAAAACCGGTTTACAAACGCACATGGGAACTGGGCAAATTCTGCCTAATTAACGTGAGCTTAGGAGGTATGAAGATGTTGGAAGTTTCCGCGCAATTGGACGCGTGCGACGGCATCGGCGATGATTGCGACAAGTGGTCAGGAGGAGTGCGTCATGCGTTGGGATGATTTCCGCCGAAGCGACAATGTTGAGGACAGTCGGGGCGGTGATGGTGGCTTTGGCGGTGGCGGAATGGGTATTCCCGTGGGCGGTGGCGGCCTCGGCATTGGAACTGTCATCGTACTCGGACTGATTGGCTGGGCGCTCGGCATCGATCCAAGCGTTTTGATCGGCGGAGCGGAACTGGTGAACAGCGGACGGCATTACCAGGAACCTAGTCAGCCGTCGCCGCAACGGACCGGTGCTCCGAAAGACCAGATGGGTGATTTTGTTGCCGCCGTCCTCGGCAACACCGAAGACACCTGGACTGAAATTTTCAAAAACGGCGGACAGCAATACAGCGTGCCGCGCTTACGACTGTATTCGGGTGCGATCCAGGGCGGCTGCGGCTTTGCGCAGGCAGCGATGGGGCCTTTTTATTGTCCGAATGACCGGCGCATCTATCTCGATATCTCTTTCTTCCGCGACATGCGCGAACGGTTCCGCGGCTGCAGCGGAAAAGCGTGCGAATTCGCCGAAGCCTATGTGATTGCCCATGAGGTTGGGCACCATGTGCAGAATCTGCTCGGCATCTTGCCGAAAGCGCAAAATGCGCAGCGCGCTGCCGGAAGCAAGGCAGAGGCCAACCGCATCCAGGTAAGGGTCGAGTTGCAAGCCGATTGCCTCGCCGGCGTCTGGGCGAATCAGTCCAACCAGCGCTGGAATTCCATCGAGCCAGGCGATGTGGAGGCAGCCTTGCAAACAGCGGCCGCGATCGGTGACGACCGGTTGCAAAAGCAATCGCAGGGTTACGTTGTGCCCGACGCCTTCACCCACGGTTCGTCAGAGCAGCGGCAGCAATGGTTCACCACCGGGCTGAAACAGGGCAAGGTGTCGGCTTGTAATACCTTCAATACGGCGCAGCAGTAAGAAGCGGCGCAGGGAGACGGAATGGCCGGCATCGACGAAAGCCGACAATTCATACCGCTGAAGATCGCGGTGCTGACCGTGTCGGACACGCGCGAGATCGCCGAAGACAAATCCGGCGCCACATTGATCGAGCGTATTCGTGCTGCCGGCCATGTCATGGCGGAGCGGGCGATCGTCAAGGACGAGGTCAAGGCAATCCGACAGCGTGTGAAAACCTGGATCGCCGACAAATCCATCGACGTCATAATTACTACCGGTGGCACCGGATTTACCGGACGCGATGTGACGCCCGAAGCAGTTGAGCCGCTGTTAGAAAAGAAAATGGACGGGTTCTCGACGATGTTCCTGCTGGTCAGCGAAAAGAAAATCGGCACCTCGGCAATCCAGACACGCGCGACCGCAGGTGTCGCCAAAGCGACCTACATTTTTTGCCTGCCGGGCTCACCCGGCGCGTGCAAAGACGCCTGGGACGAGATCCTGCTGCACCAGCTCGACTACCGGTATCGGCCCTGCAACTTTGTGGAGATCCTGCCGCGGCTTGATGAGCACTTGCGGCGCGGTAAAACAAAGAGCGCAAAGACATAACGCTCTATAGCGTCAGATCCCAATACTCGCTGACCACCGGGCGGCCCCAGCTTTTGTGCGGCTCCGAACCTGTGAGTTTGAAACCGGCTTTTTCGTAAATGTGCCGCGCGGCCGTGAGCACGCTGTGGGTCCACAACGTAATCTTTTTGTAGCCGGCCTTGCGCGCAAAACGCACGCATTCGTCAACCAGCCTCGCGCCGATGCCGAGGCCACGCGCCTTCGGGTCGACCAGCAAAAGGCGGACACGCGCGATTCCCGGTTTGTCTTTTGCAAGCATGACGCAGCCGACGTTTTCGCCATTGAGTTCGGCGATCCAACAACGTTCAAGTCTGGAATCGAAGTTGTTGACGAAGTCGGCGACGATCTGCGCGCACAAGCCTTCGAATGGATCCTTCCAGCCGTATTCCTGTTCATAGAGCTGCGCGTGGCGCGATACAATCCAGCCAAAATCGCCGGCGCGCGGAGCGCGCAGGACGCAGTTCGGCTTGGTTTTTCGGACTTCTTCCGCTGAATTCGTTAGCAATTGTTCGATCGTGTGCATGGCGGCGACGATACGGGATTGTTGTCCGCCATCGAGTTTGTCGAGCATGGCCCCGGTCTGCTGTTGCGAACGCCGCTCCAGCGGCGCGAAGGCTTTGCGGCCGCGCTCGCTCAAGCCCAGGTGACTCTGACGTGCATCCGTTGCCGAAGTCTTGCGCGTGATCAGCCCGCGCTTCTCGAAATTGCGCAGCACCCGGCTGAGATAACCGGCATCGAGATCGAGCGCACGGCCAACGTCCGTGGCAGTGACATCGTCACGATTCGCAATCTCGTACAGGATCCGTCCTTCACCCAGCGAGTATGGGCTATCGAGATAGGTTTTGCGCAAAACACCGATCTGCCGCGTGTAGAAACGGTTGAAGCGGCGTACCGACGCGATCGTCTGCTGACTGGTCATGCGGCAGGTTCGGAAAATTAGTTGATAAAGTCAAGTAATTTATCGACCTACGCCGCTGATGGGCTAGAGCGGGAGACTGATCGTGACCGGAAGCACGGTCACCTTTCGGCGTCCGAGCCGCCGGAGCAGCATTGCCTCGGCCTGCTCGTCATTGGAATGGCCGCCAAGCGCGTCATAGGAACGCCGCGCGATCAAAAGGCCCTGCTCGGGCCGGGGAGCGCCGCCGAAAGTTACGCGCAAAAGCGCAGCCAATTCGGAAAGGCCCGGGCGCATCAGATCGCTAATGCCCGCTGGCCGGAAAACGGCGGCACGCGGATCGTTCTCCGACACAGTATTCGCCGCGATGAAGCGCTCGACCGCCTGTACCCAGCCCGCCTCTGGTGCGGCGCCGGCGCGGAGGAACAGCAACCACGGGGCACGTGTGCTGGCCGCCGCTGCTTTCAGTCTCATGCCGGTGGGATCTGTCGAACTGATGAAGCGGCAGCCGGCGAATTCCGCCACCTCTGCGGTCGCATCGCGCGAACCGGCGTCGGCGATCACTACCGCGGTCAGCAGTCCTACTGCGGTCGCTGGAACGAGCGCGGTCAGGGTGGGGACCAGTGCGCGTTCCGATTCGTGCGTGGCAATAATGGCGCTCAACATGGAACTGTGGCGGCACGGACAGGTTACCACCATATCATGTGCAAGCCGGCGGGCGCCCCACGAGATGAGCCGCCAAATGCGCGAATTATGGGCTCGGAATATTGTTCTTGTTTTGTTCACAATCGCTCGCTAGGTTGAAAACATGGCTCGATCAAACGCAGCCCAGAGACGCTCGCCGGTGACGGAGCTGCCCTCCGCGCCGGCGGGCGGCTATGACGACGTCAGCGCGATGCTCGGCGTCGTCGTCGACCATGAGCGGCGCCGGGGCCGGGGTGCGCAGAGCAATGCGTCGGGGCGGTACGAGCCGCTTGCGCGGGTTGCCTTTGATGATGGGTGGCGCACGCTCGATGAATTGCCGCCATTCAAGACGGCGGTCACGATCGACAGCGCCCGCAAGATCATCACGCGAAACGACTCGCCGGACATCGGGTTTGACCGGTCGATCAATCCCTATCGCGGCTGTGAGCACGGTTGCATCTATTGCTTTGCGCGGCCGACCCACGCCTATCTCGGACTGTCGCCGGGACTCGATTTCGAATCGAAGCTGCTGGTGAAGCCGGAGGCGGCGAACCTTCTTGAAAAAGAACTGTCGGCGCCGGGCTATGAGCCGAAGGTCATCGCAATCGGTACCAACACCGATCCCTATCAACCGATCGAGCGCCGCTACAAGGTGATGCGCCGAATTCTCGAAGTGCTCGACCGCGCCGGACATCCGGTCGGCATAGTTACAAAATCCGCGCTGGTCTTGCGGGATCTCGACATCCTTGCGCGCATGGCGGAGCGCAATCTGGCAAAGGTCGCACTTTCCGTAACCACGCTCGACGCAGCGCTCGCCCGCAAAATGGAACCGCGTGCAGCGACGCCCATGCGGCGGCTTGAGACGTTACGTCGCCTGAGCCAAGCCGGCGTGCCGACGACGGTGATGGTCGCGCCGGTCATTCCTGCACTTAATGACATGGAGATCGAGCGCATCCTCGAGGCTGCGCGAACGGCAGGTGCCAGGGAAGCAGGCTATGTGTTGCTCCGACTGCCGCTTGAGGTGCGTGACCTGTTCAGCGAGTGGCTGAAAGCCAACTATCCCGACCGCCATCGCCATGTCTTCAAGCTGATCCGCGATATGCGTGGCGGCAAGGACTACGATCCCACCTGGGGCACGCGCCAAAAAGGCAGCGGTCCCTACGCCTGGATGATCGGCCGCCGCTTCGAGGTGGCATGCGAAAAACTTGGTCTCAATAGCGAAAAACGCTCACTGACGGTCGAACATTTCCACAAACCGGGGCCCGCAGCCGAACAGTTGACGCTTCTCTAGGCGCGCCGGTGCAAAGGTTCTCATCGGTACTGTCCCCGTCATCCACCGGACTGCGCGAGCGCGATTGACTTCGGGATCACAGCGAGCACTGTGGTCTGGTCATGCCCCGCAAAGCTGCCAATCCGCGCTTGCCGCTCAATGAGCCGATCTTGCGGCCGACGTTCCGCCGTGAACGGCGCGCCATCGGCAAAGGAATTTTTCCAGTTGCCGGTTGCGACGAAGCAGGAAGAGGACCGCTGGCCGGCCCGGTGGTGGCAGCCGCGGTCGTGCTCGACCCCGATCGCATCCCGCGCGGCCTCAACGACTCAAAAAAGCTCGACGCCGAGGCCCGCGAAAAACTCTACGAAAAGATTTGCGCCACGGCGCAGGTGGCGGTGGCCTTCGGTACCGTGGAACGCATCGACCGCGACAATATTCTGCGTGCCTCGCTCTGGGCACTGGCGCGCGCGGTCAAGGCACTGCCGGTGCGGCCAAAGCTGGTCTTTGTCGATGGAAACCAGAGGATCGACTGCGGATGCGATTGCGTGACCGTCGTTTCTGGCGACGCTTTGGTCGTGTCGGTGGCCGCGGCTTCAATCGTGGCAAAAGTCACGCGCGATCGGCTGATGACCCGCTTGGGTCTCGCTCACCCCGGTTATGGCTTTGAACGACATATGGGTTACAGTGTCCCGGAGCATTTTGCCGCGCTCGCCCGCCTGGGGCCGACGGTTCACCACCGTAAGTCCTTTGCTCCCGTGGCCGCCAAGCTTGCGGCGCTGGGCGGGGCTTCCGATGAGGTAATCGCCGAGTTGTTGCCTCTTTAGCGCAGCTTCTCTATTGCTGCCCGGTTCCTGTCCTTTCAGCCGCCCGGGCCGATGCATTACGTCTCCCTGTTGATTGAGTTCTTGCGCGGCCGCCCGGCGGTCGTGCTCTGGACCGTGGCGCTGGCGCAGGCCGGGCTTTGGACCTTCATTCCAGCCCTGTTCTACAGCGCTCCGCCGGGGGACGTGCCGATGCTGCTGGCTATTGGCCGCGAGTACGTGCTCGGCAGCTATCTCGGTCCGCCATTGGCATTCTGGCTGGGCGAGTTCGCTTACAGCGTAGCCGGCAGTCTCGGACTTTATGCATTGGCGCAGGCCTGCATCGTCGCCACGTATTGGGCCATCTTTGCGCTTGGCTGCAGCATTGTCGGCACACGCCACGCGGTGCTTGCCGTTTTGCTCATGGTCGGGATTGCCGCATTCTCGGTACCGAGCCCGGATTTCGGACCGGCAATCCTGGCGGCTCCGCTTTGGGCGTTTGCGTTGCTGTTTTACTGGCGCGCGGTCGGGGAGGGCAGGCGGGGCTATTGGTTCCTGCTCGCACTCGATCTCGGTCTGCTTCTGCTGGCGAACTATGCCGGCGTGATCTTGCTGGCGGTCATAGCGTTGTTCACGCCGGCGATCCCGCGCGGGCGCGCTGCGCTGCGCCATTCCGAACCCTGGCTCGCTGTTTTGATGTTTATCATCGTGATCTTCCCGCATGCCGCCTGGTTCTACAGCGCGCGTTCTCTCGTCAGCGAAGGCATTGCAGAGAGTACCGTGGCGGCTGGCCGGCTATCGCCGGGACTCTGGCTTTTCGTCGTGCTGTTGCTCACACATCTTGGCCTTGCATTGCTGATTGTTTTGGCGAGCGGTTGGCCGCGTCATCCGCGCGAGCGCGCACCCGAAATTGACCGGAATCCGGTAGAGGCTTTTGCCCGAATCTACGTGTACGTCTTCGCACTGGCGCCCGCGCTGATTGCGATCGCGATTGCTTTTGCCAGTGGCCGGCTCGGGCCGCTCGACCGCATCACGCCATTGGTGGTGTTGTCAGCGCTAGCCGTCGTTGTCGCCGTAGGCGACAAAGTGTACCTGTATCGCGAACGCCTCGTCTCGGCCGCCTGGCTCGGCCTGCTGCTTGCGCCACCGTTGCTCGTTGCAATTGCTGTCACAATCGTGCCGTCGGCGTTTGGGATCGATCTTAGAATCGCGCAACCGGCCGATACAGAGGGCCAGTTCTACGCGGATATCTATCAACGTCGGACCGGCAAGCCGCTGGCGTATTTAACCGGCGATCCACGGATCGCCCCTCTTGTCGCGCTTGCTGCGCCGAGCCGTCCGCATGTGTATTTCGCCTGGGCACCGCATCGCAGCCCTTGGGCCAGCGCGGCGGATATTCGCGCGCAAGGCGGTATCCTCGTATGGCCCGCGGCTGACAATAGCGGTACGCCGCCGCAGACATTGAAAGTGCAATTCCCGGATATGGTGCAGGAAGTGCCGCGCTCGTTTCCGCGGACAATTCAAGGCATGTTGCCGCTGATCCGCGTCGGCTGGGCCATGGTGCGGCCGCCGGCGGCTCAGTGATAGCTTTCACCCTCGCGCACTTTGCCGCGGAACAGCCAATAAATGAATCCGATGTAGCCGAGAACGATCGGCAGCAGGAACAACGTGCCGAGCAACATGAAGATCTGGCTCGCCGGTGCTGCCGCCGTCTCCCACACCGTGAGGCTCGGCGGGACAAGATACGGGAAATTTGAAATCACCAGGCCGAGAAATCCAAGCAGGAACAGCACAATCGTCGCCAAAAACGGCGGCACGTCGCGTTTGGCTTCAATCCAGCGCCACGTAAGATACGCCGTCAGGGCGGTTATCACCGGCACCGGCCACAAGAAGAAGAAATTAGGCAAGGTGAACCAGCGGTCCGCAATGCGCGGCTGCGCCAGTGGCGTCCACAGGCTCACCGCCACCATGAAACCGAGCACGGCCAGCAGCAATATCTTCGCCTGTCCACGCGCACGTTCGGCCACCAGCCCTTCGGTCTTCATCGTGAGCCAAGTCGCGCCGAGCAGGGCGTAGCCGGCAACAAGCGATAGTCCGCAAAGGAATGCGAACGGCGTTGCCCAATCGAATGGGCCGCCGCTGTAGGCACCATCGCGTACTGGAACGCCTTGAATCAGTGCGCCGAGAATGACGCCTTGCGCAAAGGCGGCAACGGTTGAACCAATCGTGAAGGCGACACTCAGCCAGGTCTTGCTGCGCGAGACGGTACGAAACTCGAAGGCGACGCCGCGAAACACCAGCGCGAGCAGCATGACGATCACCGGCAAATAGAAGGCCGGCATGATGACCGCGTAAGCCTTGGGAAAGGCCACCCACAATCCGCCGCCACCTAATACCAGCCATGTCTCATTGCCGTCCCAGAACGGAGCGATTGTCCGCATCATCTGATCGCGCTGGGATTCGTTACGCGCGAATGGAAATAGGATGCCGATACCGAGATCGAAGCCGTCCATCACCACATACAAGGTGACCGCGGTGCCGATCAGCGCGGCCCAGATCACCGGGAGATACCATTCCATGGCTTGCCTCCTCGCGATCCAAAAATCCTAGGTCCGCCCGACCGCCGTGCGCCCGGCCTCGTGGGCCGCGGAAATCGGGTTTGCCGAAAAATGCCCGGTCTCCTGGGCGCTCGGTCCGGTTGGTCCCTGGGCGATCAGGCGGTTGATGTAGTAGATGCCGAACGAAAACACGACGCCGTAAGCGATGACAAACAGGGCAAGCGTGCCGGCGATTGTCGCGCCGGGTACTGGCGAAGTCGCGTTGGCCGTTCGCAATATCCCATGGACGATCCATGGCTGCCGGCCGCTTTCGGTCACGATCCAGCCGGCGATGACCGCCACAAACCCGATCCACCAGCATTGCGCCATGATGCGAAGATACCAGCGCGTGTCGAACAGCGTGCCGCGCCACCAAAAAAACGCGCCGAGCAGCGCCGCGCCGATCATGAAGAAACCAACGGCCAGCATGATGCGGAAACT
>Ga0187779_10000213_pt1 | contig 42636 bp, 69 predicted proteins | sample 1015_Q2_SP10_10__FD_132435 | JGI IMG/M metagenome (GOLD analysis project Ga0187779, IMG submission 132435) | Tropical peat soil microbial communities from peatlands in Department of Meta, Colombia - 1015_Q2_SP10_10_MG | ecosystem: Environmental > Terrestrial > Soil > Wetlands > Peat | place... | reverse complement strand
CGGCGCCACCGACGACGCCACCGCCGACGCCACCCGCGGCGCCACCCGCGGCGCCACCGACGACGCCACCGCCGACGCCACCCGCGGCGCCACCCGCGGCGCCACCGCCGGCGCCACCCGCGGCGCCACCGCCGGCGCCACCCGCGGCGCCACCGCCGGCGCCACCTACGGCGCCACCGACGGCGCCACCCGCGGCGCCACCGCCGACGCCACCCGCGGCGCCACCGCCGACGCCACCCGCGGCGCCACCGCCGGCGCCACCTACGGCGCCACCGACGGCGCCACCGACGGCGCCACCGCCGACGCCACCCGCGGCGCCACCGCCGGCGCCACCTACGGCGCCACCGACGGCGCCACCTACGGCGCCACCGACGGCGCCACCGACGGCGCCACCGCCGGCGCCACCTACGGCGCCACCGACGGCGCCACCGACGGCACGGTGACTCTCTTCCTCGTGCGATGCATCGCGCATTGGTGGAAGTTTCGCGACGGCGGCAACATGTGGTCCGGCTGGCCCGCGTACCTCTCGTTCTTCCGCCACGTGGCGAAGCTCGAGATCGACTACTCGAAGTGGCAGCACTACGAGGCCGCAGCAATCCATGCCGGGCCGCGCTTCATGCACGAACGCTTCTGTATCATCTCGGACCGTCCGGAGTTCGTGCACCGCGACAACGCGCATCGAGCGCACTGCATCGACGGTCCGCACATGAAGTGGCGCGACGGAATCGAACTCCACCACATCCATGGCATCCGCGTGATGCCACGAATCACCGCCAACCAGTTCACCGCGCGCGAGGTGCTCGAGCAGCCCAATGCCGAGGTCAGGCGCGTCATGCTGGAGCGCTACAACCAGGGCGATGCGGGCCGCTGGCTACGTGACCTCGATGCCAAGCCGATTCATTCGGACACAGATCCGCTGGGCCTGCCGCGCCGGCTGTTTCGCGTCGAACAAGAGGACGACGAGCCGTTCGTCGCGATCGAGGTCACCAACTCCACGCCCGAGCCCGACGGCACACGGAAGGTCTATACGTTCCGCTGTCATCCCGAGCTCCGGCCTCTCGCGATCCCGGGCCTCCGCGCCGAGCTTGGGCCCGCGCAGAAGATGACATGCGCGAACGCGATCGCCTCGACGTACGGCATGACCGGCGACGAGTACCATCTCTCGATCCAGACCTGACCGGCGGACAGCGGTCGTGACCGACGCGGGAGCCCTGATGCGCATCCTCTTGCTTCACCTCGACGGCAAGCTGCCGAACCTCGCGCTCATGCGGATCGCACACCATCATCGCGCCCTGGGTCACGAGGTGACGCTGCGCCGAGCTGGCAACCCAACCGCGCTGCAGCCGCGATTCGATGACCGAACCCCGACTGGGCGGCCGGCTACTCGCCTCGAAGACTCGGCGACCGCACCACGTTGCCGTTGTTTCCAGGTACTGGAGATGATACTAAATAGTAATTTAGTATCACGGGTCCAGCATAACCACGTGATTTCAAGGAGTTAGAGAATGTCCAAGGGGTTCGCGATCCAGTTCTCCGCCGTGACGTTCTTTTCCGAGGACGGCTGGCACCAGCAGTCCTATTGCCTGGCGCACAGCGATGTCTTGCCCAAGGACGCCCCGCCCAACGCGATCATGGCTGTCGTGGTCGGTTCCAGGGAAATCTTTGAGACGACGCGCGAGGCCCGGAAACTCGCGGATCTGGCGGGGCGTCCTGTGGCCTTCGACTTCAGCGGTCTGACCGTCGTTGTTGGTCCTGGCGATGATCCGGATGCGGTGGCGCGGTCATGGTGGCAACAACTCCATGGATGTACGCCCGAGCAGTCGGCGGAGAGGTAGGCTATGCGAGCCCTCACGCTCACGCAACCATGGTCGCCGTGACCGAGCGCCCATCACGAGACCGGCCGGGCGTACGTGACTTCTCGGCGTCCCCGTGACCGCGTGTCGGAGCGCGCGGCGACGGGGCCATCGAGCCCAAAGAGAGAGAGAGAACAGTGATGAGAAGAAAACTGACCCTGAATCGTGAACCTGTTCGAGCGTCCGGCCTGATGGCAGTCAGCTTGCAACTCATAGCGCTTGGTTGCGCGGCACATACCGATCCTGCCGAGCAACAGATCGTGCTCTCCACATCACTTGGATCCGTGTGCGACTGGCCTCAACCATTCGGCACATCCGACCACGCCGGTAAGGCATGCCCGGAATTGCAAGGGATGACCGAGATCGCCGACATCGTCCAAGATGTCGATGCCGATGCCGAGATCGCGAGCAACGGGTTCCTGCAAGTCCATGAGGGACCTGTCGTCACGCTCGGCGACACAATGGTGATTCCGGTCAAGTCCGGATTCACGGACGTGTTCCATGAGCAGACCACGCAGTATGGGCTGACCGCCTATCGCTGGATGCCGTCGGTGACGGCACTGGATCGCCAGCTCGTGCACGCGTGGGATGCATCGACGGACTTCGTCACCGTGGACGCGGCTGTTTGCTCGTTCGGCTGCATGACCAACGGCTACGTCCAAGAGCACGGGATCGCGATCGCGAACGGCTCGGTCTACTCACCGGCGGTGAGCGGCCAGTTCTTGCGGTATGCGCTCGCCGATGGCAGCGTGCAGGCCAGGATCAATCCTTTCGCCGGGACGCTTATCGACGGCGACGCACGGCTGACCGTCGACAACACGCCGATGGTCGACGATGGCGGCAACGTCTACTACACGGCAACGGCGTGGCCGCTCGGCCCGAACCCGTTCGGCGCGCAGCCCCGAGGCTCGTGGCTCGTCAAGGTCTTCCCGAACAACACCACGAAGGTGGTGGACTGGTCGCCGGACAACACTGTCAAGCTCGGTGGCACGCCGATCGCGAACCCAAGCGTCGGCATCCCTGTGTTCGCCGACAACATATGCGAGGTGGCGTTCGGTTCGCGCGGCACCCCAGTCGCCACCGGACCGGACTCCAAGCCGCAGCTCGGGCTTTGTGCGACGCAACGACCGGCCCTCAACGCGCCGATCGCGTATTCGCCGGTCACTCGCCATCTGGTGGCCTACTCGTACAGCAATAACACGCGCGCGGTCGCGTTTCTGATCGAGATCGACGCCGACGCGCTCACGCCGATCCGCGCAGCCGACCTCAGGAACAACGATCTCGAGTACGCATGCGGCGTGCGGCTCGACGTCGCCACGTTTCCGGGCTGCGACGTGATCACCGCCGGCGGCACGGTCAACATCGGCAACGATCCCGACTTCAACGGCCGCGTTCACCTGCGGACGCCGGCGGACATCATGGACGAGGCGCCATCCATTTCGCCCGACGGTAAGTTCTGGACGATCGGCTCCTACGACGGCGGCTTCAGCTTCGAGATCCTATTCGGCATGGATCCGCCAGGGTACGACGCGCGAGGCTCAGCGATCGAATTCAACGCCGATGGAACGTTCGCCGCGTCGAACCAGGAGTTCGACTGGGAGGTCACCCACAGCTGGCTGCCGATCTTTCCAACCGTTATGCCAGGAACCGGAACATCGACTATCGGGACCTTCCCGGTCGGCTACGACATCCTGCAGGACCGCGGGTTGTATAGCCTGGGTCACCTGGGCGTTGCGCGGTACGACCAGCACTTCCACCTGAAGTCCGTCGGCGAGGCCCCGAATCAACCATTCGGCGATTTCGTCGACACCAACATTCCGTTCGGCCGCAACGGCGACCACTACGGGATGGACGAGTTCGGGGTGCTGTACAAGCTGAACGCGGACTCCCAGATCGTCGATAGCCTGAAGATCACCGAACCGATTGAGGTGCTCTCTGGTCAGATCTCGCGAGACCGTGCTGGCGATCTAATCGTGTCGTATGCTGGTCACGTTCACGTGATCCAGTCGCTGGGAGTCCAGCCCACGCTACCTACCGGCGCTCTGATGCCGCTGTCATCGCCGAGCCTCGCCGCGGGGCGCGCCGCGAAGATGATGGCGAGTCGTCCAATCGACCCACCGCTCCTGTAGTCCATCATGAGTACCGTGCCCGCGGTCTCGCAGCATTCCGACGGGCGCACCAATTCCGACGCATCATCCGAGATGTCCCATCCGCACCGCGAAAGCACCCCATGAATCGCCTGCTTCTCATCGCTATCCTGGTCGCGCTCCTGTGGTGCGGCGTCGAGCTGCGCCACGCCACCCGCGTGCGACACCGGGCTCCGCCGTACCCGGGCCCCTGGCCCACCACCATCCACTACTACGTGCCGGACGGCACCTGCATCAACGTGCGGAACCCAGAGGGAGATCAAGAACGCCATGTCCAGTGAAACTCTCGGCCTAGCAGAACCGTCGGACGCGGATGCCATCGTGCGCGCGATCGACCGGATGGGCGACAAGATCGTCGCCTACTACATGAAGACCCTCGAGCTCATGGAGCGGATCTACGCGCATCAGTTGAGCGGCGGTCCCACGGTCGAAGTAGTCGAGCAACTTGAGCATAGCGTCACCTACCACGTGGGCGGCATCATCTGCGACGAGGGCGAGAACGAGGGCGTGCTGGCGGTGACCGCGAACACCGATCCCGGTCCCGACTTCCCGGAGTCCGTTCGCATCGTCATCGGCGCGCCGTCCAAGAGCCCGCTGATGGCGGGCCACATCCCGGAGATCGACGGATTTGCCATGAGCGTGGAGGTGGCCGAGCGGTGGGTTGCCACCGTCCAGCAGGCGATCCGCGACGTAAGGCAGGCGACCGCCAGGAGTGCCTCGTGAACCGCCGCTACGGGACCAGCAACGACCACCTCTTCAAGCGGCGCAACCCCGGACAGCCGAGCAGGGACGAGGCGATTGCCGCTGCCGAGGACCGCGCCCGCGCGTACGAGACACGTGGCAAGAAGACCGACCCGACCATCGAGACCCTCGTCACCCAGATCGTGGCCAGGGACATCGCCGCCGGCGTCGAGCTCGCTCGGTCGATCGGCCAAGTACACCGTCCAGCCATCAAGGAGATGAACATGCCGACCCGCGACCTGCCGGCAGCGCCTGTGAGAGCCGTGGGCAGCATCTTCTGCCCGGTGTGCGGCGGCGAGACCAGCGTCACCGAGACGCGCTCCTACGACGGGCAGATCCGACGGCGGAGACGCTGTGATGCGCCCGGCTGCGGAGGTCGCATCACCACGATCGAGATGGCGGTCTATGGCACACGACGCGGGGTGAAGCTCGTGGGCGACACGATCATGATCAAGCGCGCTCTCTTGGACAACTTGCGCACGGCGCGTGATGAAATTGACCTGGTGCTGCGCGGGGAAGGTGACGAAGACTGATGAGGCTAGGCGATATTGTCACCCTCACCCAGGGCCCGAAGGCCGGGCTTCCGCATGTCGTCGTACACGAGGCGGTACGCGGCCAGTGGTCGGAGATTGAGCGTCGGTACCTGTACCGCATCCAACTCTGCTACTGCGGCTCGGAGCGCTGGTACGTGCCCGTGTGGCACGACGCAGCTACGGTCAGCACCGAGATCCCGGACAGCGATCGGCTCAAGAGGGCTCGATTCCTGCTGTCCGAGGTGACGGCCGATCCGGATGGATGGAAACGCCTTACGGTCGGACGCGATGGCCAGTGTCGCCAAGTGGTCGTGGGCCACATCAGCCAGGACGAGCCGCGATGATCGTCGTGCCGCTGCACGATGCCTCGCATTGGATGACGTACACTCCGTGATCGAAAGGAGACCGAGATGGGACAGAAGACCGAACGAATCAAGGAGCTCGAGACCGAGCTCACCGCCGCCCGCCTGTTGCTCCGGCACATCGGGGACACGATGGGCATCGAGTTCGAGGCGCCCACCAACCCCGCGGAGGCGATGAAGGAGCACCAACGCTTTCTGACGGCGCTGGCCAAGCCGCTCGGCCGGCCCGCCGGCGCCGCCGCCCCGCTCCCTGCCGATAACCCCTCCCCGCGGCGTCGAATCAAGGCGGCTCCCGGATCCTGGGACACGTTCGATGACGAGGTCGACCACCAGATCGATCGCATGGAGGCGGAGGGACTCACCACGCCGCGCGAGGAGGCCGGCACCGCGCTTTGCCATGGGACCCTCGTCGGCTCGCCGCCGGGATGGGGCAGCGTCGCCGTCAGCGACGACTTGTTGCAGTCCATCGCTGGCGAGCTCGGGCTGAACGTGACCCAGATGCCGATCCACGAGGCCCTGGCCGCCATCCACGAGGAGATCCTGCGGGTCAAGAACCAGGGCGCCGATGTCGAGGCCGAGGCTGGCAGCAAGTTCCTGTCCGCCGGCAAGTCGCTGGGTCAGGCCATCGCCCACGACCACGCCCAGGCCGAAGATCTGCGGGACGCCGCCACCCAGGCCCGAACCATCGTCGCCCGGCTTGCCGCTGTCATGCAGATCGGCACGTGGGACAAGGATGGGACGGAACTGCTCGAGCGGGCCCAGAAGTGGGAGATGTGGAAGTACGATCTCATGAAGCGGCTCCGCGAGTTGCGCGCCACGCGACCCGGCGTGACGATGTCTCTCGATGATGGCGACATCGCACAGCGCGTGGCCGAGGAACTCCAGCGCCAGCTCGACAGATTGCTGACCCCCAAGGAACTCCAGAACTGGATCAAATCTCTCGAGAGGGCCGGCGCGACCGTGAGCTTGGATGCTGGTCCGCCAGTGCCTCCCTACCCGTTCGAGTTCACAGCGATCGACCCTGGCCTCATCAGCCAAGCGCTCGAGGGCGATCTCGCTGACCCGGCGCAGGGACGCGAGACCATGAGCGACGCCGAGCGGACGGACAAGATCATCGAGGTATTCGACCGGATTGACGATAGCCGGATGGCGTCCGAGGAGTTCGCCCGCACCATGAACCTGGTCATCCTGCCCATCCTGGCCCGCCAGCGCGCGGCGCAGAAGGTACCCGACAGTGCCAGCCAGCCCGGATGATGGTCTTCCGTCCCGGGTCGGGACCGTCCCGGTTGACATCAGGATGACCGCCACGATCGTGCATGACCAGGGCGACGGTCCAGGTCGTGTCATGATCACGTATCAGGATCCCAAGGCCCGAAAACCCAAGGAGCCACGGCGCCAGTGCCACTGCACCACCTGCGGCCGGCCGGGACACAACAGCCGCAGCCCGCGTTGTCCCGACAGGGTCGCATCCGGATCCCGTTAGCGTTCCGCTGTCAATACCCTCTTGACGGATCGATCTCCAGCATGCAACTTGAGCATCAAGGAGATCGTGATGCTGACCACTCATGACATCAACCACCTACGGACCCTCGCCGCCCCGGTGAGTCAGCTCCAGCCCGGCTCGGCCACGCTGGGACCCAAGGGTGCTGCATGCGCGCTCTCAGGCGTCGTCCGGCTGGTCGCCACCAAGCACGGCCTGGAGGCCATGCAGCGCTCCTGCGCGAAGCTGGCGCTTCTGGGAACGCCCCGCGGCCCCGCGCCCGGAGAGGGGACCGGGGATCCCACCGAGGTGCTGGCCGCTGTAGCGGATGGCGTGGCGGCCGTTGCAGGGCGCGCCAACGTGCGCGCGGCGCTGGCGTTCTGGGCCTGTGAGACCGATCCCGCCGTGTGGCGGGATGTGGCGTCGGCCGCCTGATCCCCGCTGCGTCCTCGCCGATCGTCGAAAGATCCCCTCTTACCGCCAGGACCTCGCTGCAGCGTGCCTGGAATCGGTCTCCGAGGGCCGGAACATCGGAGTCCGCCTACGCTGTGAGCGGGGGCTCGGACGTTTTCCCGTTTTATTGGGCAGGTTGCGGCGGCGGGACTTGCACCCGCGACCTCCAGGTTATGAGCCTGGCGAGCTGCTACTGCTCCACGTCGCCGAGTAGTTGTATCACCGCTCACGCGCGGAAGTCGAGCCCGGATGGCATGATGCCCGGGATGGACAGACCAGATCCCAAGAAGTGCTGCATTCTGGTCCCGTCGCGAAACGGGATCGACCCTGCCTGCGAGGCCGCCCTGCACGAGCTCGCCCGCCGGGGCTACAGCCTGCGCATCATGCGCGGCGTGACCTCGATCGACCAGATCCGCTGCCAGATGGCCTGCGATGCACTCGATGCGGGCTTCGACGAGTTGTTCTGGATCGACGACGACATCGTGTTCAACCCGGATGATGTCGACCGGTTGCGCTCTACAGGCCTTCCGATCATCGGTGGCGTCTACCCCAAGAAGGGCGAGCTGGAGCTCGCGATCCGATGGAAAGAGGGCACCGGCACGGTGATCCTTGGCGAGGGCGGCGGCCTCGTGGAGGTGAGGTACGCCGCCACCGGGTTCCTGCTCACCCGGTCAAGCGTGTACGACGCGATGCAGGTACAAGGGCTCTCGCGCGCAGCCATCGGCCAGTTCGGGCGGACCATGATGGGCTACTTCCAGCCGATGACCGTCGTGGAGGGCAACGTCACCCGCTACCTAGCCGAAGACTGGTCGTTCTTCCACCGCGCGAACGATGCAGGCTTTCCTATCTGGGTCGACACCCGGCCGCGCCTATTGCACGTGGGTCGCTACGCGTACTCCTGGGACGACTTGGTCCCGCGAGAGAAGCGGCCGGCACTTGCCGTTCAGATCGAATGAACGCATCCGACCCCGGCGCGGTTCACGGCCGCGCCGGAGCTTTGGTACGGGCGTCGGACACACCGTGGTTCGGATCGTGGACCCGTGAGCCCCATGTCACCGACCCGCGCCGTGAACGCATCGACTGATTAGGTGTGGAACTTGACGTACATCTCGATGCCGGATGTCGCCGTCCCGCTGGTGTTGTGCAGCGTGATCCGGAAGTCGGCGCCCGTCGTCCCCGACTTGTTGGTCTCGACCTGATTGGGAACGGCGAGGGTAGCCGTCGCATCCATCGATAGTTGGATCGAGTCAGCGAGCGCCACATCAGAACCCGGGTTCCCGTACGCGTAGATCTGAGGCTGGAAAGCGACCGGCAGGATGACGTCGGGAGGACTGCCCGTCTGCGTATGCAGCCCGATGGTGCCGCTGGCGCTACCGGCCAGGGAGAGCCCGGTGATGCGAACGATGGAGTCCGAGATCTGTGTGATGACAGCGGTTCCGGTGAATGCCATGGGACGACCGTACTACCCTCGCCGGAGGAGTTCAAGCCTCGTTCACTTCGAGGATGTTTTCACCTCCCCAGTCCGCTGCTACCGCACTACGGGCGTCATCGGCCGAGATCCCTTCGATCGCGATCAGGTACCTCCGGCCGTCGACCTCCACCAGCACGTGATACCAGCGCATCATCCCGTCCGCTCCGCCTCGGCCTGCTTTCTGGCATGCTCGACATCCGCATCGCTGGGTCCGCCGCCCAGATCACCGGCCACATCCGGCAGATCCGCGTCGGTCAGCGCGTCCTCGGGCAGGACATCCCCGTCCTCGAGCGTGGCGACCTTCAGCGGCGAGGGCAGCGGCCTGGGCGGCGTTGGCGTTGGCGCGCCCAGACGGACGACGACCGGCTTGTTCGAGACGGTGCGGTCCGGTGGCGGTGGGGCGACGCGGGGCGATGGCTGGCGCACCGTTACATCTATCGGGATGCGGCGCTTCGCCTGTATAACCTGGGTGACTGCGGCAGAGCTCGCCGCGCGAGCGGACGCCAGTTCTGGGGCCAACGAGCGGCACTCCACGGTGTCATGCTTGTGGACCCGGATGGGCACCGACTGGGGGTGACCGTTCACCAACAGTTGGTGCCCCGACGGAATCATGCTGACCACGCCATCGGCCTGGATTTGCGTCGCGACAAGCGGCGCCGCGATCTGGTAGTCGGTCCCCGTCTCGCGCGCGAGGATGCCAGCGGACTGGCCCCGGGGGTTTGCGGTCGTATCCGGGGGGATCGACAAGTCATCGGTCCCGACCTGATCGCCAGCGTGCGACATCGACATGGACTCGATCACCATGCTCCGACTCTTCTTCGATGCGCTTACGCGGTCGCGCGCGACGAGCGCCTGCTGATACGATAGCCCCTGACCGTTGCCGTCGTCCCAGATCTTGGGCGGCTCGCCTTCGCGATCACGGACTCGGTACTTGATGCCATCCTCGTGGGGGAGGCGGTTTGATGGGAGCGCGGATGCTGATGGTGGGATGCGTGCCATGAGAGAACGAAGCCTATCATCATGGCCCTGCGCGGTGATAGTTCCGCGAACCGGCGGCGGGGCGAGTCTCCTACGCCCAAACCACCCAGCTGTAGGACTGACCAGGGTTGTTCGGCGACGGGGTCCCCGAGTTGAGCACGTTGAAGTTGTTCCCGCTGAGCGTGATGCACGGGCCCGTTGGTCCTGAACTGTTTCCATTGGCGAACGCATACGCGAAACCTGTCCCGAACCCTCCCAGAATGGCGATCGCCTTGGGCGGTGAGGTTAGCCCTGTCAGGATCAACTGCGACGCATTGCCATCCCCGGTGTACGATCCGGTCACCGTCACGGTTCCTGGTGCGACTGTCGGATCTGGACTCTCGGCGAAGGGTTGCGGCGTGAGGTGCAGGGCCAGCGACCCGTCGTCCGGTGGCACTCCGAACGACCGTTCTATGGGATGCCACGCCTCTGTGAGTGCTATGCAGGCGCCACCCGGGCTACCGACGTTCCGCACGGTAACGTTCGTGTCGTCGGCCGCGACTAAGCCGAAGGTAGGGAACTCAAGCCGGATCGAGTCCGGTGTTAACTTCTTCCCGTTCAACGTGAGGTGATGGGGCAGCGTCGCCGTGGCTCCGATGGCAACGCCAGTGAAGCTCAGCGTGCTCTTGAGTTGGTCCATGGTGACCAGATATTACACCCCGGTAGAGATGTTCTGGGCCCCCTTCTTGAAGATCATCTTCCAGATCGCGGCCGACAGCGGGATGGAGACGGTGGCGATGATCTGCAGCCACTTCTGAAGCTCGGCCTTCTGCAAGGTGGCAACGCCAGCCTGAAGCTGCGACAGGACGTTGGCTTGCCACTGTAAAGTAGCGGGATCGGGGGTTGGCGCCGTCAGTGTCGGAACGGCAATGGAGGTGGCGCTGGTCGCGTCATCCCCCAGCGAGCCCAGCGCCCCGAAAGGGGCGCGAGGTCGCCAGTGAACCGGAAAGGTCGTCGAGACTCCGGAGAGTGCTCGCTGCCTGCGGAAATACGACATGGGGCGAACCTCCTAGTTGGCGAACACGCCCAGGTTGGCGGTGCCGATGGCGTCATCGATCGCTAGGTCCGAACCATCGGTGGCCGGTGGCGATTGTACCGGCTGGTTAGCGGGTGGCATGGGGCCGACCTTCATGGAGCCTGGTCCCTGCTGACCGCTGTACCTTCCGGCGTCATACGAATCGTTGTACGTGAACTCGTTGGGGTCCTCGTTGGTCGGCTGCAGGTGAAGCTGCGCCAGCTGCTGATCGGGGGCGGTGAGCGCGGTCTGGGCGGTGCCGGCCGCGAGCTCGGGCGTTGCATCCGACACGATCCACCCCAGGAGGTTCGGGGCGTAGATCTGGAGCAGCGACTGCCCGGCCGCGATCGCCGAACCCACCACGATCGGGGTGTGCCACCGTTCGAGCCACTTCCACTTGTGCGCCAGAAACCACGCCGCCAGAAACGACCCGACGGAGGCGACCGCGCCGGCGTGCTTGCCCCAGGATGGCGCTCGCTGAGCTACCTGGGTCATGGCCGTTCGTGTCACGAACCGGGTGGCCGCGAACCCTCCGAAGCCCGGGACCACGAACTCCACCAGGTCCGTGAATAGCGGAGGGTTTGCCTTGAAGGTCTTCTTGACGTACCGGCGGTGCAGTCGGGATCTCGCCATGTTGCTCCTGGCGCGGGGCCCGGAAGAACGCGCCTTTAGGCAAAGGGTACCCGCGCGCCGGTGGAACTACAAGACGTCCGCAGCACGCCAAGCACGTAAAGACGATGTACGCCTGGACCAGTGGGTACCTTACTTCAATCGCGGACTTGAATCGATCTGCCCTCTCTTCACCGCGAGCCACTTGGCGCCGACCTGCCCGCCGGTGTCCTCCATGATGGCCAGAGTATCCTCGTCATTGGCTTGGTAGATGTCCAGGACCGCCATCTCGGGATCCGTCGGGCCTTCGATCAGTCTTCGGATCACTCGGAGTCGTGCCTTTAGCTGCCTTTCGGTCATCATCGCGTGGTTCCTTCCATCGTTGTCGCTTCCCGCCCACGGGGCGCTGGATGCTACCCGTGTTACGGATCTCGGCGATGTGTTGCAGGACCTCGGCAACCAACTCGGGCGAGCGCGAGGGCTTGACAGCGTCCGGCCCCAGGCACCGCACGCAGAGCGCATAGTCGCCGCCTGGAAGATCGATGACGACCCGCACCGCGCCTAGCATGGTTCCTCTACAGTTGTCGCAGTTGCTCATCGGCCGGGCCCACACCAGAGGACGAGCGGGCCGAACAGAATCTCGAGCGGCACGCCCATCCGATCAAGGGCGCGCAACCAGCGCCTAACGGCACTCCTGGCCGTCCGGGTCTTGCGATCGGCGTTGCGGCAGCGGTGGCGCCTGTGGCTGCGCTGGCGCTTCAATTGGCCTGTCCTCGGATTCGCTCGACTGGGACGCATCCCCCGAACTCCTTGGCCACCTTACGGAAGCACAGGTAGCAGATCGGCCGCGCGGTCCAGTCGGCACCATCATGGGGCTTCGTTGTCTCGATGGTTCCATCGGGATGAATCGCCAGCCCCGCAGCGCGCACGCCCAAGAGGTCATCGCCGATCGCAACCTCTGCCGGCGGCATGAGCCTCTGACCGCACCGACAGAGCTCCGGCGCGAAGCGTGGCTTCTTCGGTTCTTTGGTCTGATACGTCTCACCGCAACCGTCGCACATGATGTGGCCTTGCCACTTGGTCTGGCCGTGCGTCTCGCAGGCCAGGATGCGCACCATGTCACCGTCGCTCACCGTCTGACTCCTTGGGCATCTGTTGTAGGTATTCACCGAGACGTTCGTGCAGCAATGCGATGGCATCTCGGTCGAGCAGGAAGCCTCTGGTTTCCGGCATCCTATCAGGACCGAGAATCGTCAGGATAAGCGTGCTATCGTGTCGCTCTATTCTGAGATCCCGCCGATGAGGAGAGTCCCCTTCTGGCTTCTCGATGACATGAGTCGTCTGAAGATGACCAGTGGCGTCATCTCTGCTCCAATGGCCGTGAAGTCTCGGCATATGTTCACCACTCATCGGGACACCTGCACACGATGGCGCCGGTGGTTGCGTCGCGGTAACAGCCGTGCTTACCGTAGTCGGGATCCGCGTACTCCAGGATCACCTCTGTCTCCGCTTTCATCGCGTTGCCGATGTCAGCAAACGACCTATCGATAGAGCCGTTCGGCATCTTGCGACCGGCAAGGAAGGTACCGATCAATCCCGCATCCGAACACGCCGCGCTCGGTGCGAAGTAGCGTCCCTTGGTGTGTCACGAACCCGCCTGCGCGGTCGCCCCATTGCGCGAACGTCAGGTTCAGGGGTGCCACGTGACCCACAGCGTCTCCGCCGGTACCCCTTTTGAGCAGACCTTCTGCTGCCTCGAGTTGCTCGCGGCCGTCTCGTGTCATCGCGATCTCCTTTTTGCAGATATCCTTCATGTAGCAGGCTTGCCTGAGGCTAGGCCGATATTGCTCACCGTCTTACCGAAGATGCCGACCAGCGCGACGATCACGGCCTTGCTGGTCCCTGGACGGCAGATGCGCTCCATCTGTTGATCGCAAAAATCCAGGAAGATCAGCAACTGTTCCGTGCGGGATCCGGCAATGCACAGCGAATGCAGAGGCGCTCGGTTGCCGAGCATCACCGTTTCGATTTGTGAAAGACTGGCACCGTGGTCGAGCATCGAGCCCATGACCATGCCGACAAGGCTACCCACGGCCACGTACTCCTGAGAAGCCAGTGAGCTCGCAAGCAACCCAAGATGGATCAGCGCCGCTTGCGTATTGCTCTGGTCACTGGACTGGTTCGCTCGGATATGCGCGTCTCGGAGATCACGGGCCAGCCGGTCGCGCGCTTCCTGTTCATGTTCGCTCATTAGTGCATCCTGTACGATACGTTGGTCACCCTGCCATCCCAGCAGGCCCTGCAGTTCCCGCACATGTTCACGTCCGAATCGATGGCATGGCACACGATGGCGCCCTTCTTCTTCACCGGCGCCGCCATGCCTTTGTGGTGGGTCGTCGAGGTCGGTAGATGCGAAATGTCGGCCGGCACATCAGCGATCTTGCCTACATAGTGGGCCGACAGCCTGACAGCGAGGTTGCCCGGGATCTTTCCACCGGCACGCAGGTAAGCTGCCACGTCCTCGTACTCGCGGGTCGGGATCCAGTGGCGAACATCCGGCGTCGCCTCGGCGACCGCGCAGATGTTGGCCAGGTGCCAGGGACCGTGCAGATCTCCGCTGTCATGCCAGCGGAAAGCCGGCTCGCCACCGTGTCCCAGGTAGTCCCAGATGAGCGCAATCATTGCCTCCGCCCAGTAGCGATGGCGGATCGCGGCCTGCCTACGCGCTCGAGCGGTCACCGCCGCCCGCCAGTAGCGGTAGAAGTTCTTGCGGGCGTAGCACCCATGGCAGGTGGAGGCTGGGTCATCCACGAGCTCGCCGCCCTTCCTGCACTGGAAGCCGTCGATTCCGTAGGCGGCACCCGGCATCTTGCTGGGCTGCCCCAGCGTCCCCGCGATGGCGTGGGCTTGCTGCAGGGTCATCCGCTTGGCGATCTCGATGCGGATGCGCAGGGGTCGCGGCAGGCGCTCGGGTGCTGCTGCCGCGTACTTGCCGCCACCGTTGATACGCTCGCAGGCCGGTACCATGGTCGCTCCATCGCCCAAGTCGACGGGTAGGGCGTGCTTCGAGCGCGGTCGATCACACCAGATGCACCGGGGCTCGTCGAAGTCGTCGAACAGCTCGGTGACGGACTCGGGAGCGGGCGCGTCGACCACGGGCAGATAGATGCGACGGGGCGAGGCGTTCATGACAGCGCCCAGACCGTGAGGCCTGACGTCGCTAGCTGAGCGGTAGCGCCGTAGTTGGGTTGCTTGCTCATTCTGAACTCCTTGAACTCGTCGGACTGCTACTGTACAGCAACACGGTCTCGCGGGGTACCGGAAGGATGGCGCTGGCCTCGCAAAACCGGCGTTCTCCTGGTTTCGTTTGGTCATTTTTGCTGATGCCTGCGGTCGCGGTAGCGCATACTGTCGAGATGTCGACCAACAAGCTCTGCAGCATGGTCTCGTGCACCGGCGTAGCGATCGGCGATACGGTCACGCTGCCGCATGGTCTCATCCTGAACGGCGTAGCGGTTGTTCCCGACCTCGTCTTCCTGCAGTATGCGACCAGCTTCGAACTCGTCGCTGCTACGAACGTATCCATCACGTTGCGCAACACCGCGAACGACGAACTGCATCGCGTACGTCTCGGCCATCCACCCTGCGATTCGGTTGCTGGGGCTGGAGCCTGACGATGGACTGATGACGCAAGGAATGACGCCGCGCCCGTTCTGGCCAGGGACCCCAAATGCGAGCGGAGGTGGCAGTTATGCGGCTGGCCGCTTTGAGCCTGTTGTCCCTGTCGATGTCCAGATCACTTCGCAGACGGGACAATTCGTCAACCCGGGCACCTTCGTCGGCGTGGGACTTTATACGATCGACTTGATACCGATGCCAGGAGTCACCTCCGCAGATCAGGTCATCCCGCTGCTAACTGGATCATCCACTGGGCCCGTATTCGGAGCGGCTCAAGTTACCTTCGCCGCCGGTCATGCGACCATCACCGTAAGCGTGTTCGACAATACAGGGAGCCCTGTTTCCGACAGCTTCTGTATGCACGTCGACTTCATTCTCTAGGCGGTCGGATCAGAACCCGACCCAGCCGGTGACCGGGCGAGCTCGGTAGTTGGATCCACTGCGGGACAGCGCCTGCGGTCTCCTTGTCGCCTGCCAGACGCGGTTTACCAGTTGCCTAGAACTACCCAGATTCCCCCTTCGCTGGGAAACTCATCCCGCATGACTTGGACCGTCCCGTAGATGGGGACGACCACATCCGCGAGGCCCGGCAAGATGAACCGGTTACCAGCCGAGGATGCGATGTCGAACTCCTTCAGCGTCAACGTGGCGGTCAAGGAATTGATCCCGTCCCCGAGGTTGGTGATTGTGATGATCTCCCCGGGATTGTAGTTGATGGGACCGCCCGGCCCGCTGGGGACCGATGCAGAGGAGGCCATGCCTGTCACAACGGAGCCAGCGACGTTGGTCGTGACCCGCCAGCGCCTACCCGCCACACCAGTCGTGCTCACAGGGTTCCAGTTGTCTGTGTTGCCCGCTGGCAAGGTGACGCTGAGGGGCGCGCCACCATTGTTTCGCGTTCCAGAAGCCATCCCCAAGAAGCGGTAGCCATGATCGTTCTGGGCTAGACACTGCAAGATCGCCGTCCCGCCCTTGGGGATCTGGGCATCGCAGGCGTCTGTGCAATAGATCCGATTGTTCGAGATCGAACCCGGCGACATGTGGGAGAGCGTCAAGAAACCATGGGCGTCGCCTCCGACCTCGAGCATCACGAACTGCCCGACATCCGGCGTCGGGACCATTCCTGTCAGCGTGACACCGAGCGCGGAGTTGTTGATCACGATGGCTGAGGCAGAACCAACGGTGACTCCAGCGGCCGTCCATGGATCGTAGTTGTTGATCGTGCCGGGGCCGATATCGGGCGGAACCAGGAGCGGCGCGATGCCGAACTTCTTGAAGATACTCGCTCCCCCTCCCCCACCAACCGCCGCTGGCGAAAACGGCTGGGGGGTCAGGTGAATACCAAAGGACCCGTCATCCGGCGGGAGGCCGAACGACCGCATCACCGGGTGAATCGCTTGGCAGAACGCCTGACAATTGCCCGTGGGGTCAGAGATGTTGGTGATCGTGATCTGCGTTGTCGTCGCTGACACAAGAGCGAACGTATCGACCAGGGACAGGAGCACCAGATCCGGCTTCAACGCCAGCCCGTTGCAGGACAGATTGTGGCTCCTGGTTTGGGTGCCTCCGATGGGAATGCCCGTCAATGTCACGACGCTAAAGAGCGTGTCCGGCATAAGACGCACGGTAACGCGAGCAACCCGCCGGACACAAGAGCACATGTTCTCTGGGCGGCTGGCGCGCGGTTTCTCCTCACGAACACTCCTTGCCGGTGGAAACCCGCTCGTATCGCGTTTGGTGCCTTGAGATCATGATGTTCAGCCAGATCCGCATACCGTTCTGGGTCCACCCCTTGAAGGTGCCCGAGAAGTCCGTGCGCTCACGGTGGTGATTGCGGCACAAGGGGATGCAAGTCCGGTCATCGGCCTTCTGTCCTATCCCTCGGCGCCCTGCATGATCCGCCTCGATGTTGCCGTAGCAAGGCGTGGTGGCGAACGAGCTCGCGCAGCATGGTTGCCACCAGATCCAGGTCATGTACGAGAGATCGCGCGATCGACGCCGGTACCGCGTGTCGCCCCGCGACTTCAACCATGTTCTTCTGCGCAATGGTCGCGCTCGCTTGAGCGGAGACCGCTTCATATACGCATCGGCATGAGGAGGAATTTCACGCCGACCTGATTCACGAACATCATGGCACTAAGGCGATCGGCGCTCCACGACTCCACGAGGTGATTTTCACGCCTCGTGACCCCGCTGGGAGTCCATTGGCATCGCACGTGGCGGCATCAACTTCCGCGATGGCATCGATGTACCTCGGGTTGAAGCCATATCCCTCGGGACCAGCGGAAGGTTTGTGCGCCTCGCTATCGCGTACCACCTGCTCATAGGGAGGGAACTTCTCGGAGTCGGCCGCCCTGACGATCAGGCCGCCGCTCTTGCTACTCGACGGGACCAATCCCAGGCGGACAAACAGCGGGTCTTCCGTCGGCTCGATGGTGATCGTGTGGGGCCGGTCGATTCTCAACACTCGCTGAGCGGCCACTGCCGCCAACAGGTACGCCCGATCCACGCCGATCGTCAGGCCGAAGGTCTCGCATGGGACGATCACCATGCGATGACCATCCACGGCGACCATGACGCCCTTTGAAAAAAGTACCTGGTGAAGATGGGTTCTGCTCTCGTCAGTTCCTGCCCATTTGGCGACTGCTTCAAGCACGTTGGTGGGAACAGAAATAACCGGGGTGGGATTGGTCACGATCTCGTCTCCTTGAAAGATCTCTGCTGGAAGGTCTGGACGTTCTGGACACGGGCAACCGATGCAGATGAAGCCAAGCTCGCGACCAGCGTGCCGGTGCTTGCACTTCGGGCACATCGTGGCCTGCACGCTGAACGTCGAGATCATGGTCTCATCTCCTTGGTGTTAGGGAACGCGCGGTGCTGGACGCCGTCAAGGTAGGGAAGCCCGATGATTCCGCGGGCCTTGCGCTTGGATCCCGGTCCGGCTGTGATGATATCGGTGAAGCGCGTCCTGTAGAAAGGCGACACCGCCTTGATGATTTCAGGAGGTGCAGAAGAGGGGGCGACACACCCCTTCTTGACCTCGGTCGCCTGCTTGAGAAAGAACGGCACGCCCGCCGCGGCGCACTGGTCACGCAGCGATCTGTAAGCATCAGGATCGGCCGGCCGGGCGCCGGGGCCGCTCTCACAACCCGTGATCAGCCATCCGATTCCGGTCAGGTCTAGCGTGCCGAGATCCTCGAGCAGTGGCTCGCAGGACAGCATGCGGACAGCGGCGGGCACCTGGCGCAGCTCGTCGATTCGGGGCACGCCGTGCTTGCGGTCCTCGACGCTCACGCCCAGCCAAGCGTTGCGTAGCGGCCAGGTAGCGCCGCCAGCCCCGCTGAGGATGTCCTTCTTGCCCTGGGTCTTGAGCGAGCCATCCTTGTTCAGTTCCACGCTGGTCACGCGACCGAGCACCTTGCTGGCCGCGACAATGCACACGAAGGCACGCCACCACGGCGCTTCAGAATCCGCGACAGCGATACGCCGTGCTTCGCAGTCGAGCCATGTGAACCACTCGCGCATCCTCGTTGCCCGCTTGGTCAAGATCTGGAACGTGTGCTGAGGACAGGCAGCCATCAGCCCGAACACCGCCGCGATCTCCTCGTTCGTGAACCCCTCGTAGAAGAGGTCGGACATCGAGTTCACGAAGACCCGCCGGGGCTTCTTCCAGTGCAGAGGCCTGGCGAGCTTGCCAGCGTCAAGCCGTCCGGCGCCGGTCCACACGGCGCGCTTGTTCTTCCCGATGGTCACGAGGCCGTGGTAGCGCTCGCCGGGCTTGGCGAACCTCCCCGCGAACCGCATCGCGTAGCAGTTGGCACACCCCGGCGAGCACACCTTGCACCCATCGGTTGGGTTCCACGTCTCGTCCGTCCACTCGATGTCCGACATCACCCCTCCTTCCTGAAGGTGTACTCCCACACCCAGGGGTTGAGATCCCATGGCGATGGACCTTTGGAGCGGGCGCGAGCAACCGACATCGCGTGAACATCGTGATCGCCGTACGGCTGAAGCTCTTGTAGGTCCGCTATGCTGAGCTTGTCGTCATTCATGATCTCCCCCATGTTGTCCATCTCGTCAGGTGGGCAAACACCTTAGTGAACCTCTCCGGCCGGGGGCCAAAGTAGGTCAGCGCGGGCTCGAACCTGCAACTCATGCGCTTCTGACCAGCCTTGTCGGCGAACGGGTCCAGGAACGCGATCCGCTTGAGTGCCAGGATGCGCGGGTTGTGCTTGGACTTGGTGCACATGTCCGCCCACCACTTCGCGGAGGTCGAGAACATCGACAGCCGAACGTGTTCGCGTACGTTGCCGCAAGCGAGTTCCCGCAGCATCTTCTGGGTCCACGCCTCCGCCTGAGAATACGGGTCGTTCTGGTACCCCGTGCGCCAAGAAGTCCGCCAGGGCGCGATCAGCCCGCCGGAGGTCAGGGCCACGACTGCTCGGATGATCGACCGCTCGTTCGAGCACGGATCGATGCCAACGGGTCCCTCGTAGAACTCCTCCAGGGAATCCGCGATCTCCGGTGGTGAGCACCACCAGTCAGATGTGGCCATCTACCGCGTCTTTCCACTGGCAAGCAGGTGATTAAGCAGCGCGACCAGGCCAGGCATCACCTTCGCGTACATCTCGTTCTCGATTAGAAGCTCGGCCTTGCGCTTCATGGCCGCGTCGCGTTCGTCTTCGAGCTCGCGGATGCGCCTCCGTAGCGGAAACTCCAGCCCATGGATCTTGTTCTGGAGGTCGCGGTTGGCCTGCAGTGCCTCGGCCAGTCGGCTTCGCTTGGGCATGATGAACTCGGTGCACCGCCGCCGTGACCGTAAAGTGCGGCTCCGATGCGTATAGGTTTGTACTACAATCAGTCCAGTTCAAGCAAGGAGGCCCGAATTACGGCCGGGTCCCGCGTGTCTTCGGGTGCGTCCGTATGCGCCGTAGTGCGCTTGGCCAGCTCGGAGCGCGCATCATCTCGCTCTCGTAGCGCCTGGGTCAGAAGCCGGCCCGCGGTTGCCTCCGCCGCGCACGCTTCATCTCGAACGATCAACGCATCGGCATGCCTCGCTGTCATAGCCCGCAGCGCATCTTCCGCTCGGCACTGCGCCGCGCGCGCACGCTGGACCTCCGATACCGCGCGTCGCTCTGCCTCGCGAGCGGCCGATAGTTCAGCCCGGAGCGTCGCGATCTCCTGTTGCTGCTTCACCGCGACGGTCTGACGCCCGGAAATCGCACAGGCGCGGTGCATCACTTCGGTCCCGAAGACCCTGACATCGTGTCGGGCGATGATGGGTTGCTGACAGATGGCGCAGGTGGCCGGCATCGGCTACCGCAGTCGGTCGCGGATCGCGGCGATGGTGCGGCAGTTCTTCTCGTGAACGGTGGCTGGACGGCCATCATATACGGCCAGCGCACAGGCTTGGCATTGCAGATCAAGACCGGCACGATCGGCGGCCTCAGTGACGATGGCCACCGGCACCATCGGGATTGATGGCTGGGCCGCCGACGCACCTAGCAGCGCGCCCAACTGGCCATGTATCGCTTCGAGGGCCCGGCGCGATGCTTTGACCCCCGAGAACTTGATGCGAACTTCCGTCTCAGTGTTGCCGTTCGCTGTGAGCAGTGCGGCTGGGATGCCGAACTCCAGGCCAAATTCCTGACGCGTATCCTCGGCCGGTTCGTACATCTCCTCGAAGTCTTCCGGTTCCATCACGTCGAGATCGATGAGGTCGCATCTCGTGAACTCCTTTCGGTCAGAGCGAGTCTGCCATGGCCTTGGCGCGTACGTCACGCAGATCCAGCGTCCGTCTGGCCTTGCTGATCTCGGCCGCTAGGTCGCACCCCACCAGCCAGCGGGCGCTCATCCGCTGGCCAGAAATCGCGCTGTACTCACGCAGGAGCGCGAAGTCCGCCAGGGTCACCCGATCCGCGACCCATACCAGGATCATCGCGCTGAGCGCGTCCTGATGCGTCCTGTCGAACGCCGTGTCCCACCTGCCCTGGGACAGCTCGCGGATGACCTCCGCCGCGCTGAACGGTGGCACCAGTGCAAGCACGGGACGTGCCCCTCTCCCCCGCTCCCCCTCTCCGGAGAAGATCGGATCCTCCGGGATCCGGGATCCGGGATCCGGGATCCTGTTGGTATCCGATACGGTATCGGATACGGTTTCCGGACCCCTGATTTCTTTCGGTTGATGCAGAGCGGCAGAGTTATCCACAGCAGCCTGTGGAGTCTGTGGAGAACCAGCATCACGCAGCGGAGCGATACCGTTTCCAGACCCTGAAGCAACGGGGAAAAGGGATGGCTGAACGGATGTCCCTGTGTCGGAATCAGCGAGACGGCGGACGCCGCGGCGGCGTGGTTGCGGCACCACGATCGTGGCGAACGTCTCCTGCCATGCGGATTGGTGATGGGGGCTCATTGGCTTGCCAGATGCGCGCGCCCCCTCGTCACAGATCCACGCCAAAAGCCTCACGTGGCTATCCCGGACCGGGCTCGCGGGCACTGTCTTGAACTTCGTCCACCAGCCCAGGATCACCTTGCCGTTGGAAGGGTACTCGCCAGCATCAGGGAGCTCGCAGAGGCGCAGGACGCGGAGTTTCGCGTCGTACTCGACAAGATCTCGAGCCAGCAGCTTGTCCAGCGCGTCGATGACATCATCGGGGGGCAGGCGGGCGGCGTCGGCCATGGATGGGATTCCCCCGTGCCACAGCCCGGGAACATGGCGCTTCGCCTCGGCCGAGGTGTACAGCGCCAGCCACAAGATGCGCGGCAATGGGGCCAGATCTGTCCACGGCTCCCAGTCCCAGAGCGACGAGCCCAGACGCGTGAAGGCGGTCATTTGGACCTCGGCCGGCGCCGGCGCGCGGCTGCGCTCAAGCGTTGTCCGTTGACACTCTCATTACTCAGCCGATTCCTGACGTCGTACAGATGGCTGATCTCACCGTTCAAGCGAGCGATTGTGGCGTTCAGTTTCGCGACAAGAGCCTCACCTTCCTTGACCTTTGTATCGTAGGCAACGATGTAATCCCGATGGCGTTCCTTCAAGCGATGTTCCCAGTCGCCCAGTCGGCGAATGAACCACCACGGGTCGATCTCCGCTCCACAATCAGTGCACGCAAGGGAAGCATCCCCCTCGTGGCCTACTTCGACGTGCTGATGTGAGCAAGCCAGCTGCTGCTTGCGGCGGATGTACGGTCGTAGATCGATGATATCGTCAGTCGACATCGTCACTCCCATAAGCTGGCTCAGGGAAGCTCTGATCGTCGTACGCCGGTTCCCGGTAGTACGAGCCATCGATCATGGCTAACCCGATCTCCAAGAGGCCGTACCGGTAGAGGAAGTCGGCGAGGACATGCAGTCGCCACATGGCGACCACGATACGCCACTCGCGATGAGGATTGTGCGTTCTCGTCAGGGCAGGCGCGTTTCGCGGCACGCTGCACGTACGGACAGCGCCACCCGTAGCGTGTATCTGCTGGCGAGAACCCTAGATATCTACGACCGCGATGTGGCCCGGGTCTGTGATCACCCAGTGATCGCCGTCGGTGCGATGAACAAGCCCCAGGTTGCCAGCGTGGATGTCGCCGAAGAAGATCTGCTGGGCGCGGTACACCTCGACGAGGCCATCCCCGAGCTCGCGTAACTCGGGCACATGGGTCTGCCGCGCCATCGCCTCACAGGTCTTGAGCCACGCAGCGATCGCGTCACGCATGACCTCATGCGGTCGACCGCCCCCGACGTGACCATTGAGCGCCTTGTAGGCGATCTGCGCAGCATCCCATTGCTCGTTGATGAGCAGCATAGCGCGATCGCCCTGTCGTGAATTGTCAGTCCGCTCATCGAAGAAGACATCGATCTTGCCGACATAGTCCGCGCTCTCGCGCCAGAGCAAGTACACCGGACTTCTCTTCTGGTCCAGGGCGCCCTCCGGCCGGATCACCATGAAGTAGCGCACACAGATCGGGCGCTCGAGCGTTCCGGCCAACTCCGCAGCGAACTCCGCCTCGGTATCATCGGCGGTCAGTTTCAAGACGACCTGATCATCGAGCGTCGGGTACACACACCCGTATTGGCCACAACCGTACTCTCGAACGCTCGCCTCTACGGCCTCGCCGCCGATGGGCACAACATCCTGCAGTTGGGGCAACCACCGGGCGGGCACCCCCATGCCCCTGAGCGAGTCGTACGTGTCGGCGATGATCTTGGTCGCCCAGGGCGGATTCGGGACCATGCGAGCGGAGCGGCGCATGATGATATCCTACAGCGGTACGATGGAGATCACAGACCGAAACCTGGACAAGTTCAAGGTATGGCTCCTGGAGCGAGGTCGCACCGAGGGCACCGCCGATGCCTACGCGACGAACCTCCGCAGCTGCGCCGCCGATCGCAAGGGGTTGACCCATCGGCTCGTGGCGGGCGCTCTCTCGCCCAACACTCTCCGCTCGAACCTCGCCGCACTGAGGGCCTGGGCGCTGTACATCGAGGACCCGAAGCTCGGCAAGCGCCTGGGAGACATACGATTGCCGCCGGCGCGCCGCATCCACACCAAGCAACCTTTGGCGCTCGACACCCTTCGTACGCTGATCAAGCACCTGCAGGTGTGCAAGATGCCCTCGGAGGCCATGCGGCAGGTCTTGCTCATCATGGCAATCCGCGGGTTCCGGTCGGGCGACGTCCTCCGTTTGCGCCGGACGGAGATCCTGCGCGCGCTTGACACCGGCAAGTTGATCTACGAGGGCAAGGGACGGAAGCGGATCGAGTTTGCGGCCCGGCCGTTCCGCGCTCAACTCGAAGCTCTGAGCCAGATCACGGGTTGGAACCGCGTCCGGGAACTCATCGCAAAGTCGGATAACCCCAAGGTGGCCAGCGTCAAGGTCTGGCGCGCCGCGCGCCGCGCGGCTTCCGAGGTCGGCATCGCCGACATGAATCCCCACCGCCTTCGCCACACCTTCGCCACCCGCTACCTTGAGCAGCTCGGCGGCGATCCCAACGCAATTATCAAGCTCCAGAAGTTCATGGGATGGGAGTCCATGAACACGGCCGCGCGCTACGTGGATGCCGTATCGCAGGACGAGCTCGACGCGATCGGCGCCGGGCTGGTGTCCGGGCTCCTGGAATGAGGCCGCACTCCTGTGCCATGTTCAATACGCTACCTGTAGCGTGTAGCATACTATTGCACCTCCATACCCGGGTGGATCGGTTCATCCGGATTGGGGTAACCTTCCCGGGATGCCACCCTCATCGAGATCTGCTGCCCTCACCGAGGAACCAAATGCGTCCGCTCAGGAGAAGTGGGTGGATCTGGAACCACCTCTGCGCAATTCGGATCGCTTGGTAGCCGTGTTTTCGCAGTGCCGTTGGGATGGCCGTATCACATTCGCGATTCACCGTGAATTCGAACGCTACGATCACAATACCGGCGCGACCCATGTCCTCAAGACCTCGTTCGTTCCCGAGAGTCTCACAGGCTCCTATGCGGCGATCCTGCAACTCGCGCTGGCGCACATCGAGAAGCTCAAGGCCGATCGACTCGCCGGGAAACTGCCCTATCCAGAAGGCGGCGCTGAGTCTGACTCTCGGCGGCGCCGACGCTCGGCCGAATGAACGGCTGCATTGCGCCGGGGGTGGGCGGCCTACGATGCCCCGATGCCCCGCAACCCGGCAGTTTGTTCTGCAGGGTCCACGAGAGGGCGCCCGCCTGTCAACGCGGCGGCTGGCTCTCAGCAGAGCGCCGGAGGCGCCAGATGGCAGCGCATCAGGAGCAGCGACTCGACATCTCCAACGTGGCGACGCGCCTGTGGATCGGCGGAAAGCCACCGTTTGATCACGACCTCCCAGCGTTCGATCTCCTTGTTCTCTGCGCCCAGGAGTTGCAGCCGGCAACTCTGGCATTCCACGGCCGGGTGCTCCGTTGCCCTATCCCGGATGACGCACTTGATCATCAGGATCTGCGGCGCGTCGTACTCATTGCCAAGGATGTTGGCGATGCACTCCTGACAGGTCAACGCGTTCTCGTAACCTGCGCGATGGGCCTCAACCGTTCAGCGCTCGTGGCGGCCTTGGCACTTGCCCGTGCGACGAAGATGACCGCCGACGACATCATCGGCCGGATCCGCCAGCGCCGGAACGCCAACGCCCTCTTCAACGCTCACTTTCAGGAGATCATCAGGCGCTTGGTGCGCCGATAGCTACGGGAACGCGATGTGCGTATTGTAGCTCGCGAGCAGCGTGTTCCCCTGGGCGATCGTGATGCCCCCGGTACCCTGAAGGAAACTGGCCATCCAGCACAGCCGGTAGAGCGCCTGGGCCGACTGGGTCAACTGGGTCAGCGTGATGTTGGTGGCGGGCAACTGGTCCGCGATCGCCGAGAGCACCGTGAGCCAGTTACTCACCGGATGAGCAGTGGGCTGCGATTCTGGGAATAGCGGAAGATTCTGAGAACAGAACACCGTGAGTACGCTCTTGACCTGGTTCGCAATCGACCGCAACGCCAAGTCGTCATACGATTGTCCGGCCGCCGCCGCGAGGCTTGGTGCGAAGGTCATGGCTCGTCCTGGTCGGCCACATCGATCCGCAGGGGCGCCGGCCCGCCGTTGGTCAGTGAGAAGATCAACGCGTCGAACATGCCGTCGACCGTCGACCGGATGATGCGTCGGACCGAGGTGCCTGGAGCCACCGCTGCCGGCGCCAGGATCGTCGTCTCCTGATGGTACGGATTCGGACTGCTATCGTCGGTGATGGCGTAGTTGACCGCGCTGATGCCGAAGGTGTTCGGGTCGACGTTGTTGCGGTTCGTGAAGTCCACGAATGCGTATCGCCGACCGTAGTACGGAAGCACGATGTAGAGCACGTGGCCACCGGGCACCACGTAGTTCTGGAACACGAACTCCTTGTTGATCCGGGGCGGGACCACAGAAGCAAGCGGCGTGAAATACTGGACCACATCGAACTGCGGCGGCACGAACTGGATGGCATCTCCCGGCGCGAAGACGCGGGGCTTGAAATTCGGGTCGTAGATATCATCCGACCAGAACAGGATCCTGCCGGGCCTGCCTGCCGGAACATACGTGGCTTCGTTGCGCGCGTTGATCTGACCCGTGAACGACCGGGTGGGCGAGATCGTCATGAACTGCATGAACGTCGGCACCTGGTCATCGAAGTACGCCATGTTGACGTTCGCGATGTCGCTATTGGGGCCCACGCAGAAGGCGTGACCACCCTGGTCCGACTCGTAGATATCCCCGGGGCAGGAGAGCGGTGTGTTCAGCCGGAAGAACCCGTAGTTGTTGACGGCATACGGTGTCGCTTCCGGTTGAGGGAACGACATGATCACCGACCTACCTTTCCAGCGGAAAGCATCTTCGCGGGTGCAGCGGGGACGATTCCTGAGGCGGCACCCGCGAGCCCCGTGATGGTCTCGAGCCACGGGTAGGCTTCGATCAGTACAGCGACCGGATTCACGCTGGTCGCTGCGATGTAGAGTCGATGCCCCTTCGCCACGTTGAAGGGCGTCGGCACGCCGGTCTGCAGCAATTGCCCGCGTCCCGATAGCACTGGGGTCAGGTTGGCGTGTTGCCCCACCGCCACGGGACCCGCCGTCTTCAGCGTCAGCGTGACCTTCGCCCACATCCGATCAGCGTTGTACAGGATCTGCGTCCCGCCTGGCTTTGTTAGGTAGGTAGAAACCTCGTTGCGGTTCTCGGCATCGCCCGTGGTGGCGGCTGGCGCTCTGACCTGGGCCACGCTGGGGTCCAGGGACACCGGCGCGAGTTTGCCTGAGCGGACTGGGGGGAGTGCGGGCACGTTCACCTCGTCGTGAGGAGCAGGTACCCCAGAACGAGAGCACCTCCGATGATGGCCATGAGCGTACCAGAAATCGGCTCGGTGAAATAGGGGGCCGCGTCGGGCGGGATGGTGTACGGCCCCGCTGGCGGATCGGGAATGATCATCGGTGGCCCGCTCAGGCCCGAGGAGACCGCCTGCCCGATCGCCCACTGCCGGTCGATGTCGAGCACGCGTGCAGCGACCTTCGCCGCGCTCTGGCTTCCCAGCGGGACGGCGCCACTCGAGGCCGTCCACCGGGCGATGTCGTGATAGACATCGCCCGTCGTGAGTCCACCCAGGGCCGCCTGCGCCAGTTGAGCGAGCTGGTGGGAACCTGCACGCCCCACAGCGAACGCGAGGCGTGCAAGCTTCCATGAGTCATCGGTTCCCAGTGTTGCCTCGGGGAAGGACAGCATCCAGAGGACCGCCTCGTACTCGTACTCCAACACGCCGATGGCGATGTTGCTCTCGGGATCCGATATCGCACTCACATCATAACCGAACAAGGGCGGAACATAGCTCGCGACCTGCATGTACCCCACTTCACCGAGCGTGGGATCGCCTGGTGCGCCGAAGTTGCCACCGCTTTCGTGCAGGATGATCGAGGCAACCCACCCCGCCGGCAGCCCCCCGTGATACTTGTCGATCCATACCCCGAGTTGGTCGTAGATCGCCTTGGCGCGAGCTACATCCGCGTCGAAGTTCGGATCGATGGCCATGCCTGAAGCGTAACGCGGCAACTACGCCCCGGGCAAGTTGACTCGAAGTGCAACTGCTGCTAGCCGAGCTCGACCATCAACACATCTCGCGCCAAGTTGATGGTCTCCATCTTTCGATTTGACCCACCCCGGTCGGGGTGATGTTTCTTGGCGAGCTGTCGATGGCGAGCCTTGATCATGTCGACATTTAGCGCCTCGGTCGGCCCGAACCCCAGCACCTGCCGCGCCGCCGCTCGCGCCTTGCGAAGCTCGGCATCCGGATCATGAGGAGGCTGTTGTCGCTGTCGCGTGTGTGGGATGTTCCAGTTCCATGGGCGATCGGTGCCTGACTGCGCGCGTCGATGCGCCCCATTCTCCGAGACCCCGGCGATATCCGGCCGGTAGTTGCCTCCGATGCCAGCGACCCATTGGTTCAGGAAGGCCTCTGCGGCGCCCAGGGTGGCATCCCGGTTGATGGGGTTGCCCTGCAGCCAGTCGGTCAGCGAGTCCAGGAGCACGCGCGCTGGCGGCCTGGGACGGCTTGCCTCAGCGAGCGCCATGCGGTGAGGATCGCAGAGCGGCGGGCTGCCGGATCCATCCATCGGGCAGCGGCGACTGCCCTCCTTGTAGGTGCAGCGCGGCACCGTGGCGCGCGGCATGGCCGATTCACCCAGTCGGAGACTTGCTATCGATGTCCGCGTGCGGCGGATCGCCCAGAACGACGACGTTGGGAGCGGGTACGGATACGGGTGCTACAGATGCCGCGCGGCGGTTGAAATCGTGCGGGATCGGTGGCTTGGGACCGAACACGCCGTCGAAGTCGAGCGGCGGCGCCGTCTCCGTCGGTACCGTGACAGTGGCGCCATCGGCGCCCTCCGTCGTCACGGGCGGCGCATCGTAGTGGCGCACCATGCTTGTGTAGTTGGCCGGGAGCTTGTCGCCCAGCTGATCCGAAAAGACATCCCCCTCAAGGGATCCGAACGGACCGAGCGCCTCGACGCCCTCTTGTGGACTCGGCCAAGGAATCGCATCCGTAGTGAACGCCGGAACCTCGTCGCGAGGAGGTCTCGGCCAGATGTGGCGCACGACGGCCACCATGGTGCTGGACGACGCGTACAGGATGGTCACCCACTTCGCGACGTCCACGAACTGGTCTGGTGGCAACATCCCGAACGCGCAGAGAGCCAGAATGCCGGCGATGGTCAAGCCGAAAAACACGTGGGGCATCGCGATCACCCGACCTTCGGCGGTGGAACGACAGCGATCGGTGGTACAGGCGGGGTGGGCGATGACGGCTCTGGCTTGGTCGGTGCTCGCTCGGTCGCCATTCGGGCCAGGATACTCGTGATCAGTGGCTCGATCTGCTGCCAGACCGCCGGTGCCGTCTTCGGTTGCGCCGAGGCGATCCCCACGGCGCCGGTCACGGTTTTGGCAGCGGCGTAGGTCACGAAGATCCACTTCGTGTAGTCGAGCCACTGGTCCACCGGGATGACGCCCAGGACGCACAGCGTGGTGGCCGCAGCGATGAGGGCGACCGCCACGATACCGCGCTCGCTTTTCCAGAGATCCAGGATAGCTCCCATGCGGCGCATCCTGGCACGGGAAGCGGTCTAATCGCAACACGGATAGACCGCCGCGAAAAGTTGCGCGACCGGGCACATCATCCAAGAACTCGCCCAGTCGCGCTCGCGCGGCTAATTCCGCGCAAACTCGTTACTTGCTCTTGCGCTTCTTCGCTGGCTTGGCCGGAGCGATGCCGGCGGCATGGTTGACGTACTGGTGCCACTGTTTGGGCAGTTGCGCCATATCCAGACGACCGGCCGCTACCAGAATCCCCAGGATCACGCCTTTCACCAGATCGTGCGTCGGCGGTTTCTTCTCGGACATTGCAACGATGTCGTCGATGATGACGCCCTGCATGGGCTTGGTCTTGGGCGGTACCGGGGGGGACTTCTCGGATTTCTCGGGCTCGGCCGCGAGCGGGAGATCGGCCTGGGGACCCCCGACCACCGGTCCCTTCTTGCCCTTGCCCTTGGCCATCTTCTTGGCGGCTTCTTTGTCAGCCTTCTTCTTCGCCTTCGCCGCCTCCTTGTCGGCCTTGGCCTTGTCGCGCTTGGCCTGGGCCTCCCGCCTAGCGATCTCCTTCTTCTCCTTGGCGCTCTGGCGCGCGCCGGACTTGTCACCGGAGGCGCGCGCCTCGGCCACCTTGTCGGCTTCCTTGTCCTGCTCCGAGCCCTTGGTCCCGGTTGCTAGATCGCGGAACTGCTCCTCGCTGATCTCGCCCTTGCGCCAACGGTCGAGCAGCTTGGGGCTTGCAACCGCGCGCGCCCCCAGGATCTTGGAGACCCACGACTCGGACCGGCCGATGATCTGGGCGATCTTGGCCATCGTTGTCACGTTGCCGGTGACCTCGTCGTTGCTCGCTCGAAGCCGGGCAGCACTCTCGCTGAGCTCGAACGCCGACAGCCCCTGGCGGAGGGTGACGGCCGTCAGTACCTCTCGCAAGTACCGCTGGGCCAACTCCTGCGTCCATTCGACCGGCTCCGGCTCGCGGTCGACGACCGGGATCAGGATGCTGTCGTTCTTCTTGGGGAACGCCACCTGCGCCGCCAGGTAGCGGCGCTGCCCATCGAGCACCAGCTGCTCGACTTGATTCCCAGCCTTGACCCGCACCACGAGCAGCGGCTCGGTGATGCCAGCGAACATGTTCTCGTCGGAGATGTCGGAGACGGTTTTGGCCTGGATGTCAGCGGCCAGGGACTGGATGTCCATGTCATCGAGACCGGTGAACAGGCGGGGATTCTTCCAGAACTTGCGCTCGATCTGGAGTTCGCCGAGTGGCACCCACCGCACCTCGCGATTGCCCTCAGGGGGAACGGGCGGGCCGTCCTCGAGATCCTCCGCGCCCGCGTCGTCGGCCTCCGATCTGGCGTCCTCGTCCTCGTCATCGCTAGCTTCCGACATCTCGTCCCCATCGTCCTCGGCCTCGATGCCCGGATCTGGATCCTCGTCTTCGTAGGTCACGGGCCCGGGATCTTCGTCTTCGTCTTCATCTTCGTCCAGGGGACCCGACGCGCTATCGTCGTAGTCTTCGTCACGCGGATCGGGATCCAGGAACAACTCGGGGCTGGGCATGTGGTCGATCTCCTGTCGGTGGGAAAGATAGAGGCAGGGACGACGGCGGATCTGGGGAGGGTGCCGTCATCCTTCGCGGTCAGAGGGGTGATGCGCCACCTCGCGGGCTACTGCCATCGCCAGCCCAGCGCCGTTACTCGCTGGGCGAAATCATGTGTCACCCTCATCTCGTTGCTGAACATCATGCACATCGGGCTTTCCACTGGCAAGGACATCGCGATGTCTCACGCAGTCTGCTGTGCGATGGCTTCCAGCGCGGCCAGGATGAAGTCTGCCGCTACCTGCGGGACGATCGCGTTGCCGTAGCCCCGCAGTAACCCCACGCGGCCGGGTAGCCTTGCAACCAGCGGGAATGCTCCGGGTTCAACTGGCCGGGCGACCGGCGGTCCGCCGCTTGGGTCTCGGCAGAGGACCCAGTCGGCATCTGCCCAGAATCCGCCAGTTGCGCCTGGAGGGATAGCGAGGTCACAGACTCGCCGATGTGGGTACCTGCCGCCTTGGTCTTGCGCTTCCGGTCCAGGAACGCCTCCGGTGTCCCGCCCGCTTCCTGCGCAGCTGGCGTCGCCCAGGATGCCGGCCGAATCACCTCGTGAGCCGTTGTCGGAAGATCCTGGCCGGTCGCTACCCTTCGCTTGCCGCCCTTGGCGCCGTCCGCGGCGCGGGGTGTGGGCCAGGACGCCAGCGCCGCCGCTCCGTGGTGGGTCAGTTGCGCCTTCGCCCCGCTCTCCCTGGTCATGCCCTCGGGTGGCTCGACTGTCCCGCGAGCGTGCGCGTCGGGAGTCGGCCAATGGCTCAGCCTCGCCACCTCGTTCAGCGGTCGGGCGTTCTCGCCGTGCATGTTCGACGCGCCGGACTTCCAGTCCCGTGCCGCCGGGGTTGGCCACGCCGTGGCTTTGCCCCTAAATAGGCCGTTGCCTACAAATTCATCGCGCTGCCTCTAAATCCGATCTCCGTCCGGAAACCGGACGTCAATCCTCGTCGGATTCGGTGTTGTCTGCTGTCACAGGGCCGCTGTAACGTCGTCGACCGTCGCCGCTTGTGGCGACATGAACCCATAGCGGCCCGAACGACGGCTTGTACCCGCCGCCGGGCCTTGGAGTCGACGATGCCGAAACATCGCAACCCCCGCCCGAAGGTATCCAAGCAACCACCCGCCCACAACTTCGACCCGGCCATCCTGACCACGGTTTCGCTGGTCTACGAGGATCTCGTCGAGGTCGAGGCGCTGGCGGTCACCGCCGACGAGGCCGTGACGAACCTGCCGCCGAAGCCGCGGGCAAGTACGGTCGCACGCTGGCCAGGTTGTACACGCTCGTCAGCAAGACCTCGGGGCGCGCGCAGGGCGCGCTGGAACGCAGCGAGGAGTTGGTGGCGCAGATCGCGGCGGCCCGCGCTGGGAAGCGCTCGGCGCGCTGACCCGAGCGCGAAGTCCGCGAACCGGTTCAAGTACTTGGAATTCTTCGAATCGGGAGTGGACAGCACGCCCGACCCGGTGGCACTGTGCACCTGCGAGTGAGCGGGTCGGGCGCACCGAGTTCTTGAGTTTTGATCTCGCCCAGCCAGCGGGCATGGTGCCGCAGGCCGGGGTCAACCAAGGACTCCTGCATGATCTCGCGCGCACGCGCACCGCCCAACCAAACGCCAAGCCCCCCGGAGTTCCACCTCCGGGAGGCTTGGTGGTGGGCGTGACCCACATCGCTGAGCTAGTCGAACCTGGCCAGTGGCGCGGCGCGACCGTCTCCTCGTAGCGAAGAGACGTTAGCCCGCGCTGCGGACCGGGACAAGCCTTCTTTTGTCTCGAAACGACCGAAAGGACCGGGAATTATGCACGGTTCACAGGTACTCGTTTGTCCGCAGGTGGCCCGCCTCCGACGGTGGCGGACGGTCACGCTGCACTGACGTGATCTGAGCGCCGGGGCCGTGCTGCGGCCCCGGCGCCTCCTTCTTTCCACTGGCATGGAGCTATTTCGTGTCCTCGTTCGCCTCGCGCAGCCCCAACGTCAGTAGCCACGTCGACATCGGTAGCCCCCTGCGCGCGGCGGCGGCGGCGAGCACCTCCTTCTGCTCTGCGGTCATGCGGATCTGGACGGTCTCCTCTTTGCGCGTTGCCTTGCGGCGCTTGATGCGGGTCGCCATGCCGCTACTGTACGTACACGAGAAGTGCGCGTCAAGCCGCTTGACGAGGCGTGCTCTTGTACGTACAGTAGCAATATGGACGCTGCATCGCCCGTCGACGCTCGTCAGGCTCGCGGCCTCGCGCTGGTCAAAGCCCAGCGCTCCAAGATCAAGCACATGGCCGGTTCGCGGTGGCTCGTGCCATCGCAGACCAACCCGAGCGGCGGCTACGTGGTCGACGCCGAGCAGAACTCGTGCACCTGCCCCGACCACGAGGACCGTGGCATGGTTTCCCCTTGCATTTAGCCGACGCTGTCGCCATATTGTTTCCCATGACAATCCCACGTCGCGTTCACTGACCAAGTGGCGGCGTGCATTTCGACCCCGGGGAGCGATTCGTCGCTCCCCGGCTTTGCACTCCGGGCGCCCTCCGCGTCGACCCCAAGGTGCAGCCTCGCCGGCTCAAGGTGCAGCAGCGTGCCGATCCCGGGATCTGCTCACTCGTGCATGTCAAATCCTCACTCGTGGTTTGCCATGCAGCGTCAAATTCGTTGCCTTGAAACCAGGAGGCTACCTCAGCTCCTCGGATGTCCCAAGTGGCCGTAAACTCAAGGCATAGCGTCCGAGGCGATGCCAGTAACTTGCCCCGTGCCATTACGGGCACTTATCGTTCGCCCTATGAGCGAAACGGGCGAAAGGACAAGCGAAACGACCAGTGTCATCAAGACTGCGATAGAAGCAATCAAGACAGCGAAAGAAGCACTGGATCCTGCCAAGGAACCGCGACCTGGACCCCTGGTAGTAGTAGCCCGGTTCTATCTGTCGCTGATGGTACTCATGGCGGCGGCCAGTTCGGCAGCTGCGATCATCGATTTCGAGACCGGGCACGAACCCTCATCAACCGTCAACCTGCTGCGTTGGTGCCTGATGCTCGCCTTCGGCTTGGGGTTGCTCCTCGGTATTGCGCTGATCTGGCTTCTTCTCCGGAGGGATGTCCTCTATCTTTTCAATCCAGCCGAGTTGTCGGAAGCGCAGCAGTCCGCTCTGTTGCCTCGGACAAAGGAGCAAGCGACGACAGAAACAGCGGGCCAAGGACAACCGCCGACGAAGGCGCAGGGACCACACGGAACGCCGTAATGCTTTACCATGTACAAGCGGCCATGAGGCCCGGCGTGACCTTGGTAGCGTTCCAAGCAGCATTGAATCCAGCACACAGTTGGTATCGTCTATCCAATAGTTCATGGTTAATTTGCAGCCCACTCGAGGGTGCACAAGTATGGTTAGGCCGTCTAGCGCCCTATACAGATCCCGGTGGTTGGTTGTTCATCTCTAGATTCGATACTGGAGAATATTATGGTCGGATGCCCACGGCCTTTTGGACATGGCTTACAGAACATACTAATGACCAGCCGTAATTTATTCAACGACGGTCTCCTCGTCCACGAAGTCGTCCGGCGGGTGACCGCAGTGCGGGCACACCCGGGGCGACAGCCACTGGCCCGCGAGTAGCTCGTCCATCGGCACGCCCACGAACCGGGCGACTCGCAGCGCCAGCGCGGGCGTGACGGCCTTCTTGCCGCTGGCGACCTTCTGGATGCTGTCGTACTCGTAGCGCAGGGCCTTGACCAGCGGCTTCCACGCGCCAGCGCGCAGCCGCAGGAACCGCAGCGCGGTGCGGACGGCCTTCTGTTCCTTCGCGGTCAGATCGCTCACACTTGCTCCTCGGGAATCTGGACAGGCAGGGCAGTCGGCGCGTCCTGCCAGAATACCGGGGCGAGCCCGGCCGTGAAGATGGCCTTGACGAGGCAGCACAGGTTGTGCGCCACGCACATCGCGAGCACTTCGTTTGCGCGAGCGGTCGGCAGTCGCGACGCGACCGACGCACCGAACCGCGCCTTGAGCATCGAGAACACCGTCTCGACGTTCGACCGGCGATGGTAGTGCGCGAGGAACCGCTCTTGGTTGAGCGTGAACTCCACGAGGTGGCGCGACCACACCGGGGCCTTGGGGTTGACCACCGCGTTGACCTTGAACGGCACGAACGCTTCGACGTTGAGCGACTCCATCACGTTGTGGTTGTCGACCGACGAGTAGGCCTTGTCGGCACTGATCTCGCGCACGTCGTGGTGCTTCATCGTGTCCGCCAGCAGCGCCGGTAGCTGCGGGCAGTCGCCCTCGGAGGTCACGCGCGCAGCGGTGATCGCGTGCGTGACGGTGCCGCACGCGACATGGAGCTTGACCCACTGGTGCCGAGCGCTGAGCTTTCCGTGCTTCTGGTCGAACCACCTGTCGTACGTGACAGTGGAAAACCCCGTGGAGTCGACGGCGTACTGGCCGTTTTCGATCACGCAGAGCGGCGCAGCGGACTGCTCGACGAGCGAGGTCAGGATCTCCGTCGAGGATGGCTCGGCGAGAAACTTGGAGATCGCGTTGAAGTGACCGACCGTGCGGATGTTGCCTCGCGCAGCGCTCTCGCGCAGGTCGGACTGAGCACGCCGGTTCGACAACGCCATGTAGACCTTCAGAACCACCGCGAACACGAGGTCGGCGATCGGCAGCGGCTTGCTCCCACGACCGGGCGTGTACGGCGGCTGCGGGATACCAGCGCACAGCGCCGTGAGCAGGCGCTCGACGTACTCGCGCTCGTGGACTTGGCTCGCGTTGTACGCGCGCCAGCAAGGCTGCGCGTACGTGCGCCGCTTGATGGTGACCGTCTCCGTCACGGTCCCGTCCTCGCCCACGTCACGCCCCCACGCGATCCAGAACAGGACCGCGTGTTGGTGCTTGCAGGTGCTGCGGCGCTCCTCGTAGTCGGGGCAGGTGCAGGCCGAGCTCTCGACGTCGACGAGGTAGCGCTCCGATGCGCGCGTCTGCGAGGGGACCGCCCAGCGCCGGCCGATCCGCTTGATCTGAGCGGAGGTGGCGATCTGCCGACCGCGCTCCTCTCGTGCGTCCACCGTCGATTCCATTCGACCAATGTAGCAACATTAGTCCTGAGGTGCAAGGACAATTGACAAGACGGACGAGCGTAGGCACATTAGTCCGCATGGCTCGACAGAAGACGCAGCGCATCAAGCGGCGTAAGGAAGTCCGCAAAGACCAGGACATCCGCATCCGCGTAACGGAGGAGCAAAAGCAGACGCTTACCGAGGCCGCCGAGCGGGCCGGGCTTGGGGTGAGCTCGTGGCTGTTGATGCTGGGCTTGCGCGAGGCGAAGAAGGACACGGTGTAGTTCCAGTGGAAAGGAGGAAGCACCGAGGCCACAGCGCGACCTCGGTGCGCAAGCACAGATCCGGTGGATCAGTGCAGGGCAATCACTCGCCACCGTAGGAGGCGGGCCGTCTGAGGACAGACGTGTACTCGTGAGTTGCGCACTATGGGATCCTTTGGGCAATAGGGGGTTGCCCCGGTCCGCTGCGCAGTGCTATCGTCCTTGTGCTCGCTCAGAGCGGACGTCGCACCGGCCTCGGCCGGGTTCGACTAGACAGGAATGTGGGCCACGCCCACCCCAGGCTTCCGGAGGTGAGATTCCGGGAAGCTTGGCGTTGGGGTAGTCCGATCCGGGCGGCGGTGCGCGTGCGCGCGAGGGCATGCAGGAGTCCTTGGGTTGGTCCCTGCCTGCGGGCTAGGCCCTCAAGCCGGGGTGATCTTCAACTCATGAACTCGTTGCCGCTCGACCCACACACGCCCACGCGCACAGTGCCTTGGATTCCGGAGTGGGCGCTAGACCGGTTCGAAGAATTCGAATCACGGCGCGCCAAGTTCGCGTAGACGTTCGTGAAATTGGTTACGACCAGCTCGGCGCGCGCAGGATCATCACGCACATCCTGACTTCACGTGCGCGTCGAGGGCGTCGATCGCGCTGTCGAGGACGGCGTACACCGTCTCGCCGCCATCCTCCGTCTCAGGCGCCCACAGCGTGGCCCGGGCTGCGTGCGCCACGCGCCAGAGAAGCCTGGCCGTCTGCGCCCGGATGATCAGGTCTCCGGGGTTGAGGTTGAGGGCGGGACGTTGCTTCGGTACCTTCGGGCGGGGGTTGCGATGTCTCGGCATCGTGGACTCCTTGGCCCGTCGGTGTTCAAGCACCGGCGGGCCGCTATGGGTTCGTCGCCCACGCTACGGAGCCCCTACGACATCGAGACGTGATTGACGCGGCGCTCAATCCTCGACGGAGAGCGGCGCTCGATTAGCCCAAGGTGCAAGCCGGCCAGCCCAAGGTGCAGAAAGCGTTTCCGACGGGCTCAAGGTGCAAAGCCTCGCTCCCCGTATTCTTTTCGGCTGACCAGTTACCAGCCGTTGACGTACCCAACGGGTAGCATGCCTGGATGGGGCAGCGTGTACGCTTGTTCATCGACTTCTGGAACTTCTCGCTCGCCTGGAAGGAACGCGCGGGTGGGCAGCAATGCGATTGGAAGAAGGTCCCTCGGGTCTTTTGTGATGCAGCCGCTGCCACGTTGAAAGATGCCGGACTTGGAGACCTAGATCTCGTCGAAACAAGAGTTTACGCATCATACGAGCCAGGACGCGAAGCCAAACTACGCCATTGGCTCCATAATTTCTTGGATCGGCAACCTGGTGTTTGCGTATTTACCGCTGAACGGCATTGGCGCGAGCGCCCAATCCACTGTCGGGCGTGCGGTGTGGAGACAGTGCGGTGCAATTGCGGTGTTCCATTCGGTCGGGCAGCCGAGAAGACCGTCGATGCCCGAATCGTCACTGACCTGATGAGCCTTGCTTGGGAGGCGAGCTTTGACGTGGCGCTGCTAGTTACGAGCGACGCCGACTTTATCCCGGCCGTTGAGAATCTTCAGGCCAAGAATTTCCGCGTCGTGAATGCTACCTGGCGCGGGCATGGTCACGAACTCGCCGCGAAAGCATGGGCATCGTTCGAGATTGATAAGCTCATACCGCACCTCAAACGACCCTAGAACAAGGCCAGCCTCAAGAGAACCAGCCTGCCGACTACCGGGTAAGCCAGCTGACCCGAATAGTCCGCGTCTGGATCGGTGCCGATCCCGCCGCACGCCGCTGCACTGAACCTGTTGCCTCTAAATTCATCTCGCTGCCCATAAATTCGCCCTTCCGACGGGATTTGGAGGCAAAGCCCCACGCCGCCGTCCGAGCCGCGCCCAGGAGCGTCGGGTTGCTGGGCCCGTGATGGAACGTTTCCCGGCTCGCCGTGCCATCGCTGGCCAGCGGCGTCGGCCACACGGCGGTCTTCGCCGCCCCCGCCAGCTTGAGGGTTGGCGTTTCGTGGTCCCCGTGCGCGTAGGAGTAGTCCCCGCGGGACACGGTCGGTGTAGGCCACGAAGTACAGCCGCTGTCTGGCGTGCGGCGCGCCGACGCCCGCAGCGCACAGATCCGCCGCCCCGACGGCGTAACCGCATCGTTCCAGGTCAGCGAAAACAACGTCGAGCCACCCGAAGCCATCCTTGCTCGCAACCTGCTCTCCAAAGAGGATTGGAGGGCGACACTGCTCGATGAGTGCGAACCATGCTGGCCAAAGATGTCGAGGGTCGCGAACTCCTTCCCCCTTGCCCGCGTCGCTGAACGGCTGGCAGGGACAACTACCGGTCCAGATGTCGGCATCATTCCTCTAGCTTGCTGATCTTCTCGAGCATTCGATCCACGACCGCGCGGCGCCGGTTCCCCTGATCGATGGTCAGCGGTCGACCTTGATACCGGCGCATCACAGCCACCAGCCGAGGGCGACGACCGAGACCAGCACGCCAGCCAGGGCCCCGCTGGTGAAGGCCAGTGCGTACACGAGAGCGTGTGTCATGCCGCACCCCCGAGCTCGGCCTCGGCCTCTTGCAGCGCCATGTTGAGATCGGATGCGCGCTCGTGGGATCCGCCCAGGTCGAGGGTCACGTTCGTGATGCGGATCTCATGCGTCTTCCCGGGATGCTTCGTCGTCACGTTGAACTCCTTGGTTGAGGTGCTGCCATGCGCCGGCTCGCGGATCGGGCCTGGGGCGGTCGCTCTGCCACCGGGCCCGTCCGGTCGCAGGTCGGTACTTGAGGCGAACCAGCACGAGCAAGGTATCACCCAGATCGGACAGGATGCCACACGGAAGCCAGAAGACGGCCCGCAGAAAAGCGCCGAACCCTGTCATGGTAACCGCAGTTTCTGTCGCACGGTCGTCTGGTTCATGCGACCGATCTTTGCGCGCTGATGTACGGTCAGGCGCGTGTAAGTAGCGTAGGTAACGAAGCCGAGGTGCGCCTTCTCGAGCATGGCCACCTCCTCCCATGAGGTAGCGCGACCGATCAGGATAGCGATCTCTCGCGGGATACACCGCTGGTCAATCACGCTCATCCGATCACCCGACCTTGATGGGTCGCCATGCGGCGATCCGGCGATCGGGGGGCACGGCGGGATCGGACAGGTTGACCAGTAGGAGCCAGTTGTCCCGCGCGAGGCACGCGGGACCGATGACCCACTCCTCGCCCGCCGCGATCGAGTCGGCGATCACGTCCGTAGGTGCCCCGATCTCGAAGCCAGCGCGCACGAAGAAGTGCGACTCGGCCGGCTGCCGCAGCGTCATGTCCAGATCCAGCGTCCCTTCCCGACTGATCTGGATCGGGATACCGACCATCGTGCGCGACTCGACGAGGGTGGCGTCCTCATCGAGGTCGTCGATCACGACCACTTCATCATCGTACAGAGGGGGGATGGGGACCGCGTGAGAACGGGTGCGCATTGTTACAACCTCGGTGGTAGAGCGTCCCTGCTTTTGGTCACATCGAGGGCGGGACTGCCCAGGTCCGCTGACACGACAGCGGAACGGCGTAGCCGGTGATCGGGGGCGTGGGCGGCAGATCCGAGATCGCCAACATGCAGGCGTCTTGGTCGGCCGGCTGCACCGTTCCGCCCATGCCACACCAGTGCTGGTAGATGATCTGGCATCCCGTGCCGGTGGCATGTGGATCGGTGGCCTGACACCAGGCGGTCGCCTGCTCCTGGCAGGCCTCCGTGCGGACGATCGGCGTGTTCATCGAGGTGCAGGACTGGATCATGGCGGCGGCGAGTAAGACTTTCATGGCTAAATCCTATCGGTAGGAGGGACTGGAGTCGGTGGAGCGAATCGCTGCGCTCAGCGGCCCGCTGCGGTGGTCACAGCACGTACTCCCTGCTGAGGTTCCTGCCCGCCCACTGGATGGTGACCAGGGCCGAGCGCTCGAAGGCCATGCCTCCGCACTTCTTGCAAATCCCACGGTGCTCTCGCACCTCGGTAGACACCGCCTCCCCGCTGGTGCCCTGCATCCAGGGGTGCCGCTGAATCTCGGCGGTCGCCTCCTGGATGCGTAGGAGCGTGCGGTATTCCGGGGCGGTGAGGCGCGGGCTGGGGGCGGTCTCCCAAGTCACCAAGTCGGCGAGCGACTTCGACGTCCTCCCGGCCGCTGTCCCCCGTAGGCATTCCCAGATTCCGCGGACGTCCACAGGATGCGGAAGGTCAGCAAACACCATCTGCCGGCGTTTCGTGAGTAGGCCGAACGGGCGGAACAACTCGTCCCGCACGATGCCCAGAAGCTCATCCTCGGGCAGGATGCACGAGCACCATCGCGTGCGCTGGTCGAAGGTGCCACGATCCCGTAGCGCTTGGTGCTCTTGCCATGCGCGGTGGTTGCCGATCTCTTCTTGCTCGAGCTCGCTGAGCGGCGTCACGATGACGCTGGCAAGATGTTCGGGTTGAACCCCAGGGCGCCGGAGTGCGGCGCGCCTAGCGGCCTCATGTGCGGAGTCGGTGTCGGTGCTCTCCACCATGAGGCGGATGCGGTAGGTGACATCGGCGTGGTAGCGGTGAGTGGTCATGAGATCTCCATGCTTGAGCGGTCCCGCGGAGGCGCGCGAGATTGCGCGCGCCGTCAGAGGATGTTCAAGCGGATGGCGTCCAGCGCGGCGACCTGTGCGTCACGCTGGAGCGCCAGCGACTATGCGCCCTCGCCGAGGTCGGTCGCCACGCCGGTCAGTCCGCCGCCGGCCTCGGGAGTGGTCGACTCGACGATCTCGCACCACTCGCCTTCGTCGGCGATCATCGCGTCGGCGCAGCTGCGCTCCACGGTCAGCCGCCGCGCTCCGTTGTGCGGGTACACGCCGCGGTTGCCGGCGGCGCTGTGGGAACCGCGGAGGTGCGGCGGCATCCACTCCACCACCACGGTCTCGCCCACGTTGCCGACCCACGAGCAGCGGCAGCCGCTCCAGGCCCCGCACTCGCAGCGCACGGTCTCGGCCTCGATAGCCTCGCTCTCGTGCTCCTCGCCGCGCTCCTCAGCCTCCGCGACCTCGCTGGGCGCGTACAGGTACACGGTCTCGCCGAGGTCGTTGGCGATCTGCTGAGCCGCGCGCCGGGCCGCGTCGTAGCCCTGGATCCCTGCGGTGAGCTGGTTTCCGTCGCCAGTGTCGATGCTGTAGTTCGTCGTCGTCATGGGTCAATGTCCTCGTGGTTGGCGTCCGGTCGGTCTGTCGGCGCGGCGTGGCATCGCCGCACCTGCAGGCGGGCCGGGTTACGCGGAGCAGTCAGCGTGCCGCGAAGCTCTTGCAGCCGATGACTTGACCATCGGCCCCGCGAACGACATCGGCTGGCACCAGCAGGTCGCGTCGTTCGGGCAGCGCATCGGCGATGATCTGCGAGACGATGTAGGCCACGCCGTCCTTCGGATCCGGCAGGCCACTGACGGCGCCGAATTTCCGCCGCACCAGCGGCAGATGATCGCGCATGCCGCCATCGCCGAATGGATCCCATTCCAGCGGAGGAAGCGGATCCAGCGTCTCGGCGCAGCGCGCGACGCCATGAGACTCGAAGATCATGTGGAGCGCAGCATCTTGGCGAAGCAGGCGAACGGTGTGAGGGGTGTAGTTGACGACAAATGTGGTGGTGGACATTGGATATCTTTCTGGACTAAGCAGTCCCGCCCGGGCGCGTGCAGCGCACGTGCCCAGAGAGGACACTCAGACTGCGATGGAACGGCGGTGGTAGGTCTGGAACCGTGCGGTGCGCTTGGCCATCATCTCGCCGTGGTAGGTGTTGAAGATCCGGCGCGGCTGGATCAGGGAAGCGGCGTACGCTTCCGCTGCGGCAGTCTCGCGGCTGTCCTCTGGCTCGTACCCATCGGAGGGAGCACAGAGCGTCAGGATAGGCGCGTCCGGCGGGCCCGGATCGACCACGACGACCGGATCTGGCACCGGGGATGGCAGGATGACGAGTCGAGCTCCGCTGCGGAGCGCCCCAACGAACCCGACGTAATACCGCTCGGTACCAAGGGACCACGAGGTGTCGTCGTTCATGTCGCGCTCGAGGGCGTTGGCCGCAGCCGTGCCGAGCGGTGCCGAGTCACAGGCCAGGATCTCGCCTCCCATCGAGCGGTAGTAGATCCGCACAATGTGCCGCGCCTTGTCGTCGGCGGGAGCACTCAGATCGGGCTGTCGCGCACGGAGCGCAATCTCACCGCGCTCCCCTGCGAGCTCGAGGGCCCTGTCGTAGTTCGGCGCGCGGTCGCGGTGCGGTCTGG
>Ga0187779_10000212_pt1 | contig 42668 bp, 41 predicted proteins | sample 1015_Q2_SP10_10__FD_132435 | JGI IMG/M metagenome (GOLD analysis project Ga0187779, IMG submission 132435) | Tropical peat soil microbial communities from peatlands in Department of Meta, Colombia - 1015_Q2_SP10_10_MG | ecosystem: Environmental > Terrestrial > Soil > Wetlands > Peat | place... | reverse complement strand
GCCAATGGACGCTGCACTTGGCTGCCGATTCCGGTCGAGATTGCAGCTGGGAACAGGCCGATGCAGGCTGACAATGCCGTCATCAGCATCGGCCGCATGCGTTGGGAGGCGGCGTGGAACATGCCTTCGAGGCTGCTCAGGCCGCCTCTCAGCATAACCTCGTTGTAATAGGTGATCATCAGGATGCCGTCCATGACTGAAATGCCGAACAAAGACACGAACCCAATCGCAGCGGAAATGCTGAAATGGAGCCCCGTGACAAACAGTGCCAGCACCCCCCCAGCGACTGCGAAGGGGATGCCGGCCAGCGCGAGGAGGCTGTCCCCCACCGAATTGAACAGGCCATACAACAGGACCATGATCAGCACAAGGCTGAGCGGAACGATCACCTCAAGGCGTTTCTTGGCTTGCTGCAGTTCCTCGAATTCCCCGGCCCATTCGATCCGATAGCCCTCTGGAAGCTTGACCTTGCGCGCAATCTGCTCCTCTGCGTCAGCCACAGCTCCCTCGAGGTCACGACCTCGCACGCTGAATTTGATGGGAATAAACCGCTGATTGCGTTCGTGGTAGATGTACGAGGCACCAGTGTCCAAGGTGATCGTCGCGAGCTCGCTCAACGGAATGTAGGCATTGGGGCCGCTGCTGGTCTGAAATCCCACCTTGATCCCGCGCACCTTTTCCAAGCTGGCGCGGTATTCCGGTGCCACGCGGACGAGTAGCGCAAATTGACGCTCGCCTTCCAGGACCGTGGTCGCTTGCGCGCCACCTAACGCCCCTTGGACCATCGTGTTGACGTCCCCCACATTCAAGCCATATCGGGCTGCATTCTCGCGGTCCACGGTAATATTGAGATTCGGCTGTCCCAGCACCCGGAAGACGCCGAGATCACTGATCCCCTTGACCTGATCCATGACGCTCAGCACTTGCGTCGCGATGTGTTCGAGTGTTGCCAAGTCGCGACCAATGATCTTGATCGAATTGGCACCTTTGATGCCCGACAGGCCCTCTTGGATATTGTCCTGAATGTACTGTGAGAAGTTGAAGGTAATGCCGAGGAAATCATCGGTGAATTCCTTCTGGATGTCTTCGATCAGCTTGTCCTTCGTGAGCCCAGGGGTCCACTGGTCCATGGGCTTGAGCGGCGCGAAGAACTCGGCGTTATAGAAGCCCGCGGCGTCGCTGCCATCGTCCGGTCGGCCGTGCTGAGAGACTACCGTGACGACTTCGGGGTGGCTGAGCAGGATCTGGCGCATGCGGTCAACCTTGGGCATGCCGGCTTCCAGCGAGATCGTCGGAGGCATCGTGACACGAATCCAGAGGTTGCCCTCTTCGAGGACCGGCAGGAATTCCCCGCCGAGCCGTGGAACAAGTAACACGGCGCTGACTAGGAACCCGATGCCGATCAGGACCATGATCGTCCGCCGGGATAACGCCCAGTGTAGGACCGGCTGATAGACGGCGCGCAGCGCCCGCACGACGATGGTTTCGGTCTCCCGAACATGCGCCGGCAGCAGGAGCGACGCCAAAACCGGGGTCACGGTGAAGGTTGCGAGCAGCGCCCCCACCAAGGCGTAGCCATAAGTCCGAGCCATCGGACTAAAAATCTGTCCCTCGACGCCTTGCATGGTAAACAACGGAACAAACGCGGCCAGCGTAATCGCCGTGGAGAAGAGAATCCCCTTCTCCACCTGGAGGCCCCCGGCGTAAATCATCTGCATCCGCTCTGACCATCCCATTCGCTGTGCGCCATGATCCTTCAAGAACGCGCGCTGCTGGTCTTCAGGTAACTGAAAGTTGCGGAAAACGTTTTCGACGAGGATGACGCAGGAATCGACAATGATGCCGAAATCGACCGCACCGACCGACAGCAAATTCGCCGATTCCCCCATGGCATACAGAATCATGACGCTAAACAGGAGGGCGAACGGGATATTGGCCCCGACGATAATGGCGCTCCGGAAATTCCCCAAAAACATCCACTGAATGGCGAACACCAGCAGACAGCCGAAGATCAGATTGTGGACCACGGTATGGGTGGTCACAGAGACGAGCGTGGCCCGGTCATAAAAGGGGACGACGTGAACACCGGGGGGTAGGGTGCCATCGCTGTTCAGCTTCTGGATCGCCGCCTGGACACGAGCCACGACATCATTGGTGTGAAGCGTCCGATCCATGACAACGATCCCCGTGACCACGTCATTGTTCTCGTCACGACCGGCCTTCCCCAGCCGAGGCAAGTAGCCTACAGACACTTTCGCCACGTCCTTGACGAGCACCGGGATGCCGCCTGCTTGGACGCTCAACACAATCTGCTCGATATCCTCCACCTTCGCTTGATCGTCCCCTGTTCCGAGTCCTGATGGATCATGAGCCGCGCCGATCAAGCCGACGCCGCGAACGTTAACGGATTGCTCTCCCACATTGATCGTTCTGCCGCCGACATTGATATTGGCGTTGCCAATGGCCGTCAGCATCTGTGGCAACGTGATGCTATAGGCATCCAGCTTGTGGAGGCCGACCTCCACATCGTACGTCTTTGTCGTCCCCCCCCACGTCACGACCTGGACCACACCAGGCACCGTGAGCAACCGACGTTGGAGCACCCAGTCCTGCAGGGTGCGCAGATTGGTTAGCCCGAAGTGCGGAGGCCCCACAAGCTCATACCGGAAAATCTCGCCGACCAAGCTCGACCCTTGAATGGTGGGCGATACATTGTTGGGGAGATTGACGTTCTGCTGCAGGTTGACCGACGCCATCATTTTGGCGAAGTAATAATCCACACCGTACTTGAACCGGACCCGGACGAACGACAGCCCGTAGAACGAAGTGGAACGAATGACCTCGACTCCCGGAGTGGAGGCGAGACCAACTTCCATCGGAATCGTGTAATAGCGTTCCATCTCCTCGGCGGACACACCCGGTGCTTGGGCGGTGATTTCTAAGATGACCGGTGCCGGGTTCGGGTAGGCCTCAATATTGAGCTTCGAAAATGCAATCAGACCACCACCAAGTAGGATGATCATGCCGAGGAGAATGATCGGTCGGCGGGACAGCGCGAAGGTCAGGAGGGCTCTCAGCACGACCGTCCTCCCATCTTGAGCGTGGTCATGTTGATCAGGGCAAAGCTCACCGGGACACCTCTGTCAGGGCGTTGCTGAGAAAGAGTGCCCCTTCCGTAGCAATCAGTTCCCCGGACTGCAGTCCCCCGAGGATCTGAGCGAATCCACCCTGCTGCAGGCCAACGGTCACCGTCCGCTTCACCATGCGCTTGCGATCCGTCGTCACCCACACAGTCATCGATCCATCGCCTTCGCGCACGACGCCGTTGAGGGGGACAGCAGGAGATTTGATGGCGGTACCCGTGTGAATAACGAAGGTCGCGAACATCCCGGGCCGGAGTTCGTGCTTCGGGTCATCAATTTCTGAGCGCACTAAAACGCGATGTGTGGTCGGATCCACGGAGGCTCCGATATTGACGATCCTTCCGCGAAACACCCGGTTCGGATAGGCCTTCACCATGACGTCCACTTCCTCTCCCAGTCGGAGAAACGGAAAATCTGTCTCTGCCACATTCGCCACCATCCACATCGTTGAGACATCGGACAGGGTGTAGGGTGCGGGAGCATTGCCCGGTTGGACGAAGAGGCCAGGCGCGGCATTCCGCGCGACCACCCGTCCCGTGATAGGACTACGCACAACCAACACGGGATCGATCTTGCGCCAGGCGATGATGCGGTCGATGTCCGCATCGGTCTTGCCGAAGATGCGCAGGGCATCACGGGCTGCCTTCAGGGCGCCCTCCGCCGCTTGCTGATCGGAGATGGCCTGATCCAACTCTTTTTGGGGGATTCCCTGCACCGCATACAGTTTCTTGGCGCGTTCCAATACACGGGTTGTATTCCGGACAACTCCCGCGGCAGAAATAAGAGTGGACCCGGCCTGTACCAAATCGGGGCTATCAATGGTGTAAAGGGATGCGCCCTTCTCCACATCATCGCCAGCATTGGCAAACAGGCTGATAATTTTGCCCTGAAAGGGCGGAAAGACTGGGACTGAGAGATAGTCGTTAAACGCGATATTGCCCACGGCCTCACGTTGGATACTGAAATCTCGTTCCCCGACTGGTTCGACGTGGAAGCGTTCGAACTCCGACGGAGACAACTCGACGCTTTGGGCACTCAACGGATCGGCAGAGGGACGCGGTGGAGCCGCGTGCGGGGATCGAGTAGCGTCCGCAATCATGAGGGCGGAGGCCGCCCTACCTTCCTTCAGCGGCTTATCAGAAAGTCCGGTGAAGTATCCCCCAAACGTGATCAGGAACCCAACCGCTGCTGTTGCGGCATACACTGTCCCCTTGACGAGTTGTGCGGGTACATCCAACGCGATCAAGAGTCCAGCCGCCATAGTTGCAGCTCCGATTACAGTAGTTTTCCTTTTGATGCCCATACCAATTATTCCTGTTTAACGATACGCGCCAGGTGACCCAGTACTCGTCTTGAGGCCTTCAGTACGTGGAAGACCAGGGACGAGACTAAATTGAAGTCGTGCGCCAAGCACCTGACGCCCATCTCCGGGAGATGTTTAGCGCTTGCTGAAGGAGAACCAGAGAAGAGGGAGTCTTCTCGGTGAGAAGTAGATCAGATCCGGTAGGTACAAAAACTCTGATAAAGCGGTCGATCGGATACTAGCGACACCAAGCGAGCTAGAGGAAATGGTGGGCTATGTAATGACAATCCAACCGTCGAGACCAACCAGACGGCCAGAGCCCCACTGACAGAACTTAAGACCAAATCTCGATCTTCTTCTTCAGATTCAATGACCTGAAGCCCAAACATGAGCGGCTGCGATTGCAGGACGTCATCGGTCAGATCAAGGGTGTCCAGCCAGCAGACCCCACCCAACAGAAATATGATTGCTAGCAGCCCCGTAGCCCGCTGAATAGGAGAGATTTTCAACATAACATAAAATAATCTACCCGCTGTGTGTTACTTGTCAAGAGATTCAGTTCATCGGTAGCTGTCTTCTCCTTCTCCGAACCGGATCTTTTGCGAACTCTAACTTCGAGTTCCGGAAGGAGAAACGCACCATTTGCTCAACTGTGTCCGCAACCCTCTAGCTTATGGGAACGCACTCCGACCGATTCGTGCAAAGGTTTGGGCACAAGCTGAAACCTGGCTAGTGGTGGCATTGAGCACAACATGAGCACAATCGGATTTCGAGAAGCCTCGCACCATTGGTCAATCACTATCGCTGGGCGAACTCCGGCTGCCCCCTGAACCACGAAGCCAGATATTCTTGCTTAGTCAAGCTATCTCCCAAGGATTCCATGATCTCCGCCATGTTGAGCTGCAGTTGCACCTCCTTCTTCTCGCGGACCGCCTCCGGGAGCTGTTTGAGTGCTCCATAGGCGTACGCGGACTCTTCCATCGCTTGCCAGATCGGATAGCCTGTGCTCGTCTCAAACGCCCGGGCTTCCACCCGCACCGGGCGCATGGCCACGCCGAAGAGATAGCCTCCGCCAAACCACAAGGGGGTACTTGTGAGGAGTTCATAGCCCACGTTCCCCAGGATGATCCCGGGATTCCACGCCGTCGCCACACCAATGGCGGCGCTCTCCCACGTCATATCGGCAAACATCCCCGCAGCCATCCACTGCCAGCGGATTTTCCCGTAGTCCAGAATACCCCCGGCGACGACGAGGTCGGCTCCCAGGCGACGGCGGAATTCCGCAAGCTGCTCCGCATTCGGCAGGACCCCGGGTTTGAGTTGGAGTTCCTCAGCGAGCGCATCCGTCTCCTCCGGCGGAACAAATAAAAACCCCTGGCCTGCGGCGAGTCGGCTCAAGAGGAGCCAGCGGGCTTCCTGCTGAATCTCCCGGAGCGCGTCAGCCAGCTGGGTCGATGCATCCTCGGGCAACACGGTGCCGTCGACCGTTTTCACCGCAGAGAGCTCGGTGATCTCCAGATCGAAGCCAAAGGGCAAGATTGCCACAGAGGGGCGCTCATGCAGATGTTCCACCGGAGATTGCACGGCCGGTTCGAAGGCGACACAACCGGTCAGCACCGTGGCGACCACCCAGCAGGCGAATGAACTGACACGAACGTCGATGGTAGATATCCTCATTGAAGCCTCCCGTACTAATAAACGGAGTCAGCAAGGAATCCGCGCGAGGCTGATCTCTTATGGAGGTCAGCACGCCTGGACCGCTCAGCGACTTAACGGGAGGCGGATCAGATTCGATAGACGGACAGCTGTTGGTAGAGAGGTAGGGACGGAGGACCGTGCCACATCAACCGCTCAAGCTGATGGACAGTGGGGAAGGCAATCGTGACTGTTGGGTCGGCAACTGCGATGATGACAGCGGCGTTGTCAGGCGCACCAAGACTCGCTACGTCCGACTTCAGCCCAGATGCGAGCTGTGAGAGTGCGTCCTCGTCGAGGTCCTGATCCTCTTGGTCTTCGGCGACGGTGTCTGGAACGAAATGTAACTGCTCAGCCAGTTCCAGGCCGCCGAAGAACAGCCACAGCACGAGGAGGCACCAGATGGTGAGGCCAAAGATGGGCCTGCTTCGATCCGTCAGCATGTAACAAGCCTAGTCGACGTCCCAGGATCAGTCAAACCGGGTCACGGTCAAAAACCGTCCCGCTACCTGGTGCGAAAACTCTCCCTCTTACAAGGCCTTATGCGTCACCTCGTGGATGTCCACAACCAACTGATTGTGAACAGCCTTGTCACCGAACGTAATTCATGCTCCAGCAGAACACCGATCTATCCTCTCACCCAGTCCTTCCAGTCACTCATTGTCACATTCGTCATTGCCTTTGTCGCCACACGAAGCCATTTGGCTTTTCTGTTAGCCAGATCTCGGCGTAAGACGCGTCGAATGTTTTGACTGCCCAGATGCACGTTGGCCGTTTCCCACCCCATCGCATACAGCAGCCGGTTTTCGTCCCGCTTCTTCGGCAGTGAGGCGAGCGCAATGCGCGAGCAGTAGGGCGAGAGGCGACGCGCCAGCCAGCCACCCTGGATTTGCACAAACGGATCGCGAGAGCGCACGGCGTGATCCAACATCGATTGATAGAGAATCGTGCTCTCCCCTTCACCATCTCGAGCCCAGACGCAGGCTGACGGAGCCATCGCTTTGGCTTCCCGCGCAATGGCCCCTCCCTGCCACTCCGCGAGCGCCACATAGCGCGGACGCCCCAGGCTGCCTAATCCGGACACTCGGTGCCGGACACGATACGAGAGCCCTGGCTCCGGCATTAGTTGCTGAAGAGCTTTTCGTGCACTTTGAGGAATCGCCCCCTTCACCAACGGGAGGGCCTGCATGTTCCGCCAGAACCGCACCGGGTCTCGGAGGCTGTTGGTGGCGATATCGCGAAGCCATGGATGACGCTCGGAGAGGACGAACGGTTCCCCTCCCAATCGCAGTCCTTCCATGTATCCAGTCAAAATCGCGTCGCACGCATCCCTGGGCTTCAGAGCGAGTTGGTCGGCTTCGAAGGCCAGTTTTGCACTAACGGCCAACCGTACCAAATCATTGGTATATGGCAGTTTGTATGCTTCATCGAAATCGTTGATACCCCAGATCAAGCGGCCTTCCTGGTCTCGCCACGTCCCGAAGTTTTCCACATGCAAATCGCCCACCGCCAATACAACCGGCGCCGTGGCCAAGTCCGCACATACAACCGGCCATCTCTGCATCCATCGGTAAAAGGTGGCTCGCAGAAAGGAGAAACCATCTCGTTTCATCAAAGCATGCTTAAGACGCAAATCTTTGGGCACTAGAGGCATCCGCTGTACCAACCAGTGCTCATATCGTTGGTTTGCTCGGTCAATCTTCATCGGCCTATATTATGTTGAGTCTTTGACTACCCTCTGCACGAAGGCTCATCGAAAATATTTATTTTTGAACCTGTCAGACTCATGATTTTGAATCATGAGATGTTCGGATTTGCGATACGGGATCGACCCAGGTTTTTGCACAGACCGATAAAAGACCCTCTTACCTCCTGCCTTGCCTGTGATTCTCTTCAACCGCATAAGCTAGCACCCACGTCCGAGCGAGTAAAGCTGCGTAACGCGCGTAAGCTAGCTTGTCCTGGATGAGTGTGTGCGCTTCACGCTCCGAGTTCGCGCTCAACCTGCATCAATATCTGGACGGACTCCGTCACGGTCATCCGCATCCTTTTATGGAGTGATCTGATCCATGGTCGGTCGTATGCATCCCTTGTTTGCGTAAGGGTCCGCGACAGACCCACCGGCTGCCAATTCCCGACATCCGCACTCCGGTGGCTTGTCGGGTTTTTGATTGCCTCGCTCGCCCGCGATATACCAGAGTCCATCACAGAGGAAGGTAGATCCCATGAACCCCTCTCGACCAGATACCGTGATTGCGAGAGCTTGGCGTGCGGGCTATAGTGATGCTCGGGGAAACCAGACCGAGATCAAGCCTCATCGGAAAGGAGGAACTGGATGGGGCTCGTGAAACGCAATCACGTCTGGTGGATGAATTTCATGTATCAAGGCCGCCAGGTCCGCCGCTCTACGGGGACCACGGACAAACGGCTCGCCGAGGCGATCCTGGCGAAAATCAGGGTCACGCTCGTCGAAGGCCGGTTCTTTGACCGGCTAGAGGAACAGGACCGGACCTTCGCTGAGTTAATGGAGCGGTATCTGACGGAATACTCGGTGCGCAAGGCTCCGAAGAGCCAGAAGCGGGATGCGCAGTGTGCGCACCACCTCCTCCCCTTCTTTGGCGACAAAACGTTGGCCGAGGTGACGCCGCGGCTCTTGACGGAGTACAAACTCATGCGTCGCGTGATGGCCAAGCCTGCGACGGTCAACAAGGAGCTCGGGCTGATGCGGCACGCCTTCAATGTCGCCAGTCGGGAGTGGGAGTGGTGTCGGAAGAATCCCCTGCGGCGGGTCTCCTTCGAGCCGGTGCGGAACGAAGTGGACCGGTGGCTGACCGCTCAGGAAGAGGCGCGGCTCCTGGCCGCGGCCTTCGACTGGCTTCAAGAGGTGATCGTCTTTGCGCTGAATACCGGGATGCGCCAAGGCGAAATCTTAGCGCTGCAGTGGCCGGACATTGATTTCGAACGCGGGACGCTTCTGGTGATGCAGAGTAAAAACGGGACTCGACGGACGATCCCGCTCAATACGGTGGTCGTTGACTTACTCGCGACGAAGTACGCCAGAAGTATCTCAAAAACGGCGTGGGTCTTTCCGACGCAGGCCGGGACACCGATCAAGCCTCGGTACTTGATCCGGGCATTTCGGAAGGCGGTCAGACGCGCGGGGATTGCGCATTGTCGCTTTCATGATTTGCGGCACACCTTTGCGACGCGGCTCGTGCAACGGGGGCTGGATCTCTACCGGGTGCAGCGGCTGCTTGGGCACAAGACCGGACTGATGACGCAGCGCTATGCGCACCACTCGCCGGAGAGCCTACGGGAAGGGGTTCGCTTAATTGGAAGAACCTCAGCCTGGAGCAGTCAGCACAAATTTAGCACAATCGATCGGAAGCAGTTTGGGTGGGGTTCAGAAGCCATTGATTTAAAGTGGTGAGCCGCCTGGGACTCGAACCCAGGGCCCTCGCCTTAAAAGGGCGATGCTCTACCGTCTGAGCTAGCGGCTCACCGAGTGAAGAGTGCGGATTCTACCACCGGCGATGAACGCGTGCCTAGAGAAGATGTTTCTGACCTAGCGCGCTCGCGTGCGGGCCTTGAGGGGATTCCGCAGGAAAATGGTCTTGTCACGTTTCGAACCGGTCGAAATCATGTCGATCCGACATTCGGCCTGATCTTCGATCGCCTGAAGGTATCGCTTGGCTTCAGTCGGGAGTCGCTTAAACACCGTCATGCCGGTCGTGGGAACGGTCCATCCTTTAAATGTGCGATAGACCGGTTCGCACTGGGTCAACGTCTGGAGATCCGACGGCATATCCCGAAGAATCCGGCCGCCGCGACGATAGCCCGTGCAGAGCTTCACTTCCTTGCATCCATCCAAGACATCAAGCTTCGTGACCGCCAAGGACGTCATCCCATTCACCATGGTGGCGTACCGTGCGACCACCCCATCGAACCATCCGCAGCGGCGGGCACGCCCGGTTGTTGCCCCGAATTCTTTCCCACGCTCCTGCAGTCCTCCACCGATGTCGTCGTTCAGCTCCGTCGGAAAGGGCCCACTGCCGACTCGTGTCGTGTAGGCTTTCGCGACCCCCATCACAGCATCGATTTTTGTCGGACCCACACCAGTGCCAATCGCCGCGCCTCCTGCTGCGGCGCTGGACGAGGTGACGTAGGGATAGGTGCCCAAGTCCACGTCCAAATGGGTGCCCTGGGCGCCTTCGAAGAGCACGGTCTTCCCGGCATCAATCACCTTGTTCAGCAGCATGGCGCCGTCGACAATATAACTCCGAAGGCGTTCCGCGAAGCCCATGTACTGTTGAAACACTTTGTCTACCTCGAACCGATCGACCTTATAGAGTTGCTCCAAAAACCCGTTGATTTCGACGAGATTCTCTTCAAGTTTTTTTCGAAACACCTGGGGATTGAGCAGATCGCCCATCCGAATGCCGATGCGTGCCATCTTGTCGGCGTAGGAGGGACCGATGCCGCGTCCCGTCGTCCCGATGCGACGGGCTCCCTTGGATTGCTCCGACGCCTTATCGATCGCCTTGTGATAAGGAAGGATTAGATGAGCTCGCTCGCTAATCGCAAAGTTCTTGCCGAATCTGATTCCCTGCGCCTGAAGGTGATCCATCTCTTCAATCAGTGCTGCGGGATCGACGACAACCCCGTTGCCGATGACGCAAAGCGTCCCGCGGTAAAGAATACCCGATGGAATCAAATGAAAGATGAACGTCCCTCGTTCGTTGATGACGGTATGCCCGGCGTTGGAACCGCCTTGATAGCGCACGACCACGTCGGCGTCGCGGGCGAGGATATCGACGATCTTGCCCTTACCTTCATCACCCCACTGTGTGCCGACTACAACCAAATTAGCCATCACGAGTCCTCAAAAAAACAGCCCTGACCGACAATAGGGGGCCAGAGCCAGGCGCCATCGTAGGAGTCCATCAAAAGTTTGTCAAGCCGCCTGATTAGGACTTCTTCCGCTCTTCTCCGTGCCGCTCCGCAAGGAGAGGAGCCGTGATGCCATTGACCGCGCGCGTCCAGCGAGCACATTCTGATCGTGCGCGCGACGCGAGTGAGAAGGGCGCATGGTTCGCCGCTCCCTCCCATTTCTTGACTGGCCGCGGGGTGCATGTTAGCATGACCTCGTTTTCACGATGGTTTTTTCTGCTTTTGCACGGAGGAGTGGGGCTGTGGCGCAGCTGGGAGCGCGCGTGAATGGCATTCACGAGGTCGCGGGTTCAATCCCCGCCAGCTCCACCAAGTTTCAGCGACTATTCAACTTCTTGCGTCTTTGAGTTCTCACCTGCCCGGCTAAGTCGCTCATCGTCGTTTGCACTTCAACGTCCTATGTTACAGATTGAATCGGTCCACAAACAATTTGCGACCAAGGTATTGCTCGATGGCGGCTCTGCGCATCTAAGACCCGAAACTCGTGTCGGTCTCGTGGGGCCGAACGGCGTCGGAAAGACGACGCTCTTCAAAATGATCTTGGGGCAGGAATCACCGGACAAGGGCACGATCCGCACACGTCCCCGTCTCCGGATCGGCTACCTCCCGCAGGAGTTAGAAACAATTTCGGGTAAAACCGTTCTGGACGCGGCTCATCGAGACCAATACCCCGAATATGAAGCCAAGCGCATTTTGTCCGGACTTGGTTTCAGTGAGAGTGATTTCGGACGACCGGTTGAAAATCTTTCCGGCGGCTATCGGATGCGCGTCGCCCTCGCCCATCTGCTGTTGTCCAATCCGGACGTGCTGATGCTCGACGAGCCGACGAACCACCTCGATAAGCCGACGCAACGGTGGTTTGAAGAGTTTCTCTTGAACTCGAAGCTGACACTGCTGGTAATAAGCCACGATACGGCGTTCTTGGATCGGATCACCACGCACATCTGGGAAATTCGTGACAAGACCATTCAAGAATTCCGAGGAAATTACAGCAAGTTCAAAGAACTCCGCGCCGCGCGCGACGCTCAATTGAAAGCTGCCGCGAACCGGCAGGCCAAGGAAGTGGCGCGAGTTCAGAAGTTCATCGATCGCTTTCGGTATCAGGCCAACAAGGCCAGCCAAGTACAGTCACGCATCAAACAGCTCGAGAAGGTCAAGCGGATCGAACTGCAGCGCGATGCGAAACGTGTTCGATTCAAATTCCCTTTGCCGTCGACGAGCGGACGCCATGTGCTCGAACTGACCGGAGTGGCAAAATCCTACGGTGAAAAGGTGGTCTACCAATCGTTGGACTTCTCTGTCGAGCGCGGCCAACGGATTGCGTTAGTCGGTGAGAACGGCGCCGGTAAGAGTACGTTATTGAAAATGCTGGCCGGCGTGCTGCCGTTCGAGAAAGGAAAGCGTACGGTCGGCCATGGTGTGACGCTCCACTACTTTGCCCAACATCAGGCTGAAACTCTGAACCCTGAACATACGGTCCTGGAATCCCTGTCGGAAGTGTCCAAGCAATCGGAGATGAACTTCCTGCGCGGGCTCGCCGGAGCGTTTCTGTTTTCCGGGCCGGACCAGAAGAAGCCGATCAAAGCATTAAGCGGAGGAGAGCGAAATCGCGTGGCTCTGGCGAGAATGTTGGTGGAACCGGCCAATACATTGCTTCTCGATGAGCCGACCAACCACTTGGACCCTGCTTCTGTCGACGTGCTTACGGATGCGTTGACCGACTTTCCCGGCACCATCATCTTTATTTCCCACGATCCCACGTTCTTAACTCGGATTGCTACGCGCGTCGTTGAAATCGAGGATGGCCAAGCGAGAAACTACTTTGGGGATTATGAGTACTATCTCTGGAAAAAGGCGCAGGAATTCGAATCCTTCAAGGAGACGAGCGAGGAACTGGGGAAGAAGACGGCGCCAAAGACTCCCGTGCCGACCAAGGCCATGACTCATCCAGCAAGGACCGAGCCGTCATCCTATGATCGACGGGACCTGAATAAGACACAGGCTCGGCTTGAAAAACAGGTGTCGCGGGCCGAAGCGGAGATCGCTGAGTATGAGGCGAAGATCAAAGCACGAGATCAAGAGTTGGCTGACCCGGCACTCTATAAGGCATTCGGCAAGTGGCACGACCTCCATCTCCAGCAAGAAACCTGGAAGAAAGAGTTAGAACGTCTCACCGCACGGTGGGAAGCGCTGTCCGCGGAACTTCTGGGAGTTAAACAAAAACTGGAGGCAATCAGCTAAATCGTCGATTTGATGGTTTCTTCAAGGTAGTAATTCAGCCAGCGATTCTTCTCTTTCGTCACCACCTCGTCCCACGTCACCCCGATCAAGAATCCTTTTTCCCACGGCTTCACCCATGCAACCGTTCCATCGAGCTTCTCTTGCTGTTCTGCCCGCTCCGAATCCAGAAAGGCCAACGAAACGGTGACCTTTTCTCCCATCGAGAGACGATCCTTGGCATGAAGACCGGCTCCGATTCTATTGACGTTATCCAGCACAGCCGTGATCGCCTTGGCCCCGGTTTTGGGAGATACCAATGCCGATCCGATGAGTGTCGCGCGAACAAACTTGCGCCGCTCGTGGGAGGCTAACACTGCAGCCGTTGGCTTGGATTCCTGACGCTTCATCAATCTAAGTATAACCGATTAGAAGACTTTGTCCAACCACCTATCCCGTCGACTGCGATTTGTCTTTCGGACGATAATATTGGCGACCCTGCAGCGGTTCCGGGAGGTGTGTCTGCTCGGTCTTAGCCTGCTGGTCCTCGTGCACATACCGATACCCCTTCCCGTACCCCAGATCCCGCATGAGCGAGGTTACCGCATTCCGAAGGTGTAACGGAACTCCAAGATTTCCATGGGCTTTGGCATCTTCGAGTGCTTCCAACAAGCCGATGTAGGAGGCATTGTCCTTAGGTCGGGACGCGAGGTATGTCGTTCCCTGGGCGAGATTAATTTGTGCCTCCGGGAGCCCGACGAATTGTACAGCCTGTGCGACGGAAGTGGCTACGACGATTGCCAAAGGGTCGGCATTGCCGATGTCTTCAGAAGCAAAAATGACCATGCGGCGGGCAATAAATTTTGGATCCTCCCCCGCTTCGAGCATGCGCGCCAGCCAGTAGAGTGCGCCGTTCGGATCAGAATCGCGGAGGCTTTTAATGTATGCTGATATCACATTGTAGTGTTCTTCACCTGTCTTGTCGTATCGCAAGGACTTCTTCAGTAATGCCGCGTCGACAAGGCCTTCATCGATGTGGAGCGATCCGTCGGAGCGTCGCGGAGTCTCTTGGACCACGAACTCCAAAGCCGTCAATAGCGCCCGCGCGTCGCCGTTTCCATACGCGATCAACCGCTGTTTCGCTGCCTCCGTCATCACGATGGCCAGTTTTCCGAAGCCTCGTTCGCCGTCGGACAAGGCACGATCCAGAATCTGGCCCAACGCGAAGTCGGGCAGTGGATGGAGAACCACGACCAGCGAACGGGACAGCAGCGGCGCGATGACTTCGAACGAGGGATTTTCCGTGGTTGCGCCAACCAAGATGATCGTGCCTCGTTCGACGTGGGGGAGAAATGCGTCCTGCTGCGCCTTATTGAATCGATGAATTTCATCCACAAAAAGAATCGTCTTCTGGCGACTTGTCGCCAATCGGTGCTCGGCCATTCTGACGATTTCGCGTAACTCAGGGATCCCGCTGGTCACGGCGGAGAACGAGACGAAGTGCGCCCTCGTGTGGCGAGCGACGAGATGGGCTAATGTCGTCTTACCGCAACCCGGCGGGCCCCAGAAAATGACCGACGATAACCGATCTGCTTCGATGGCCTTGCGGAGAGGACGGTCTGGGCCGACGATCTCGTCTTGCCCGATAAAATCCTCAAATGATTGGGGACGCATGCGCGCGGCGAGCGGACGAATACTTGTGTCGGCTATTGTTCCCGGAGCAGTATACAAATCGGCTGGCTGATGCTGGTCGCGTGCCATAGATACGTGGAAGAATTCTATACGCCTTTCCTAACCGACCGCAAATACGCACGTGCCGATCACCGGTCAACCCTGCCTTGACGGTTGAATCGCTCGATGGTACGAAATCACGCTGGACATTGGGGTTCCCATGAAGGCTCAGATCAACGGCATCGCTCTCGCGTATACCGACAAGGGGGCCGGACTCCCTGTCGTGTTTCTCCATGCCTTTCCGCTGAACCGGACAATGTGGGGCGCGCAGGAGGAGGCTCTTGCGTCCGGGTACCGAGTCATCACGATCGATTTACGAGGACACGGTGAATCCGATGCTCCCCTCTGGCATTACACCCTCGAGCAGGCAGCTGATGATGTTCGGGCGTTGCTGGACCACTTGTCGGTCCCGCATGCAGTATTCGTCGGACTCTCGATGGGAGGCTATATCCTGTTCACGTTCTATCGAAAGTTTGCCGATCGTGTGAAGGGTTTAATACTGGCGGACACAAGGGCTCAGGCCGACACGCCGGAAGGCAGACTCGGCCGATTCCAGATGGCCCAAGTCGCCTATACTCAAGGGCCGGCTGCGATTGCCGACCTTATGATTCCCAAACTGCTGAGCCCTGGGACTATCCAGTCAAATCCAACGCTGGTTCAGAACGTGCGATCGATGATTGAAGGCAACCAGATCAGTGGGATCGCAGGAGACTTGATGGCCATGGCCGAACGGCCGGATTCCATTCCCCTCCTGCACCTGATCACGTGTCCTGCCCAGATCATCGTCGGTGAACTGGATGTGGCCACCCCACCCGCTGACTCAAAGCTTATGGCCGGCCAGATCCCAAGAGCACAACTAGCGACGATTCCCGGAGCGGCACATCTGTCGAATCTTGAGCGGCCGGAGTTGTTCAATCGGATCGTCGGGGATTTTCTGTCGAATTGCTCAAAAGGCTAATCCGAATCGCCGACGCTGCCACGTCTGATGAGCTTCAGAAACTCGAGGCGGGTTTGCTGCTGGCTGCGGAAGGTCCCGAGCATCGAACTGGTCACTGCTACTGTGTTCTGTTTTTCCACCCCCCGCATCATCATACAGAGATGGCGCGCTTCAACGACCACGCCCACCCCGTTCGCGTTGAGCTTTGACTCAAGGGTTTCAGCAATCTGTGTCGTCAGCCGTTCTTGCACTTGCAGTCGCCTCGCAAACGTGTCCACGATGCGCGGGATCTTGCTCAACCCCACCACCTTCTTATTGGGCAGGTAACCTACGTGGACCTTGCCGAAGAAAGGCAGCAAGTGATGCTCACAAAGGCTGAAGAAGTCGATGTCTTTTACGATGACCATCTCGTCGTACTCGATCGGAAATAGTGCTCCGTTCAGGAGATGGTCGATGTTTCGTTGATAACCCTGCGTCATGAAGGCGAGGGCTTTTGCCACCCGCTCCGGGGTGTTCACTAATCCGTTTCGGCGTGGCTTTTCGCCGAGAGCGAGCAACATCTGTGTGACCAGGGATTGAAGAAGGACTAGATTAGGGGATCTTCCGCCCCGGCTCACATCTTCCACTTCTTGCCTCCGTCGTCGTGCCACTGCCAGTTTAGCCATGTGATCCCCCATTGGGCCTTGCCGGTCCTGCATATTCAAAGTAGTTATCCCTGGTCTCGACCACACCGACTTTTTCCAGCGATCCGCCCGGCAGTTGCTCGACGAGAAGATCCCAGATCAGCTTGACCAGATTCTCTCCCGTTGTTGTCCGGCTGGCAAACTCAGGATCCTGATTCAAATCATGATGATCGAATCTCGTGATGATCGTGTCAGTGACCACACGATCCAGCGCAGCGAGGCTCGCGACTGTATCGCCAGTTGATTTGAGCCCGCTCTTGACCGTCACCAGCACCACATAATTGTGGCCATGTCCGTTGGGATTGTTACATTTTCCGAAGGCAGCCCAGTTCTCCTCGGGAGAAAGATGGTCGGTGTGTAGCCGATGGGCGGCGCAAAACCGATACCGTCTGGTTACGCTGGCTTGAGCCATCTCGACGAAGTACTCGCTGGCGTTTCTCGTGAAAAAACAAGGCCAGGATTGCCCGAACGTAATGGGTAATCCTGGCCTTGATTACAATCCGTGCGTTCGATTCGTCCGTCGCAACGCGATCGGGCCGGGTCAAGCGCTGAACGAACTGCCGCAACCGCAGGTCGTCTTAGCTTGAGGGTTCTTGATGGAGAACCCGGAGCCTTGGAGGCTATCCACGTAATCGACTTCTGCGCCCTGCAAGAGCGGCGCACTCTGCGAATCCATAATGACCTTCACGTCACCCTTTTCGATCACAGTGTCGTCATCGGACATTTTGGACTCGAACGCCATTCCGTATTGATAGCCGTGACAACCGCCCCCGCGGACATAAATCCGCAGCCCAACGACGTCCTTTTCTTCCGTCATCAATTCCTTGATTTTCTGCTCCGCCACAGTCGTAATCGTGACCATCGTGCTCCTCCTCTATAACCAGGCCAGCCTCTTTGGTCTACCTGGATTGGCTTAGTGTAACACCTCTTTACCGAATATCAACACCCTGGGCTTCTGAATTTCCCGTAGCCGGTGCCGCCCACTTGGTTTCCGGTACCCGGACGACCACATCTCCCAGCACCTTTGCTTGGCATCCCAACCGATGCCAGGGTTCTTTGAGTGCCTCGCGATCCAACAGGTCCTGCTCCTCAAACTCGATTTCTGACAAATGCTCGCCTCCTGCCTGGACCTCCACCCGGCACGTCGTACACGAGGCATTTCCCCCACAGTCGTGATTGAGCCGAAATCCCAACTCCTTCGCGGCATCGAGCAACGTAAGATTTCTGGTTACGACCCCGCTCTTCCCTTCCGGATGGAGAAATGTCACGTGCGGCATCGGGTCCCCTTAATGAGTGCTCACGCCGACGGCGACTGCTTGAAAGGGACACCGCTGCAACCGAATATGTTCTTCAAACTCATGTTGGAACAACTTAATACTGCTTTGGACCAGCACTGCCGCCCCTGTGACCAATGTACAATAGCCGGTCCCCTTCACGAATCCGCAGAGCTGAAGCAAGCTATCCAAGTCCCTCTGCGTCCCTTCGCCCTGTTCAATCTTCGTCATCAACGACGCGAGATTGATCGTTCCCATACGGCAGGGCGGACATTGTCCGCAGCTTTCTTCCTTAAAGAAATTTGAGAATTTCAGCGTCTGGGCCACCATGCATGTGGCGTCATCCACCACGATGACCCCGGCTGATCCGAGCCCAGTTCCCGCCTTCTTGAGCGAGTCGAAATCCATCGGAAGGTCAAGTTGGTCGGCCGTGATCATCGAAAATGCCGGCCCACCAGGGAAGACCGCTTTGATCTTCCGGCCACCCACCACTCCACCACCGCACCGGTCAATGAGCTCGCGAACCGTCACACCCATCGGCATTTCGTACACTCCCGGCCGGTTCACTGCTCCGCTCAGGGAGAACATCATCGTTCCTGGACACCTCTCCGTTCCTACCTGCGTGAACCATGCGGCCCCTTTCTGAAGAATCCGCGGAACATTGCATAACGTCTCAACATTGTTCACGAGCGTCGGTTTGCCGTAGAGCCCGAAGTCCGTCGGGTAGAATGGCGGTTTTTGTCGCGGCATCGCGGGCCGGCCCTGCATGGACTCCAGCATGGCGGTTTCTTCCCCGGCCACATAACTCCCATGCCCTTCGAACACTTCGAGATCGATATCGACTCCCGTACCGAGTACGTTCTTGCCGAGAAGTCCCCTTGCCCTGGCTTGAGCGAGCGCCTTTCTCAGATTTTCGCGTTCTTCGTGATACTCGTGATTGACGTAGATGAAGGAGGCTTTGGCTTGCACGGTTCGCGAAGCGATGAGACAGCCTTCGATCAATTGGTGCGGAATCATTTTTAACAAATGACGATCCTTGAAGGTCCCCGGTTCATGCTCTCCCGCGTTGCAGACGAAGTAGCGTTCTTTCACTCGATGGTTGAGTACTTTGTCCCATTTGGTTCCGGTGGGAAACCCCGCCCCACCCCGTCCTCTGAGGCCGGACTTTTTGAGTTCATCAACGACCTGTGTGGGGGTCAGTTCGGTGACACACTTCTTCCACGCTTCATACCCCCCGACCTTCATGTAGGCATCAATATCCCAGGGAGCTCCATCGAGCGTTTGAAGAACCCGTGCTTCAGCAGTCGCCGTCATAATGCCAGTCGATCCTCCGGATAGCACAGTTTGAGGTTGTTACTATAAGGCTGCCGTTCACCCTTCGTCAAGGCAACCTCACGGGAATAGGCCTGAATCTCAATGGGTTAGGACAACAGCCCTAGGTCAAACTGGGCATATTGGGCGCGTGTTCGAAGAGATTGGATTTAAAGGGCACAGAACCGGGCTAGGGGAAGTACCGCCCGACCCGGTTCATAGAGATCGCGATTACTTGAAGTGACTGCCAGCTCCCATGAAGAACAACATGGGGATTGAGAGCATGAAATTGACCCGGGATGCGAGTAGCGCCGTCCGCCCCCATTGGGCCATTTCGGCAGGAGGAGGTCCACCGGCCGACACAGCGGCAATGATCTTCTTTTGGTTGGGCCAGATAATCCCATGCACGTTGGCCATCATGATGATGCCCAGCAACCCGCCGATCGCCAGCGCATAGGCACCGGTCCCGCCGTTCATATACATCTTGAGATACAGGAGAATTCCGGCCAGCACGGTCACCGTCGCCCCGTGGCGGAACCAATTGAGCGCAGACGGCATGAGCTTGGGAATGACGGCATTCTTGGTTGGCCCGTCGAGGCTTTTCATGAACGCTGCATTAATCAGGTTGAAGAAATAGAGCAACCCGATCCAAGTGATCCCCGCCAGAAAGTGAATCCACCGAAGCAATAGCCCGCCCCAATCGGCATCGCCCGCTCCAACCCCAGAAATGCCAAGATAGACGATGATCAGCACAATGGCGAGCGCAAATCCTGCACCCATCGTCTGAAACGGATCTTCAAGAAATTTCATAATGTCCCCTCGTTCAGTTCACTGCTAGGCTGCACTCTGTACTGTAGCCTCTCCTCTCTTGTCAAGCAACGCTACTGTCTCCGTGTTCTCACCTCGTGTCTGTCACTCCGGACCTACGCCATCAATCGGTCGACCGTGTCACAAAGCTCGCGGACTGCCTTGGCAGAGGTTTCAAGCGCAGTTCGCTCATTTACAGTCAGCTCATACTCGACTATCTGTTCCGCCCCGCCACGCCCAAGTTTCACCGGAACACCGACGATTACATTCTGCAACCCATACTCTCCTTCGCACAAGACCGCACAAGGCAGGACACGCTTCTGATCCTTCATGATCGCGTCCACCATATCGACGGCCGACGCAGAAGGCGCATAGTACGCGCTGCCGGTCTTGAGCAATCCCACGATTTCAGCTCCGCCTTCGCGCGTTCGCTTGACGATCGCCTCCAACCGCTCTTTCGACATCAATTCAGTGACTGGTTTGCCCTTCACCGTCGTGTACCGAGGTAGCGGGACCATTGTGTCCCCATGACCACCAAGCACCATGGCTTGCACATCCGGCGCCCCGACATGCAGCTCTTCGGCGATAAACGCGCGCATGCGAGCTGAATCGAGCACGCCGGCCATTCCCAATACTTTTGACTTTGGCAGCCCGCTCACTTTTCGCGCCACGTGCACCATCGCATCCAAGGGATTCGTCACCAGAATCAGGATACATCCGGGCGAGCGAGAAACGAGATCCTTCACAACCGACTGCACGATCTTCGCGTTCGTGGCCAAGAGTTCATCTCGGCTCATACCGGGCTTACGGGGAATACCCGAAGTAATCACGGCAACCGCCGAACCGGCTGTTTCATCATAGCCGTTGGTCCCGACCACACGGGTGCTGTACCCATACACCGGTCCGGCTTGTGCGATATCCAGCGCTTTTCCTTGAGGCACGCCTTCGATAATGTCGACGAGCACCACGTCATAGGCATCCCGCTCAGCTAGCCGCTGGGCAGTCGTGCCTCCGACATTGCCGGCCCCCACTACAGTGATTTTCGGTCGCCCCATAGTCGCCTCTCCTGAGAAGCTATCAGCTGTTAGCTATCAGCGGTGACGCCCGCACCTGAAGCTGATTGCTGAAAGCTGACGGCTCTCAATGTTCCTCGTGCTCCGTCCATCCCGCCACTTTAAAATTGATCGTGCACACAAAATTCTCGCCATCGTAGAAATTCACTTTGATCTTCTTTTTTCCATAAGTCTTCGCCAGGAACTCTTCCGGGTTGTCGACGAGTTCTTGATAGCCACCGGGGGGATATTCACCAAGATCGTGAAACACCACGATCATCCCAACTTTGACTTCCTGCAGGACCTTCGCGGAACAGCGCGGGTAGACCTCCCAGAATTTTGCCTCGATCATCTCCTTCGTCGGTTCCGGACGGTCCTCTCCCGGCTTGACTGGTTGAGCGAACTTCGCCAGGCGGCGCACGTACGGATACTGATGCCCTGTGAAGAGTTTATAGAGCCACGGCGGAACCGTAGGTTTACTGGACAATTCTGTCATCAAGTCGTCAGTCGTTGATAAATCCGTGGTAACCGCAACGGCAGACTTTCCACACGATCGATAACGGTAAATTGGACATCGCCGTACATCCGTTTCAGATAGGTATCGGCGTCGCGATCAATCGTGATGCAAAACGGGTGAATTCCTTGCCGCTTGGCTTCGCGTAAGGCAGTCTTCGTGTCCTCGAGCGAATACTCATCCCTGTAGCCGTCGTCCAGCGGCCGTCCGTCGCTGACGATGATCAACAACTTGGTCTTCGCCTCACGAGCCAGCAGCTTCGACGTGGCATGGCGGATCGCCGCCCCGTCACGGTTTTGCTGCAGCGGTGTCAGTCCGGCCAAGCGGGACGCTGCCTGTCCGCCCAATCGATCAGCAAAATCCTTGATCACCAAGAAGTCGACTTGCCCGCGACCTTGGCCTGAATAGCCATAAAGCGCGTACTGATCACCGACTGCTTCCAGCGCCTCGCACAACAACACCAGCCCCTCTCGCTCGACATCGATGACGCGACGACCCCCCGTAAGCTGGCGGCTGGTGGACCCGCTCACGTCCACGAGAAACGCAGTGGCGACGTCTCGCTCCTTTCGATCTCGTCGTATATAGATGCGATCGGACTCTTCAGCTCCTGCCGCCCGTTCAGCTGACACGCGCACCGCGGCATCGAGATCGATATCGTCCCCATCCACCTGACCGGCCACACGCTTCAACCCGGGTGGACGCAGACTCTCAAAGAACCGCCGCAGCGTCGAAACCACGCTGCCATACGTCTGTAATGTGGCTGCAACAACATCGTCTGGGCGTTCATCCGCGGCCCGTTCAACGACACGGCACCAGTTGAGACGGTAATCGTGAATGTCCTGATCCCACTCCGGATAACGAATCGCTCGATCTTGGAAGCCGGTTCGATCCACAGACGGAGATTGATCGACGTCCAACGCGAGCAACTCTTCCACGTGAGCAGGCAGTTGCCATCCGCCGCTCAGCACAGCACCCTCTGAAGAAGTCTGCGTACTTTTCCGAGCCTGTTGACCAGATGCTGTGCGTTCCTGCGCTCCGCCCGCAGCGCTGGCCAGCTGATCGATCTCATCCGGCTGCGCTCGGTCCTGTTTTGTCTGGTCTTCCGCATCATACCGGCGAATAAATTCCGGATTCATGGTGCCCCGGTACACGAAATTCGTCACCGGACGATAGCTCTCACTGGTCTCTTCCGGGGCCGAGGGACCCACACCCAGATCCTGTGTGAGCGCGTCGACCTGGTCGGCCCGTATCATCTCCGATTTCGGCACTAACAACTCTTCGAGACGGACATAAACGTCATGCGTCACCCGAACAACCTCTTCCGCTGTCGCCGTTGTGGCCTGGACGGACCGGCACATCGGCCAAAGGACCGCGACCTCCGCCTTAATTGCCTCATGGATGGGGACAGAATCTGGGTCGGCGCTGGAAAGCTGGAGGAGTTGATCCACGATCAATTCCTTGATGGTCAGGCCATGGGTCAACGACCTCGTCTCTACCGCTTCCCGAGCCAACGTCTGCAGATCACGGCGAAGACCGGGATACTGTTGTTGCAGCAGAAATTCCACTCGCGCATCTTCGAGCAACATCCAGATGTCCTGCACAAGCCGCGGTTGCTGATAAAAACGAAACAAGTCGGTCAAGGTCTGGGGCTCAGCCCGACCGGTCCGGCCGTAGCGTTGACGGACCTCAGCGACCAGGTCGGCAAGCGGCTCGAGCCTCAGGCGATAGGTACCGAATTCCACATGGCCGGCTTCGTGAGCCGCCATCACCAGATAGAGTCGCGTATTGTCTTCAGCGGTGGCATAGCGACGCAGTAGTGATGGAAGCGATATAGTCCGGCCATCGGGGCTGATCGTCGCACGGACCGGCGCGTCCGGCGCGAGCGAATCGGGAAGCGCCTGAATCGCGAATTCGGTCCCACACAAGCCCTGCACAAACAATTTGATCGTGCGCGCGACCTGTCGCAACGGCACGCCGCTCAAGGCCTTCTCGACTGAAGCGAGGGCTCCCTGAGATTCCAACGCGAAGTAGGCTCTGGCTCCCTCGATACTATAGTCCAAGATTTCCATCCCTGCTTTGAACCAATTCTCAAATCGCGTGACCGCTTCGGCGGAATTGCCGATCAATCCGATCAGTTCAGGGCAGCGACGGAGATAGGCTAGTGTGGCTTCAGGATCTTGTTCACCCAGCAACGCGCCATACTGCAACATCTTCATTTGCCATTCTGGTGACGGGAGCATCCGCAAGAGGCGGGGTGACTCGGACAACCATGCAATGCCGGCCTCGATCGAATGGTCTGCCAGCACGGCGCCCAACGCGACAACATTCGATCGAACCGGTATCTGTTCGATATCGGCCAGAATAGCGGGGCTGGTCCGGAGAAATTCGATCGTCGGCATGTAATCAGGCTTGCCAAGGCTGTTGGGGACGATCAACTCCATGCCGAAGGCAACCCAACGCCGTACTTCGTTCAGCGGGAGCACCGGAGCGATCGCGTGGATTTGGCGGATATACTCCAGCCCGACGACAACATCCACCTGCGTCAATTCAGTGCCGATCTCGAGCCAGGCCGTTAATTCGTACGACGGGACGATGGTCAGAAGTTGCGGCGCGGTGCGCAGGTATTCGAGTGTGACGTTGGCGTCCTCGTCAGCCAACTCCAGCGCGGTAGAGAGAACTGATCCGCGATCCTCCGCTCGTTCGACCAGCCCCAACAACAGAGGGCTTTCTTTGAGATACTTTAGCGCGCTCGCCCCCGATGACTCAGCCAATGCCAGGCAGACTTCCAGCCAGCTCACCACGTCACCCAGCCGTTCACGCCGGTGCAACTCGGGCAGGGTTTCGATCGCGGCTCGTGCAACCTTTGGCGAGACTTCCCATAGTCCATTCAGGAGTACGAGGATCCCGTGGATCTTGGCAGATTGAGGGAATGCGGCCACGAGGCGTTCCGAGGTCGCGGCCCCCAATTCCTCCGCCAGCCGTGTCAGTAGTTGTGCACGCGCGTGATCGAGTTCCATCAACATCCTACGTCGGCTGTTTTCACATGAGGGGACGGATTGTAAAGAACGCCCTACCGCTTGTAAACTGTGGATCGACGCGCAGGAAGAGGGCGAGACGCCCATGGAAAGGATGGTGGAATGGCCGAACCCAAACGAGAAAGCCTCGACAAGATGTGGAAGTATGTGAAAAGGTTTGCCGAGAAGAGCGGAACGACTATGCACCCAAACCCCGCCGTAACCGAAGCCGTGGTCAAAGGCCTGGCCATGCACGTGGACGAACTAGGCAAGCCGCTCTGCCCATGCAATTTCTACAACGACAAAGCGGCCGAAGCCAAACTCCGCCGTTGGATCTGCGCTTGCGACGAGATGCAGATCTATAAGTACTGCCACTGTATGCTATTTGTGCGTGAAGACGGAATGCCGATCACGGAATATCTTCCGGAAGGTCATGAAGGACGAGAAATCTACGGCGTCGTCAGTGACCCGACCCCGGAGAAAGGCCGGGCCTTGAGGCATAAAGCTGCGCGATCCCCCTCCCCCTTGCCGGAAACACAATCGAAATAGATCATTTCTCAGCTGGCTTTCAATCACTGAAGAATCATGGTCACATCCCGCCTCCTATTGCCATCCACTCACCTCGTACCCTTTTTCGATGAGACAGCGCACCACCACATCGGCGTAAAGAGAATCCGGTTCAAGTGGTTTGTACGCGCCGCCGGCCAATCCAATGATGAGCCCCAGCCCCCCACCAACCGCTGCTCCAATCGCGACGCCCGTCGCCCCGCCGATAATGCCGCCGGCTGCTCCCACCGCCGCTCCACCGATGAGACCAAGGCTGCCACCAGCCGCGGCGTTGGCACTCCGACTCGTCCCAGGTTTGAGACCAGCGGCCTCAGCCTTCTTCTGACAGGCATTGACATCGTCCTGCGTCGCCTCGGGTCCCTGAAGTTGAAGATGAGCGTTCGACCGCAACAATGGATTCGGTCCCGTGCATGCCACAAGACTTAGTATTGCCGCTACCCGCAAAAATTTTATGAACAGATGCACAAATTCTCTTCCATCTCCTCTCCTCACCGTCACCGTCACAGGAAAACTCGACTTTCTCCAGCGCGGGAGGGCTCGGTCGGGTTTCATTGCGCGCATCGACCGAGCATGGTTTGATCGTGCGCGTTCAGCGAGCACGAAGACCGACTGAGTTGTCCCACATTCCGTTACTGCCATCCTGTGACTTCATACCCTTTTTCCTGCAAACACCGGTTCACGAAATTCGTATACGCTTGATTCGGTTGCGAGGGTCCAAACGCCGCGTAGTACAAAGTCGTGAGCAGGCCCCATACTGCCCCGCTCGCCGCTCCGATAGCCGAACCGCTGCCTGCGGCTCCGACAACAGCTCCGCCGACGGCTCCGCTCGCTGCGCCGACTCCTGCGCCGACCGCCGTCCCGGTCGCCACGCGGCCACCTGTCCCGGCACCCTCTTCGGCCCCGGCTGATTCAGCCAATTGCTTACACTCCTCGATGTCCACGTCCGCTGTTTCTTTTCCGACCGACTTCAGGTGCGCATTGGGATACAGGACCGGATGAGCACTGGAGCAGGCTGTCAGAAACAGCAGAGCGACGCCGAAGGCAGTACACGGTCGTACCATCCTGTTACCCGTCCTTTTTCGGCTCGAGATTCAACCCCGCGATCACCCGTCCGGCAGGAATGCCTTTCAGTAAGATGCGTTTAAGCTTGCTTCCGAAACCAGATTGAATGTGTACACTCGAGAGAGGAATGGAGCATCGGCGAGCCAGGAAGCGAACGAGTTCGCTGTTCGCTGCGCCGTCGGCCGGTGGCGCTGCTATGCGAATTTTCAGTGCATCACCATAGACGCCCGTACATTCTGTGACGCGCGCGCTCGGCCGGACATAAACGGTCAGAAGCGCTCCGTTCTTGGTATCCCGCACAACAGAAAGGTTCATCCGAGGTGAGCGTGCCGACGGTTAGCGTGTCTGCTCAGAAGACGGCTTTGACGAGCTCTTGAATACTGCGCTGCATGTCGGGATCGTCGGTGATGGGGCGGACGATCGATACGTCGCAAGCACGATCGACAGCCACTCCCTGTTTCATCAGGGTTCCGGCATAGATCAGGAGTCGCGTACTGACACCTTCCTCCAACCCGTGGTTCTTTAAATTGCGCACTTTCCCCGCGAGCTTGACCAGCCCGGCGGCAACATCACGAGCAACCCCCGCCTCCCGCTCGACGATCGACGTTTCAATGTCCGGGCCTGGGTAGTCAAACTCGATGGCCATAAAGCGTTGCTTCGTGCTTTGCTTCAGGTCTTTCAGCACGCTCTGATAGCCGGGGTTGTAGGAAATGACCAAGAGAAACTCGTCGGCGGCTTCAATGACCTGACCCTTTTTCTCGATTGGAAGGAGTCGACGATCGTCACTCAAGGGATGAATGATGACGGTCGTGTCCTTTCGAGCCTCTACGATTTCATCGAGGTACACGATCGCACCATGTTTCACTCCGAGCGTGAGCGGCCCGTCGACCCAAACAGTTTCTTGTCCCTTTAGCAGATAGCGCCCGACTAAGTCAGAGGCGGTCAAATCCTCATGGCAGGCGACCGTGATCAGGGGACGCCCCAGTTTGTAGGCCATATATTGGACAAAGCGCGTCTTCCCGCACCCGGTCGGTCCTTTCAGCATCACCGGCATCTTGTTCTTGGCTGCGATCGTGAACAGGCCGACTTCGCCACGGACTTCAGCGTAGTAGGGCTCCCGCTCGACTCGATAACGCCCCACATCGACTTCGCGGGCCGTTTGGCTCATGCTAGATTTCCTTTCGAGCAAGCCGGTCTACAACCCGCTGCACGATAAACGGAATGGAGGCCGAAGATCAAGGGAGTCGGGGACTATGCGGCTTTCACAGCGTCGAGGACTTCTCGCACCTTCTGCACGAGGACGTTCGGCGTAAACGGTTTCTGGAGGAACGCGGTCCCTTTCTTGAGCCCCCCGTGGGCGAAAACCGGATGATCGGGGTAGCCGGACATATAGAGCACCCTCATATCCGGTCTGATGGTCGTCAGTTTATCAGCCACTTCCGGGCCGCTCATTTGGGGCATCACGACGTCGGTCAGCAACAGATGGATCGGTCCCATGTGCTTCGTCCCCGTCAGCAAGGCTTCAATACCGTGCCTGGCTTCCAGGACGGTATACCCGTTGATCCGTAATGCTTCAAACACCAATCCCCTGACGCTCGGCTCGTCTTCAACGAGGAGAATCGTTTCTCGACCCCGTACCGGATCTAGGGTGTCAACGGCCCCTTCCACCGTCTGCGGTCTTTCCTCGACGCGCGGAAAGTAAATCTTGAACGTCGTTCCTTTTCCGGGATCGCTTTCAACTGCGATGCCGCCTCCGCTTTGCTTCACAATGCCATACACGGTCGACAATCCGAGTCCCGTACCTTTGCCCTTCGCTTTGGTCGTAAAAAAAGGCTCGAACAGGTGTGACTGGGTTTCTTCATTCATCCCAAGCCCCGTATCGCGTACGGACACCCGGACATAATTCCCTGGGTCCAAGCCTTGTACCTCGCGCGCTCCTCCCTGAGCGAGAGTCACAGTCCGGGTTTCGATCGTCAACCGTCCACCGGTTGGCATCGCATCTCTGGCGTTGACCGCAAGATTCATGATGACTTGCTCGATTTGGCCAGGGTCCGCCCGGATTGAGCCAACGTGTGGCTGCAACTCAAGGCAGAGTTCGATAATGTCCTCTCCCAACAAACGGCGAAGCATGCCATCCATATTGGCCACTAGAGTGTTGACCTCAAATATTTTGAGAGCGACAAATTGGCGTCGGCTGAAGGCCAGCAATTGCCTGGTGAGCCCGGAAGCCCGGTCTGCGGCCTTCTTGACCTCTTCCATGTCTTTCCGTATGGGATCGGAAGCCGGGAGACGCCCTAACAGCAGTTCACTATAGCCGCGAATAACCGTCAGGAGATTATTGAAGTCGTGCGCCACGCCACCGGCCAGCCGGCCGACGGCTTCCATCTTCTGTGATTGGCGGAGTTGGTCCTCTGTCTGCCGGAGGGCCTCTTCCGCCCGTGTGCGCTCTCCAAATTGACCGATTTTCAGCGCGATGTCCTCAACCATCTTGAGCAGATCGACATCGGGCTCACGGACTTGACGACTGAAGACCTCGATCACCCCCTCGATCTCGCCTCCCACCTGAACGGGAAACCCGAATGCCCCGTGAAAACCAACGGCTTTGGCAGCTTCGCTACGAGAGGACTTGCCATCCGCGATCACATCCGTCACCCAGGCTGATTTCCCACTTGCCCAAATGCGACCGGGCAGGCCTTCGCCCTGCTTGAAAACAGACTGCCACGTGACGACGGTGAACGGGTCCGCCTTCAATGATGGAGGTTGCCATTGGTCCAGGCAGCGCAGTACATTGTTCGCACGGTCCACCCGCCAAAACACGCCGAGATCCCATTCCAGATTCTCGCTGATTGCTTGAAGGATCTTAGGTACAGCTTCTTCAAGCGTTCGTGCCTCGGACAACACACGCGTCACTGCATACTGGGCTGCCAGCCGGTCCTCAGTCCGCTTACGTTCGGTTATGTCCGTAAACGACACGACCACTGCTGCTGTCTGATGATCCGAACCCATCAACGCTCTCGAATTCACCGCGATCCAGCGACGAACTCCATCCGGCTTAGAGACACCCATGATCACCCCTGAGCAGGGCTGTCCCGTTCGCAACGTGACGAAGGCCGGATACTCCTCACCGAGGACAGGCGATCCATCCTCATGCACAGACTGCCATCGGGCGTCGCTGAGCGATCGTCCTACCATCTCATCGAGAGGCAGTCCCAGAATCCGCTCGGCGCTAACGTTTCCTGTTCTTATGACCCCTTGCGTATCAATCAGCACGACGCCTTCGTCCAATGCGTTGACGACGGAGCGATACCGCGCCTCGCTCTCTCTTAACCTGGTTTGGGCCTCCTTCTGTTCAGTGATGTCACGGAGGAAGGCACTGAAAAAGTACACCTCGCCGAGGCGGGCGGGCGAGACGGCGAGCTCTACAGGAAACTCGCGCCCGTCCCGATGCAGTGCCAGAACCTCGATGCGACGATTGAGGATGTGACTCTCTCCCGTTCCCAGAAAATGGCGCAGCCCTCGCTCGTGCGCCTCTCGATCCCGCGGTGGGATGATAGTCTCCGACAACCGTCGCCCCAGCACATCGTCTCGAGACCACCCGAACATCTTCTCTGCCTGCGCATTCCAATCCGAAATGAGCCCGCTGGCGTCGATGGTGATCACACCATCCAGTGCGGTATCGACCACGGCTCGATTGCGTTCCTGGCTTTGCAACAACGCCGCTTCCGCCGCGCTCGCCCAGGCCCTTTCTTGTTGTGCCTTTTGATACTCGTCCCGCAACCAAGACGTGGCCCGAAGCAGCAGAACGAGGAGAGGCACCCAGACAATGGCTGCGGCGAGACCAACACTCCACAAGGCGGATTGGATTGGAGCCAGAATGGCCTGACGATCCATCCGTACCAGCACCGACCACCCGAATCCGACGAAGTCGCCATGGCCATGGGTCTGAGCGTATCCGCTGACGACGTCCACGCCCCGTCGCAGATGCCGCTCCTCCAGAAACCCCGGAATGCCCGACTGCGCCGCGAGCACGGACGGGAGGCCGAGTGTCTTGAGATTGATGGGTGCTTTATGAAGCAAATCCGAATCGACAAAGACATCGCCATGGCGGGTCAGCATTTGATATTCGACAGATCCACCAAACCCGGCACGGTCTTCGAGCGATCGAATCGTCCTCGTTGTGACCTCTTCCAGCGTGGGTACGGTGACCCGTGCTGTCACCGCTCCGAGGAACGTTTTTTGAGAATCCAAAATAGGCACGGTGAAGGCGACCGTCTCCACTCCATTGTCAGCCTCATGGATGGCCACATCCTGAACCAACGCTCGGCGGGTCAATCGGACCTGCTGGAACCACTCCGTGCGGCTTTCGTCTTGTCCGAGTAACGCAGTGTTCGTGCTCGCCACAATAGCCCCTTGCGAATCTGTGACCCCGAGCCAGAAATACACGGGATCGTATTTGGCCTTCATCCACGTGAGATATTCCGAAAGATAGTGCGGATCGGACGCACGCAAGGAAAACGCTCGCGCCATCATGTGGACATCGCCATACCGTTCAAACAGCATCCGGTCGAGCTTATCTGACACTTCCGCCGCCGCGAGCGTCAGTTGTTCTCCAGTCGCATCCACCAGCCGACGTTCGACGTATTGCACCAAAAATAAACCGGCCGCCAATGTCAGGACCGTCATCACGATGATCACATACGGCAACCATCGATAGCGGCGGGCAGGAACAGATCTGGGAGGATTCACCGGTGTGCTCATTTCATGCTCGAGTGGCGATCACATTCAGAACGTTTGCGATAGGGTGATAGGCTTGTTTGGATGCGCGCAATCCGACCAGCCCCGCATCATCCATCGTGTTGATGAACTCGGCACCCTGAGCCGACGCAGATCGGCACGTTTCCCGAAACAGAAACTGCGCAAGGCCTGGAATCGCACGATCCGCCACTTCAACGAGCACACAGAACGTCGCTTTGTTCAACCAGTAACCGAACGTATAGGCGCGAATCCGTCCCTCGATCCGTGCAACCGTTCCTGTCAGATTGAGAGTCGGCGCATGCGACCAGAGCACTTCGTGAGCCGGTTCCGCGTCGGCGAGCAACATGCGGCCGAATTCCTCGAGTCCTTCACCATGTTTCTGCTCCGACCAATCCAGAAAGAGCGCGCGACAGTCCGGACGATCGCCGACCCGATAGGGTTCCATGACGACGGCATGCTCTCGTTCAATCCGATTGCAGAGCGCCCGCTGAGACTTGTACCGGTCACCCGCTAGAGTCACGAGGTCGATCGCACGGTACACATAGTCCGGTTCTTTCGTCACCAGTCGATACCCCCATCGCTCCAGATCCGGCGCAAGTTGTTGGTGCACGTTTTCGATTCGACTGACCGGCGACGCACCGTTCCAGCGTTGCATCAGTGCGAACGCCTCGGTCAGAGGCTGCTCGATGGAACGGCTTCCGAGAGGAGGGAGCGGCATGAACCAGCCATCCGGCGACTGGATAAATAGGCAGAGGGTTCCGTGCAATTCAGTCCACCAATAGGCCAAGAGCCCGTTCCACATGTAGTGGTAGGGCACCGCATAGGCGGCGAGTGAAGGGACACCACTCTTCTCCGCGAGTGACTCGTCTATCGCTGAAGACAACCGTGGAATATCTTCTATAGTGAGCTGATGCAGGCGGGCATCGCCCCACTGACTTGACATCGCGGCAGTCACGTGTGGCAGAGCAGCCAGTACGACGACATCCTCTTGATATCGCCCGATGAGACGAGGATGTGCCTCCAACATCTTCACGGTTTCCGGTTGATTCACGTATCCCATCACCTGAACGGCATGGCGGTGAATATCTGCAGGAACTTGGTCGCGCAAGAACGGACATTTGGTATCCCAGCCCAAGACGACCTGGTCATGTGCCTCGTTCCACATCAGGGCCAACGGATAGATCCGGCAATCGAAGGGGCGCCGGTCATAAATCGTACAGTGCGAGGTTGTCGAATCGAACGCAGGACACTGATATCCCTCGTGCTTTTGATCGGGAACCAGGGTCACCTGGGAACCATGGGAATCAGAAAACGCCGACCGACCTACGCCGGCCGCCACCGCCAGTTCAATGTCCTCCGCGGTGAAATACGGGCGCAGTGCACTGTCGGGGTCAGGAAACCGGCAACAGACGTCGCACCGAAGACAGGTGCTACTGGGTACGATTTGGGGAAGTTCGGCGTGCGATTTCACGGCAGCCTGGGCTGTTTCGGTGGCAAGCGCATCCATGGACGGATTCCTATCAATTTGGCGATCATTCTATCACCATTTATGGATACCACCTAACAGGTCGCGATTTTCTGAGTCGCTCAATCGCCTTGAAACTGCGCAATTTCTTGACCGGTCTTACCCCTGGTGAAATACTCTCATGGCAGGACCTTTAGATGGGCTCAACCGTGGCGACGACCCCGTCATCAGATCAGCCTCAGTATGACGCGAAGAACCTGCTGAACTCACAGCCGGTGATTATCACCGTCATCGATCCGAACACCTATAAGGTCGTCTTTCAGAACCACACCTCACAAGTCAAGTTTGGGGACATCTCGAACCATACCTGCCACGAAAAGATCGCTGGCTGTCCCACGCCGTGTCAGTTTTGTAAAATGCCGGAGGCCGTCGAGTCCGGCGAACCGACGGCAAGTGAAGTGCCGCTCCCGAACGACCAATATCTGCTCGTTCAATGGGCCAAAGTCGCTACAACTGGCGGAAGCACTCACGTCGTCGAAACGATCACCGATATCACATCGTTGAAGCGACAACAGGTCCAGACCGAGATTCTCGTCAAGAATCTGTCCGAAACCAACCGTGATCTGCTCCATGTCAATCAGCAACTGCGCGATCAATCAACGCGAGACAGCCTGACTGGTCTGTATAATCACTCACATTTCCAACAGACTCTGGTCCAGTGGTGTGCCCAAGCTCTCCGGTCGATGCGCCCGATTTCGCTACTCTTCATCGATCTCGACGATTTCAAATACATCAATGACACCTACGGCCATGCGAACGGTGATCAAGTCTTACGCGAGATCGGATGGCTGCTCGACAGCCAACAAGGACCGGGACACGGCATCGCCCGGTCTAGCGATTTCGCAGCACGCTACGGAGGAGACGAATTCGCGATGATCCTGCCGGACACATCCATGGACGGTGCACTCAGCGTGGCCGAACGACTTCAGCACCGGATGACGACGTTGACGCTGCTGCCAGAGCTGGCCAAGCTGGCGAATCCTCCGTTATCTCTGACCTGCAGCATTGGCATCGCCACGTTCCCGATCCACGCCTCCGTCCCCTCGGACCTGATCGTCGCCGCTGACGTCGCAGTGTATGCTGCCAAGAATGCCGGCAAGAACTGTGTCCGCATGGCGACACCCGCAGCCCCACCAACACCTCTTGTACGATCCTAAGACCCATGTTACGATCAGTTCGCCTCGCACGAGGGCATGATCATTGACACAGCCATCGCATCTGCTCGACCGACTCGGGTCTAACCTCCGCCGCTGTTCAGTTATACGCGACAAACTGGTCGAGGCCGGGTTGTACGCCCCTGGGGCAACAGAGAATCCCACCGCCCCGCCGCTACTTCACACCGGCACCAATTCATGGCGCATCGCTCCTAATCCATTTTCCCTCTCGCAGGAACAGCTCACGTGGTTCTCGTCCCTTGGGCCGCCTCTCCTGTCGTTTTACCGGGCTTTAAGTCGTCTCTATATGGAGAGCGCCCGCGGCACTCAACCGGCGTGGATCGCCGGCTACTTGGACCAAGGTAAACCGGAAGCGCTCGTGACCTACAGCCGCATGAAGCGATTCCGGGACCAACTTCCCGCGGTGATACGACCGGATGTGCTCCCGACCCCGGACGGCATGGTCATCACGGAGCTGGACTCGGTCCCAGGCGGCATCGGGCTGACCGCCTGTTTGTCTCATCTCTATGCCGAGGGAGACGGTAAAAACACCTCCCTCGTCGGCGGGTCCGACGGCATGGTCAGGGGCTTTGCCACAATGCTGCGCAGCCAGCAGGGCCAGCACCCCGGCTGCGCGGCCATTCTCGTTTCGGAAGAAGCCAAAGATTATCGCCCGGAGATGAGGTGGCTGGCTAAACGGCTCCGCGACCGCGATTTGGACTGTTACTGTGTGGAACCCCGTGACATCCGATTCACAGAAGACGGTCTTTTCCTCTCCACTGGGGCCGAAGAAAAGCCCATCGGCCTCATCTATCGATTTTACGAGTTGTTCGACCTGATGAATATTCCGAAAGCAGAGCTGGTGCAGTATGCGGTGAAAAAAGAGTGGGTTGCCGTGACCCCGCCATATAAGCCAGCGCTGGAAGAGAAACTCGCCTTTGCTCTCTTCCATCACCCGACTTTGAATCCATATTGGCAGCAGGAATTGGGGCGCGAGGTGTTTCTTCAACTGACGACTGTCATGCCTCGAACCTGGGTCTTGGATCCTGCCCCTGTCCCTCCGTCGGCGACGATCCCAGGTCTCTCTCTCAGCGGGCGCCCCATTGCCAACTGGACAGAACTCGCAGCAGCGACACAGAAGGAACGGCATTTCGTGGTCAAGCCTTCGGGATTTTCGGAGCTGGCCTGGGGAAGCCGGGGGGTATCGGTCGGGCACGATCTCCCTCAACACGAATGGGCAACGGCGCTGGAATCGGCTTTGGCCTCATTCCCACGGACTCCTTATGTCCTCCAGGAATTTCATAAGGGCCGCCTGTACAATGTGAGCTATTTCGACCCCGCCACCGGCGATATGAAGGAGATGGCAGGACGGGTGCGGCTCTCGCCTTACTATTTCGTTCAAGGCGAGAAGGCCGAACTCGGCGGGATTCTTGCGACCATCTGCCCGGCGGACAAGAAAGTCATCCACGGGATGAGGGACGCGGTGATGGTACCTTGCGCTCTCGCGAGTGGATTGACGGGTGACGCATGATGCGCCATGGGTGTCTTCTGAAACTCAGCTTACTCGGTACCCGTCACTCATCACGGACCACGGATTTCCAATGGCATTGAAGCTCTATCACGTTGACTGGTGTCCCGAGTGTGAACTGGTTCGTGAAAAACTGATGGAGCTGGGCGTCGCCTATGAGGACGTCATGGTCCCAGACGTTCGGGCGTTCCGCAAACAGGTCCATGCTGTTTCAGGACAGTACTACGTCCCTGTGTTGCAGGATGAGAGTCTCGTGCTCACGGAAATTCAGGACATTCTGGCGTACCTGGACGATCGGTACGGCAAAGATGGCTCGGGCCCCGACGCTGTTAAGAAATTCGCCGCTCGGTCCGGTGGAAAGCCTGGTTCATTGGGCGAAGAAGATCAATACCCGTCCTGCCAACGCTAGCCTTGATGACGGTGGCGATGCGGTGGCCTTGCGGAAGGAGTCAGGATGGAAGCCTGGCAAAAGGTTTTAGCGGAAAGCATCGTAAAACCCCGAGACCTGGCAGCCCGGGTCGGCATGAGAGTCGAGGAAATCGAAGCCGTTGTCGGCGACTACCCGATGCGGATTACACCCACCGTGATGGGGACGATCAAGGAAAAGGGTGACGCGATCTGGAAACAAGTTGTCCCGGACATGGCTGAGATGGCCGACATCGATGCGGAGGACGATCCTCTCGAAGAAGACCTGATGAGTCCGGTGCCGCACTTGGTCCACCGGTATCCTGATCGCGTGCTTCTCATGGTGACGAACCAATGCCCGATCTATTGCCGGTTCTGCACCAGAAAACGCCTCGTTGGGAAACCGGGATTCCTCAAGAAAGGCGAGCTCGATCGGGCGATTGCCTATCTGCGTGAACACACCGAAGTGCGGGACGTCATTCTCTCAGGCGGCGATCCGTTGCTCCTCCCGGACCATCTCCTGGAGCGAATCCTCAGAGCCCTTCGCACTATCCCCCACCTCGAGTTAATCCGTCTTGGCTCGCGCGTCCCTGGTACCCTGCCGCAACGTATCACGGCAAAGCTGTGCGAGATGGTCAAAAAGTACCATCCGATTTATATGAACCTGCATTTCAACCATCCGGACGAATTGACGCCGGAAGTGAAAGTGGCTTGCGGAATGTTGGCCGATGCCGGCGTTCCACTCGGCGCACAAACTGTGCTGCTCAAAGGCGTCAATGACGATCCGGAAGTCATGAAACGGCTGGTGCACCAGTTGTTATTGGCCCGTGTGAAACCGTACTATCTGTATCAAGCGGACTTGACCAAGGGGACCAACCACTTCAGAACGACAGTCGAGACGGGCTTGAACATCATCAAGGCCTTGCAGGGCCACACCAGCGGCATGGCGGTCCCACATTTCGTCATCGATGCACCAGGAGGCGGAGGCAAAGTCCCGCTGCTACCTGGCGATTACCTCGTCCATATGGATGAAGACGGAGTCCTCTTGAAGAATTACGAGAACAAACCGTTCCACTACCCGCAACCGAAGAACGGCTCGAGCCGGGAGCTGCCGATGGTCGGTGCCCATCCTATGTGGGGAGCGTGCAGCAACGGCGACAGCGGAGGGTTCGACAAACTGTGAGCCGTGCCACGTCGCAGGGAATTCTTCCCTACCAGCAAATTAAAGAACTTATCGCCCTTGGTGTGGTTCAAGCCGATACCCCTATTGAAGACCGCCAAATCCAACCAGCCAGTCTCGATCTCAGACTTGGAGCTAAAGCATATCGCCTTCTCAGCAGTTTTCTTCCTGAGCGCTCTGAGGTTGGGCATAGGCTCGGTGTTATGGATGCATTTCAAGAAGATCTAGTGATGTATGAGATTAATCTCCTCGAAGGTGGAATTTTAGAGAAGGGGCATGTTTATCTGGTACCTCTCTTGGAGAGATTAGCTTTGACCAAGGACCTTCGGGCTAGAGCAAACCCAAAGAGTACAACAGGTCGTTTAGACATCTTCACTAGAGTGATCACCGATCTCTGCGCGAGTTTTGACGATATTGAAGCGGGCTATAAGGGCCCACTTTATTTGGAGATTGTCCCACGATCATTTGCGATAAGGCTAAAAACTGGAATGTGCCTTAACCAAGTCAGATTCATTGCTGGGCAAGCGACTGTTGCTGACTCAGCGATCGAGAAACTACATAAAAGTGATTGCCTACTCTTCCGCAACACCTCTACTGATGAACCGGTCACGCCACGCGATGTAAGAATTGACAAGGGCTTGTTTCTTCGAATTGACCTACAGGGCTCTGAGTCCGATCGAGATATTGTTGGATACAGGGCAAAAAGGAACAGCCACATCGTCGACCTCTCAAAGATTTGCCATCACCCTGCGCTGGAGTTCTGGGAACCTATATACAGAGGTAGAAATGATAGCCTTTTGCTAGAACCAGAGGAGTTTTACATCCTCGCATCGAAAGAACGAATACGTGTTCCGCCAGGCTATGCGGCTGAAATGGTCGCTTATGAAGCCGCCTGCGGTGAAGTGAGAACACACTATGCAGGATTCTTCGATCCAGGATTTGGTTACGGTGCAAGAGGCGAGATAAAAGGCACGCAGGTTGTACTGGAGGTCCGGCCGCACGATGTGCCATTTCTGATCCACGATGGACAAACCTTCTTCAAGGTTGTATACGACAGGATGCTCGACATTCCGAGCCAACTGTACGGCACTGGGCTCGGGTCGTCCTACCAGCGCCAGGGGTTGACCCTCAGCAAACATTTCAAGGCCTAGCGAATCATGGCACCGACCGATCTCCCTCCCCCACCAGCTGGTGATCCTCTTCAGCCTTCTCCGCCGAGAACAACGCGTGCAGATGATCAAGACTCAGACGACAATCGTCGGATGCATGTCGCCGGCCTAATGGTCGGGACCGCGCTGATGTTCCTCGGGTTTCTGCAGGTGTTTCTGTCGATCAGCGGCGGATTCGAAATCGATGTCATCCCATTCTTGATTTATTTCGGCGGCGTTGCGGTCTGGGCGAATGCTGCCATCGAGAATCCCACGCTCCGGTACAGCATCATCGGCGGGGTCCTGTTCCTCGGCGCTGTTTTGAAATACTATGACGAAGTGCTGTTCTGGCACAAGCAGGTCCTCTTTTGGACCACCGTCGTGATCGTCATGTACTTTATGTTCAACGAACCCAAGAAGTCCGCGTGATCCGTACCCGATGACGATTTCCGTCATCATTCCTACCCTCAACGAAGAACGAATCATCGCTAATACGATTTTGCGCACGGCCGACCTCGGCTTTGACGAACTCATTATCGTCGACGGAGGAAGTACCGATCAAACGAGTGCAATTGTCGCATCACTTATCTCCGGCACTCAGCCCTCAACACTGAGCACGGTTCGGCTGCTGTCGGCTCCGCATGGCCGCGCGCGCCAACTGAATGTGGGAGCGCGGGCCAGCCGGGGAGACATCTTTATATTTCTGCATGCCGATACCCAGCTTCCGATCACGGCGAAGCAGGACATTGTCGCAGCGTGCACGGACAACGTCACGGTTGGAGGACGATTCGATGTCCAATTTGATCGACCGTCCATGCTGGCACAGATCATCAGTACCTTCATGAACTGGCGATCTCGGTGGAGCGGCATCGCTACCGGCGATCAAGCCATTTTTGTGAAACGGGGAGCGTTCGATCAGCTTGGCGGCTTTGCCGACATCCCGTTGATGGAAGACATCGACTTCAGTCGACGATTGAAACGCGTGGGGAGAATAGCCATGTTAAGAGATCGCGTCGTGACGTCGTTTCGCCGGTGGGAGGCTCATGGTCCTATCAAGACCATCTTGTTGATGTGGGGACTTCGCTTCCTCTATTGGACCGGCGTCAGCCCCCATCAATTGCAGCGGTTCTATATTGCGGTGAGGTAGAGAAACGGTGACGTCGAATTCCAGCACTCAGCACTCAGGGCTCAGCACTGCCTTAGTGATTTTCGCGAAGGCGCCGGTGCCAGGTCAGGTGAAGACCAGACTGTGCCCTCCGCTCACACAGGATGAAGCCGCCACGTTGCACGGCAGTTTTGTGCTCGACACCCTCGAACGAACGAAGGCGGTCATTGCCAAGGAGCGCCGGTCGATCGACCGCTACATCGCCTGCCTTCCCTCGGCATCTCTCGTATTCTTCAAAATTCTTGAAGAACGCCACGGCGTCTGTCTTTTAGATCAGGTGGGAGATGATGTAGGACAGCGCATGCATCGCGCATTTGTTGACTTGTTCGGCCGTGGCTATCGGCAGGTGTTCATCGTCGGGACGGATGTCCCCACTCTCCCATTTTCGATCTATCAACAGGCCGTTTCACTCATCGAGTCGCACGATCTGGTTCTTGGCCCGGCCAGCGACGGTGGTTATTACCTCATCGGCTTGAAACGCCCTATGCCGGAACTCTTTACCGATGTACCCTGGTCGACGACAAACGTTCTTGCGGCTACGCGCCGGAACGCCTCGACTCTTGGTCTTACCGTCGGTGTCCTGAAGGAGTGGCGCGACGTCGACGTTGCCGACGATCTCCGGGCGTTGATCCAGGATTGTGCGCAGGACATGAAGCGACCGAAACACGAACGGATGTTCTCGGCACGAACTGCTGGCACACTGCAGTTACTCGACCAACGCCTTCGATCGAGATGACGGAATCAACACCTACGATAACTCATGAGGTGTCATAATGGCGGATCGTATCGCACTCATCACAGGAGGCGCCAAAGGCATCGGGCGAGGCATCGCGCTGGATCTTGCCGCTAAACAGTGGAAGGTCGCGATCTGCTATCGCACGAGTGCGGCGGAGGCCGAAGCCACAGCCGCCGAGATCGGACGACGGGGAGGTCAGCCGCTCGCTGTCCAGTGCGACGTATCGGACCCAACGGCGGCCCACCAGCTCGTGAAGCAGGTCGAACAGCAGTGGGGCCACATCGACGCATTGATTAATGGAGCGGGCCCGTATCATCGTGTGAACCTGTTTGACGAAAGCGTCGCAGGGTGGAACGAAATGTTCGCCGCCAATCTCCATCCGATTTTCTACCTGGCCCAGGCAGCAGTCCCAGGGATGAAAACTCGGAAATCTGGAAAGATCATCAACTTCAGCATGGCGAATGCGGACCAAATGGTGGCTCAGCCGGACGTGACCGCTCATTATATCGCCAAGGCGGGAGTACTGATTCTCACACGTACGCTGGCGAAGCTATTAGCTCCGCACGGCATCACGGTCAATGCCATTTCGCCTGGCTTTATCAATTCCGGCAGCGCACCACCCGAAGAACTGGCCGGCATGACCAAACGGATTCCGGCCGGGTATGTCGGCACGATCGATGACACAGTGGCAGCCGTGCGCTACCTCCTGTCGGACGAGGCCCGGTACGTCAACGGAGCAAACATTCAACTGAGCGGTGCATGGGGGATATGAAGGGCGAGGCCGCCGTAGTGACCTCAGTCGCTCGCGCACCGCGCACACAGGACATGATCCGATTCGACCAAACGGGCGGTGCTCGGTGCATGCGCGCATTTGAGGTCACCACACTCGTCTCGCCCTGAGAGCGTGGTGGGAATAAGAAAGGAGGGCGTTCTCATTATGGGGGATTGGTCATGAAATCAGAACAGGATCGTCAGGCCCATCACCGCTTCGTGCAGGCTTTGCAGCACGAACACTTGACGTGCGCCAAGCCTGGCTGCGGCGGGCCTATGCATACCACGGATTTGTCGCAGCCACAGGAACGGATCAAAACCTATGAAGCTGAATGTGAGCGTTGCGGAGGGAAAGAACGCCTCTCGGGAAATGAAACCCTGACACCGGGATGGGACGAGGCTTCGATCACGATGATGGCCGAAGCTCACTTGCTACACGACCAACCGACTTGCCCCTTCGACGATACCCCTATCACCTTCACGTCGATGCCGAACCCCAGACGGAAAGCGCGCTACCGACTTTCGTGCTTCTACTGCGGCAGGCAAACCGAAATGAATTGGCCTCCACCGGAAGCAAAAAGATGACAAGAAGCGAAACGACCAATCTATCTAACTGGCGCCCATTAAGCGCATCCGTGTAAGCAGCGGGTCAGGTTTCTTTCGGTTTCGTCGTTGCTGCCCACCCCAACAGCTTTGCCATGTTCAACGAAGCCTCTTTAATGATGGGACCTAGAAACTTGATGCCTTCGATGGTTAAGGAACCCCCAACACTCTTGTCGGTCGAGCCAGCCACATGCAAGGAGCCATCCCGAGCACCCATCATCAAGAAGTTGCTACCGAGGTTAGGATGGACAAGTTCACAGAAAAAGTCGTAAATGAGAGCAATCCCAGGCTTCTCGGCCATCCAGCTACGGATTGCATCGTTAACATGAACGGAGGACGGATTCGAAGTGTCAGAGGCGATTTTCGATTTCTTCCCCTTTCTCCAGGCAGCGACCGATCTTTAAACCATGTCATTGCGGTTTGACATCCAGAACGATCCCCAATCAAACCGCCCACCTCTCGAGTGCTTATCCAGCAACTCGACGATTTTGGAGATTTCTTCGCTACTAAATTTGTTCGGATCTTTGGCGGCCATAACGACCGCGAGAGTCTCGTTATTGTAGTACCTTAAGGTTGCAGTAGTTTCGATGAGCCCACGTCCGCAATGAGCAAACACCAGAAATTCTTCATCAGCCGTAGAGCGGATTACATTCCTCAGCAGTTCACGATATTTCGCAACGTAGATGCCGTACAGAAACCATAGAACGGTGCCCACGTATTCAAACTGGTGGCTGCTTTGGAGCCTTACCGGATCCAATGCAACGTTATTTCGCTCGTAAACACTGTCGATGTGGCTACAAAAAGACTCCAGCCCCTCCATGCATTGGAGTAGTACGCCGGACGCCTGCGCTCTGATCTTCTCTGGAAATCGAAGCATACGCTCTCCAGAAATCTAACTTGAATATACTGGCCGGCATAATACGCAGAACCGGCCCGCACATTCCTCTAAGGCAGGACATCTCTGTCGGTCCGACTGCGGCCGTCGAGCGAGCACCCCCCAGAGTTTCGATTATGATTGCTCCCGTGTGCGCGCTCCGGGAGCAGAGGACCAACAGAGATGTCCTGCCTGCTCCTCTTCACTCTCAAGCCGGTGCGCGTCTCTAGAAAACGAGGGCGGCTGTTGTGCTCTCATTGCGCGCGTCCAACGAAGGTCTTCTGAGACCGCGCGTTGCGCGAGCACAAGAGCATGACAGCCGCCCTCGTCTCTTAAATTCTTTCTTATTTCCCGAACGCCTTCTTCAGCAGCGGCTCAATTTCACCTTTGGCCGCCATGGGATCTAGAACATCCGTATCCCCGTAGAAGGTACCGTCTATGAACACTTTGGGCAGGGTGGGCCAATTGGTCATTTTCGTGAGCGCTTCTCGTTTGGCCGGCTGGGTTAAGACGTCGATCACTTCATACGGGTACCCGTACTTATCGAAGAACTGCATGGTCTCG